>OGCQ01003853.1_pt1 | contig 12873 bp, 10 predicted proteins | sample 1570161 | NCBI WGS metagenome assembly OGCQ01 (sample SAMEA4384402, study PRJEB24528) | human gut metagenome
AATTAACCATGATGCAGGGCTATTTTAAGAACCCGACCAATCAGACTGTAATTTTTGATATGTTTTATCGTGTCAATCCATGCGGTGGCAGCTTTGCGATCACAGCAGGTCTGGAACAGATGATCGAATATATTGAAAATCTTCATTTTACAGACGATGATATCGAATATCTCAGAAGCCTTCATATCTTTGAAGACGATTTTCTGGAATATTTGAGATCTTTCAAATTTACCGGAGATATTTATGCAATTCCGGAAGGAACTGTCGTATTTCCTCGAGAACCACTCGTCAAAGTAATCGCTCCGATCATGGAGGCACAGCTTGTAGAAACCGCAATCCTGAATATCATCAATCATCAGAGTCTGATTGCTACCAAAGCAGCCAGAGTCTGCTATGCAGCCCGTGGGGACGGAATCATGGAATTCGGCCTGCGTCGTGCACAGGGTCCGGATGCCGGTATCTATGGTGCACGTGCAGCTGTCATCGGTGGATGCGCCGGAACTTCCAACGTACTGACCGGACAGATGTTTAACGTACCGGTTCTGGGAACACATGCCCACAGCTGGATCATGAGCTTCCCAGATGAATACACAGCTTTCAAAACATACGCCAAAATGTATCCAAATTCCTGCACACTGCTGGTAGATACTTATGATGTCCTGAAATCCGGTGTTCCAAACGCGATCCGTGTCTTCGAAGAAATGAGAGAAGAAGGTGTCAAACTTACACACTATGGTATCCGTATTGACAGCGGTGACCTTGCATATCTTTCCAAAGAAGCCTACAAGATGCTGGCTGCTGCCGGATTCGATGATGCTACCATTTCCGCATCCAGTGATCTGGACGAATATCTGATCGACAGTCTTAAGACGCAGGATGCCAAGATCAATTCCTGGGGGGTCGGAACCAACCTTATCACGAGTAAAGATAATCCGGCGTTCGGTGGTGTATACAAGCTTGCTGCAGTCAAAGATGCAGACAGTACAAACTTTACACCAAAGATCAAACTGTCCGAAAACACCGAAAAAGTCACAAATCCGGGCAATAAAACAGTTTACCGTATTTACAGCAAGTCTACCGGCAAGATTAAGGCTGACCTGATCTGCCTGGCTGATGAAGTCTTTGATCCGGAAGAAACCATGATTATTTTTGACCCTGCAGATACCTGGAAAAAGACCAAGGTTCTGGGCGGCACCTATGAACTCCGTGAACTTCTGGTTCCGGTCATCCGCGAAGGTAAACGTGTCTATACTTCTCCCGAAGTTATGGATCTGCGTGAATACTGCCAGAAAGAGCAGAATACCCTGTGGGATGAATCCCGCCGTCTTGTAAATCCGCAGAAAGTATACGTAGACCTTTCTCAGAAATTATATGATCTCAAGAAAAACCTGCTCGAAGAAATGAGTGAAAAGGCTCTCGACTGATCAAGTGTTGCACTATGGCAGTTTAACGCGTTAATTTCCTTTATTTTTTTCAGATAACGTGCTATACTGTTATTCAGTTGAAAAAAATGTTCCTGCACAAAGGAACCATGGAGGAAATATACAATGTCTATCAAGATTAATCATGAACTTCCAGTTCCGGAGGTTCTAAAAAATGAGTACCCGCTCAGCAACGAACAGAAATCAATCAAACAACAGCGTGATGAAGAAATCCGCCGTATTTTCACAGGTGAATCCGATAAATTCGTCGTTCTGGTCGGACCATGTTCTGCAGATAACGAAGATACCGTATGTGAATATGTAAATCGCCTGAAAAAAGTTTCTGACAAAGTTTCCGATAAATTAATGATCATCCCACGAGTATATACAAACAAGCCTCGAACTACCGGTGATGGCTACAAAGGAATGCTCCATCAGCCGGATCCGGATAAGGCACCGGATCTCCTTGCCGGAATCATTGCAATCCGCAAAATGCATATCCGCGTACTTCAGGAAACTGGTCTTTCTTCTGCAGATGAAATGCTCTATCCGGAAAATCGCAGCTACCTGGATGATGTTCTTTCTTATGAAGCAATCGGTGCACGTTCCGTAGAAAACCAGCAGCATCGTCTGACTGCCAGCGGTATGGATATCCCGGTTGGTATGAAGAATCCTACCAGCGGTGACCTGTCTGTTATGCTGAACTCCGTAATCGCTGCCCAGCATCCACATCATTTCATTTATCGTGGATGTGATGTGGAAACAAGTGGTAATCCTCTGGCACACACGATTCTCCGCGGCGGCGTTGATAAATATGGCCAGACAATCCCTAATTATCATTACGAAGATCTCATGCGTCTTTATGACTTATACAGCAAAAAAGATCTGCAAAATCCGGCCGTTATCGTGGATGTCAACCATTCTAACTCCGGCAAACAATACAAAGAACAGATTCGTATTGTAAGTGAAGTGCTTCACAGCCGCAACTACAATCCTGATGTAAGAAAACTCGTCAAGGGTGTCATGATTGAAAGTTATCTGCTGGAAGGCCGTCAGGATATCAGCGACCATATGACTCCTGGCTGTTCTATCACCGATCCTTGTCTGGGATGGGAAGATACAGAACGTCTGCTCTACGATATTGCCGAAAAATGCTAAAGGGGGCTCAGCCCCCTTTTATTGTTCCATTTGACGTCCAAGAAATCCTGCTGCTGTTTTTACCAGCATTTGCTCCGAATTTCCAAATCTTTCTCCTGCACTTTTTCCAACCAACGCCACAGAACCAATCGCATCACCGGAACAAATGATTGGCTGTACGATCAGCTCTGATGAGGATTCTTTCTGATTTTCCACAAGCGGCAGTATTTTTCTTTCTCCTGTATGATAACATTTCATTTCTCTCTCCGTGATCACTCGATCCAGTTCTTTACTGATTGCCTTTCCCATCAGTTCCCTGCTGCCCTGTCCGGATGCGGCAACCACCTGATCATGATCCGTAATACATGCGATCATACCTGTTGTCTGTGCCAGCGATTCTGCATATTCTTTTGCAAAAACACTCAACTCTCCAATCGGGGAGTATTTCTTTAAGATCACTTCCCCCTCTTTATCTGTAAAAATTTCAAGCGGAGTTCCTTCTTTAATCCGTAGTGTACGCCGAATCTCCTTTGGAATAACAACTCTTCCAAGATCATCAATGCGCCGGACGATTCCTGTAGCTTTCATGTGCTTTATGTTCCTCCTGTTGTTTTTCCGTATTTTATATCTTCTCCTGAATCTGCCCCAGGTGATGTATGGATATTATATGGAAAAAAAGGAGAATTATGTACTTTACTTATAAAACGCCGCAATTATTTTCAGTGCATCTTCATTGATATTTCCAGGAACTGGTTCCGGACGTGCCAGATAAAATCCCTGCAGAAGATCAACTTCCAGTTCCAGTACTTTCTGGATCTCCTCCGGTGTTTCAAGTCCCTCTGCAACGATCTTCATATCACGTTTATGTGCATATGCGACAATATTTTCCACAATCTGCTGTTTATCCGGATCCGTATCAATATCACGGATGATCGAAAGATCTACTTTGATATACTTCGGTGCCAGATCAAGAAGACTCTTCTCGTTACTGTATCCACTTCCGTAGTCATCCAGTGCAAAAGCACCCTCAAATCCTGGTGCATTTTTCTTTGTTTCCAGTGCATGATAATCAATAGATTCTTCTTCTGTGATCTCAATAACAATCTGTTTCTGCAACTCTGCATAACGATTATTAAATTCTATCTCATCTTTTGCTGCCATATGCTGACTCGCAATAGAATTGATAAACAGAAGCGCATCGCCTTTGATTCGTTTCTTTTCCCTGAGATCAGCAAAGGCTTCTGTCGCCCGGAACATGGTCATTCGTTCAATTTCACGCAATGCACCCTCTTCACGTGCGATCTTCATAACCACATCCGGTCGTTTTAATATTGGAAGATTGGCACGCATCAATGCCTCATATGCTTCAATCTTACCTGTTTTTGCCGATATGATAGGCTGGAAATAGTAAGTAACCAGCTCTTCTTTAACAAAACGATGAAATTCTTTACGAATCTGACTGTCACGGTATTTCTCTTCATATGCCTTCTGGTCAAATTCTGCAATTCTTCCCTTATCTGTCTGTTTTACCTGATACATGGCAAAATCTGCATGTTTTCTCATAACACCGAGGCTGTTACTGTCCTCCGGATACCATGCAATTCCTCCGGAGATACTTAAGTGGAATTCCTGTCCGTTCGGAAGACGAATGATCCTGGAAGAAATTTCTCTTTTCAGTTTACTTATTTCCTTACGAATCGCATTCTGACTCTCATAACCATAAAACAGAATATTAAATTCATCTCCTGAAATATGTGCACACAAGGTTCCTTTCGGAGTACCTTCTTCCAGACACATGCCAGCCTGGCGGATATACTCATCTCCCCAGTCATGTCCAAATGTGTCATTGATGTATTTCAGGTTATCCAGATCCAACATAATAAATGCAGCATGTCTGATTTTTTTTCTTCTGCCAAAGATGGATTCGCTTTCACGTTTGAATGCACGTCTGTTATAGAGGCCTGTCAACGTATCATAATCTCGTTCATGTTCAATACGAAGGCGTTCTCTCATAGAAACAGTTACATCTTCCACGAGACCGATCTGTACCCAGTTCTCATTTTTGACTTCCATTCGCACATAACGAACACCTTTTTCCGGAATTCGGATACAGTACAGTTTTGTGCTACCTGATTTTGTTTTATAAAGATTCTTTTCTGTATACTCTTTTAAAATCTCTCTGAATTTTTCTATATTCATGGGGAGCTCCGCGCTTAACGGAATTCCCAGTATAGAGAAAAAGTTCTCCGTATAAAAAACACTTCCTGTATCAAACCGGAGTTCATATCCTCCAATCTCTACACTTGCCATTTCCATGATCCGCAGAAATTTGGTAGATGTGTTCAGCACTTCTCTGCTCAGTCCAGTGATCGCAGTAGAAAACTTATCCAGTTCACGAATCCCTGTTTCTGACAGATTTGGAATGCTTCCCTGATTTTATTGTGCCGCTTCTACTTCATCCGATAAGCTCGCTACCGGTTTTGCCAGGCGGCGACTTACTATAAAGCTGCTGAGCAGACCAAACAGTAATGTCGCAAAGATCGTCAGTTTCACAAGAAGCATAACATGATTTGTAAATGCATACAGATTTTTATCCTGTACAATTCCGACAAGAAGCCACTGCTCATCCGAAAACGGGGCATTCTTATTATAAAGAGTCAGTGGATAGACAGAAGCAATATAATTATCCTTCCATATCTCTGCCTCATAGATATTTTTTTCCGTACGTGTCATTTTAATCTCTTCATCCGGAATACTTAACCATCTATTGCTTCTGGAAGAAGGATTTATTACATTTACAGAAATCTCAGAATCACTGAGTGTGTCTGCGGTTTCAGCCAGCAGATAAGTTCCAGTCCCACTGTTTTGCAGTTCTTCATATGGAATCAGTTCCTGAATATAGCTTGTCATCATTTCTACACCGACAACACCATAAACCGTTCCATCAGACAGAATCAACGGTATCGAATATGCAATAACAGGACGATCATCTCCCTCAAGTGTATATGATACCGGTGTCCAGTGTCCATAATCAGATACATTCAGCTTTTCACTGTCTTTATATGCAGTCTGGAAAACAGGATAAACAATTCCATTTTTGCCATAACCCTTATATTTGATCGCCGGCATCCATCCTCTGTCCGTAGAAATTCTCAGCGATTTTACCAGCTTTACAGGAGAACGTTCCAGCAGTAGATCATAATTTCTTTCCGATGCAGTCGTTGTCGGATCCTGATCTCTGATGTAAACACAGGGCATAAACGAATCAATCTCACATTCATCCATATCATCCGTGTTCAGAATCACAAAAATTCCATTTACAGATCTGTGCCTCATCACATTGATCAGGCTGTCACTGACTGTTTCCAGAAGTTCTGTACTTCGATCTTCATTATTTACCAATTCCTCTACACTGATATTCTCCACTGCAGTCTGATTCTCGACAGCAATATTGATCGTTCCTGCCAGGGATGAAAGATTCTGGGTTTCTTCCAGCGTATTCTGCAGATAATTCTGACGGTTTTCCACCTGTTTCTTCAAAATCTCTATGGCATTACGATTCATCTGCATTCCTACATTTCCAAAATACAGTGTTCCGATCAAAAGTGCCACTTCTATCCCGAGAACGATCAGCATTGCCGCAAATATAAATTGAAAAATGGATTTTCCCTGTTTCCTGTGCTGCCTCATTCAGAGGAATCCTCCCTTTCTGTAATCAGAGACTGTATTGTCTCAAATAGATTACTGTCCATCTTCATAAGCCTGCAGTTTTGTTAACGTCTCTTCATACCAGTTATCAAAATATTCATCTGAAATAAAGTCTGCAACAGCTTCTTCCATACTCTGTCCTTCATTAATACGTTCCTGTACTGTCTGACGATCCGCATCTGCAATATCGCTCATTGCATATTCAAGTACAGAACGGGCATCCTGACCTCCTTCAAATGCCGGAGTTGTATATAATTCATTATTATTCACAGTTTCTACTGCTTCTGTAAGAACTGCATCCATAGACTCAGACAGCTCTGTTCCACTCTTACGGATCCCTACCATATCTGTAGCTTTCCTGGTTACAGGCAGATATCCTGAACCTACAGAAAATCCGGTATTATTTTCAGGTTCTGTAAACCATTTCAAAAATTCCACACTTGCCTTGATCTCATCATCAGAGCCTTTTGTCACAACCATTCCTGCACCCTGCTGCACTGCCCATTTTTCTCCACCTGCAAATTCCGGTGTCGGAAGTACCTCAAGTTCAATATCGTGAGATTCTGTTTCACTTGTCATGACCTGTTTCGGGAAAAACGTCGCACTTGATGTAGATCCTGTATACGCAAGAATGTTTCCGGTCTTGATATCATCACTGCGGAATCTACCTGATGAAGAAAAATAACCTTTTACATATGGAACATAATAATTATCCCAGAGTTTACGTACAGTATCTTTATCAAAGTTCAGCTTCATCTTGCCATTTTCAACTTCAAACAATGTAACACCTAACTGTTTTGCCCCTACAAACATATAATTTGCCATGGCATCACGTCCAAAAAATACTTTTCCATCATCCGGTTCTTCTGTCTGTTCGTCTGTCCAGTTGTAGTATTTTTCTGCTGTATCTACAAGTCCTTCCACTGTCTCAAGATCCACTTCACTGGCTCCTGTAGCATCTGCAAACTCATCCCAGTCAGTTTTATTGAGGAAAAGAAGTTCTGTTGATTTTGCTGACGGGAAGATCTTAATGCTTCCATCTCCGGAAAAATCACCCTCTTTTAAATATGCATCAATATATGCATCCTTCTCCTCAACTGTCAAATAGCCACTGAGATCTACAACCTGTCCCATCTCATCTAATTTATAAGCGGTATCGGCATATGCAGAAAAAATATTCGGCATATCAGAAGCACCAACCTTTTCCTGCGCAGCATCCATTACATTTGATTCCAGATCATCAACACTTCCCTGACTGGAACTTTCAACAATGATTCCTTTCTCTTTACCAACTGTATCATTAAAAGAATCTACCAGTGCATTAAATACATCCAGCTGTTCTCCACTGTAATAAGTCCATACAGTCAATGTGATCGGTTCTGTTGTTTTTGCTCCTCCTACTGCACATCCTGTAAGCATTCCGGCAAATAATGCAATTCCTGTCAGAGATGCGATCAGCTTCTTTTTGTTCATGTTTATCTCCTTCCGATAACCGCTTGTGCATAATTATTTTTATGCTATTGTATGCAATTATAGCATTTTAAAAACAGTACTTCAATAAACAGTACTGTTTTACTCATCTGGTGTCTAAAATATTATATTTTTATAAACTTTACTGATACCCCTTTACTTTTATGTACAAGTGCGTTATAGTTTCAATATATTCGATACGTAGTATTAATTACTACATGATGTGTTTTTAAATATTTTTCGATATTTCTATCATCAGGAGGCGTTATTATGAAACTTAAATTAAAAGATCCCTGGAGTGCTATCACACACGGCATTGCATTACTTCTTGCAGCAGCCGGTGCAGCACCTTTACTCTTAAAAGCTGCTCATGGTGAAAATGCACCTCTGCATATTACAGCACTTGCTATTTTTATTCTCACTATGATCCTTCTCTATACAGCAAGTACGGTTTACCATTCTGTAGATTCTACAGAGAAAGTAAACCGTCGGCTCAGAAAAATGGATCACATGATGATCTTTGTTATGATTGCAGGAAGTTATACTCCAATCTGTCTCATCGCACTTCATAACAGAACCGGCTATATCCTCTGTGCACTTGTATGGAGTATCGCAATCCTCGGTATTCTTCTCAAAGGATTATGGATCACATGTCCCAAATGGCTTTCTTCCGTACTCTATATTGGAATGGGATGGCTTTGTGTACTTGCTTTTGTTCCTATCTTTCATTCCCTTCCGCGAGCCGGATTTGGATGGCTTCTTGCCGGTGGTATCATCTATACGATCGGTGGTGTGATCTATAGTTTGAAACTTCCTTTATTTAATGCACGTCACAAAAATTTCGGTTCCCATGAAATCTTTCATGTATTTATTATGCTTGGAAGTGCCTGCCACTTTATTGTAATGTATTGCTTTATATCTACCCTGCCAGTCTGAGGCAGGGTATTTTTTATTAGTCCGCAGAAGTCTCTGTCCAGAACTCCATCAGTTTCAGTTTTTCTTTTCTTGTCAGCTGCTTGATTGCATATTCCCGGCTCATTGCTTCTTCTTTTGTCGCATATCCCTCATAATATACAAGCTCCACCGGACGTTTCGCCCTTGTATATTTCGCTCCGGCTTTTCCTTCATTATGCGCTTTCAGCCTTTTCTCCACACAGTTTGTCCAACCTGTATAAAGTGTTCCGTCAGCACACTTCACCATATACGTATAGTTCATAAAATACCTCATTCTATGTAAAGAACAGCTTCCGGAATTTTGAAATTCCATCCACCGTTCTCGTTTCTATAAAAAGCAGCCGGTCAAAGATTTGTATTTTCTCTAAGAAACAACAGGCAGGCAGGCAAATACCGGCTGCGAATTTTTACTATTCCTACCTGCTTTATTATACGTTCCAATTCTGTTTTTGTGAATAGCTTACGGAAGATAGGCAATCGGATCTACCGGCTCCCCGTCTTTATTCATCGCAAAATAAAGATTACTGCCTTCCTTGCTGTAATACTTTGTCGGCTGTCCTATATATCCGATCACTTCCCCTTCTTTAACTGTATCTCCTTCCTGCACCGTCAAATCTGTCAGCTGTCCATAAATCGCCTGATACCCGCTTCCGATCTCCATCGTCACCGTTGTACCAGTCTGGGCATTTTCTTCAATAGAATACACGGTTCCCGGAACAGATGCCAGAACAGGAGCTCCTTCCACCGCCTGAACAGCAATTGCCGGACTCAGTTTATACTGATCCAAAGTTGGAAAATACACAGTCTGGTCCATGTTATAATCCATAAGAATATTACCGTCTACCGGCCACTCCATCAATGTATCTTCTGAAAAACTTAATTTTGGCGCTTCCTGTACACTTGCAGATGTATTCACTGTCCCATTCTCATTTGTACTCTGTTCTGCCGAAAGTATACTTTCTGACGTAAATGTACTTTCGGTTGATGAAGATCCTGCTTCCGTGGTTTCACTTCCTGCATCTTTACCTTCTGTCTGACTCATTCCTTTCTCTGACGTATGATCTGTCGAAATATTACTGTCCAGTTCAGCCTCTACAAGACTTGTTCCTGCATCTACAGCATTATCCGTCGTGTTTTCTGTACTCAAACTTTCATCATAATATGAAGGAACTTTTTCCGGAACTGACTCATCCTTCCCGGAAGTTCCCAATTGATAAACTCCTATGCCGGCCGCTGCCAGAACTGCCAGAAGGGCCGTATTTGCTACATATTTTGCGATTCTGCCTTTTGTCATATTCTTTTCACCTCTGCTCATAATCGTTTCGTGACCACACCTTTTGTCTGCTGTCACATTTTTACTATATTTACAGGGTGTCCAGAATGCTGCAAAATATACCGTTCTATTTAATTTTTTGTAATATCCATCAAAGGAAAATATGTATTCAGGATTTCTTTCCAGTTTTTTCCCTCTTTTGCCAGTTTATTACCTCCATACTGAGAAAAACCAAGCCCATGTCCTTTTCCTTTACTCAAAAAACGTACCTGTTCTCCCATTTTCTGCATGGAAAAATCAGACGAAGCAATTCCCATCCCCGTAACAAAAGACTCTGCTTCCAGAATATTTTCATCTGCCATAAGACTGACCACATACCCGCTGTCTTCCCTCTCCACAATTCTTAATTCCACCGGAAGCTGCTGCTTCGCTATGTAAGTACTATTCAGATACCCTGGTGCTGTTTTGTCTGAATTACTGTCCACTGCTTTAAGATAGGCATATTCTTCATTATGAAATGCGGTTTCTCCATCTCTCGTCTGCCCGGCACTGATCTGGTGATATGGAACCAGCTTCAATTCCCCATTATATGTCAGCACCTGACCGGAAGTATCTTCTACTGCCTCTTCATAAACTTTGTCTGCTTTTTCCCACACACTCCAGCAGGACGGAAGTTCATCTCTGAGTTCCCGGCAAGTCTCAAAAAATTTCTCACTTCTGGCATCTCTTTCTTTTTTATTTTGATCTCCATTTCTATTTATACTCTCTTTTTCTCCAATTTTCCTGTACAGATTGCTTCTTGCAATAACAGCCTGTGCTTTTATAGTTTCCGGCTCATAATCTGAAGAAATCTGAAGTGCCAGAATAACCGGTAAGACTGTCTCAGAATCCGCTTTTTGATTCAGAACCGCCATATCGTATCCATTTATCAGAATCGTTATCAAATACGGAAGCAACAGCAATACAACAATATTTGAAAAATACATACGACTGTTTTTTTTCATACAGATAACCTTTATGTAGTTTGTATACTATATGTATTCTATGTTTCTTTTAACCATCATTTCACAATTTTTATCCGTTTAAATGATATGTTCATGCTATAATAGGAATACTAAATTATTGGAGTGACCTGTATGATTGCAATTTATCTTTCCCCCATTTACCTGCTGTTGAATCTGTATATCCTGCGATGGGCATATCTATGGATGGGCACATGCCACAGTATTCTCCGTACTTTGGTATTTCGACTTATATTCGCTCTCCACAAGTCTGCTTACAGGATTTCTTATTAAAAATCCAAAATCTCTTCATCGAATGCTGAAAATAATCGGAAACTATTTCCTGGGAATCTTTCTCTATACACTTGTAATCATTCTGCTTGCCGATTTTGGACGAATCCTTCTGAAATATGTATTTCATGCATCATGGATTCATTCCAGAACAGCTTTTACAGTTGCCGGTACAATCTGTGCACTGTTGATCCTTCTCTTAAGTGCATGTGGAATTTTTCATGCCAAATATATAAAAACAACTTCTTATGACGTAATAATAAATAAAACAATTCCTGAGCGCACCTCCATGAAAGTTGTTCTTCTGGCAGATACACATTTTGGCTACAATGCCGGCGTTCTCCATGCCAGAGAACTGGTACGTAAGATCAATAAACAGAAACCTGATCTGGTATGTATTGCAGGGGATATTTTTGATAATGAATACGATGCGGTTCGAGATCCGGAAAAACTTGAAAAAACTCTTCGTGGCATAAAGTCCACTTATGGTGTATATGCCTGCTGGGGAAATCATGATCTGAATGAAGAAATTCTTGCAGGCTTTACCTTTAAACATAAAGATGGAGATCTTTCCGACATAAAAGATCCCCGCATGAAAAAATTTCTTGAAGATTCCAATATTCATATACTGGAAGATGAATCTGTTCTGATCAATGATCAATTCTACGTAATCGGACGCAAAGATGCCTCCCTCACAGAAAAGATTCATGAAACTAGAAAAGCCCCCGCCCAGCTTACCGAAAAACTGGACAGGGACAAACCAATTATTATGATCGATCATCAGCCAAAGGAACTACAGGAACTTGCTGATGCAGGCGTAGATCTCGATCTGTGTGGACATACACATGACGGTCAGACATTCCCCGGAAACTTTACCATCAAACTGATGTGGGAGAATCCATGTGGGCTTTTAATTAAAGACAACATGACTAATATTACGACTTCCGGAGCCGGTGTCTGGGGGCCGGCAATGCGTATCGGCACTGACAGTGAAATCTGTTCTATTAATATTCAACTGAAAAAAGCTTAAGCACTTCCAAAAACTGTTTTCTTATTCCTATATAATAAGGAAACAGTTTTTGTTTTTCTATCACCCGGTCCCTGAAGCCAGAAAAAGAGTTTTTTCCACATCCGATTACGTTTCAGATAACTGCTTATCCACAAACTACGCATTTTATCCATAACGCTCTGTGTAAATCTATCTGCCATATGTCTCTCTCTGGTGGATAAGATTTCTGAAGCAGCATTATTTTCAACTATTGCAGCGGTTACATTCTTTCCAGGAACCATACTTACCATAAGACAAATGACCGCGGTTATCAGCATATGAAAACACTCTCGCACTTTCTTCATAATGATCCTCCTTCTATTTCCAGTCATTTAAGTTCCAGTCAGCATGTCCAGCATCAGGACTGCGCACTTCCCACTACTACACATGTAATATAATATATGCCAAACACGTAATTTATAGAACCCATATGTCCAAAACTATTTTACACTGTAACCCAATATGTAACAGTGAAATAGTATTTTATTCTCTCTAAATTCTTTAAACACCAACAAAAAAGGTACTATCATAACGATAGTACCTTAAATTCATGAGACATCGGGGATTCGA
>OGCQ01003862.1_pt1 | contig 12853 bp, 10 predicted proteins | sample 1570161 | NCBI WGS metagenome assembly OGCQ01 (sample SAMEA4384402, study PRJEB24528) | human gut metagenome
CTATCTCTGTGGGGTATTATTGCACCCCGACACTGGTTTGTCAATAATTTTCATATTCTCTATTATCGTGAATGGCAGTAATAATCCCAAAACCAGTTACTTTCACCAAAAAACCCTCCCACACAGCAATTTCTCTGCCATGTGAAAGGGCTTTAGCTTTCTTCCTTTATGCATATTATTTATGGATATGCACATCCAGCTGATTATAAGGAATCTCAATTCCATAATAATCAAAATCTTCCTTGATCCGCTGATTCAGTCTCCATCTGGTTTCCCAGTAACGGTCCGTGTCTACCCACACACGGAAGCCCATGATCACGGAACTTTCTGCCAGTTTGTCTACAAATACCACCATCTCTTCGTCTTCTCTGGTATCCGGATCTTCGGTGAGAATATCTTCCAGGATATCCTTGGCTTTCTGGATATCTGCATTGTAGGAGATTCCCACTTTGATCTCCAGTCTTCGCTGGTCTCTTGCTGTCACGTTGGTGATGGTCGTATTGGAAAGAGTACCGTTGGGGATCACGATGTGCTTGTTGTCGATGGACAACAGGGTTGTATAACAGATCTCGATCTTGGATACCGTTCCCTCACTTCCATCCTGTCCGTTGACGATGATGTAGTCTCCCACCTGGAAAGGCTTGAACAGAAGAAGCATCATTCCTCCGGCCAGGTTGGAAAGTCCGCCCTGCAGGGCAAGACCCAAAGTAACACCGGCAGTTCCAAGAAGTGCTGCCAGGGATGATTCTTTCACACCAAAACTTGTGGATATGTTAAAGAGCAGAAGTATGTAAAGCACGATCTTGACCAGGGATGACATAAACTGCGCCACACCTGTATCCAGTCTGGATTTTGTCAGTGATTTTCTGACAAACTTTACGATCCATTTGATCACCGTGCTTCCTACCCAAAAAGCAACGATAGCCAGGACAACCTTGATTCCAAATTTTGTGATGTCCGGAAGATAATTCTCAAACATCTGCTTATACTGGCTTACCTGACTTCCTACCTCCTGCACTGTCTGTACAGTACTGTCCAAATAAAATCCCTCCTGTCTGATCGATCACTCAATATGTACGGATCAAAATATGGTTTTCAGGGTGCATCACGTTCTCATCATCTCTTCATTGTTTATCCTGATATAAATCTTCTCTATAATCCGCATCTGGTAATATAATAATACAGCAGCGGTTTTTCCCTGTAAAACCGATTTCTCCGGTTCCATAAAGTATAGGGTATAAACCACTGCTGCATCTGTATCGCAATTCTGTTATATTTTGTCTCGTAATGCAATGCGAAGCATTCCTGCCCGCTGCGCCTTACTGAATGTTTCTCTTTATTTATTAATTCCCTTCATGGAAAGACTGATACGCTTCTTCTTCAGATCCACGCCAAGAACACGGACATCCACAATATCTCCCACGCTGACTGCTTCCAGCGGATGTTTGATAAATTTCTCACTCATCTCGGAAATATGGACCAGACCGTCCTGATGAACTCCGATATCTACAAAAGCACCGAAGTCAATAACATTGCGGACAGTTCCCTTCAGTACCATACCCTCTTTCAGGTCTTTCATATCCAGGACATCGGTACGGAGGATCGGTTTCGGCATCTCATCTCGTGGATCTCTGGCCGGTTTTTCCAGCTCTTTTACGATATCACGAAGAGTCGGCTCACCGATCTCCAACTCTTTTGCCAGTTTTCCGTAATCGCGGATCTGTCTGGAAATGCCAGTAAGTTTACGCTCTGCCACATCTTCCGGTGTGTAGCCAAGTTTTTCCAGGAGTTTTTTGGCTGCGTCGTAGCTCTCCGGATGGACACTGGTTGCATCCAGAGGATTTTTGCCCCCTGTGATCCGTGTGAAACCTGCACACTGCTCAAAAGCTTTCGGTCCCAGCTTGGCAACTTTCAGAAGTTCTCTTCTTGTCTGGAAACGGCCGTTTTCTTCACGGTAAGTGACGATATTTTTTGCGATGGTTTTGCTGATTCCGGAAATGTATTCCAAAAGGGATGCGGATGCGGTATTCAGATCCACGCCGACTTTATTAACACAGTCTTCTACAACGCCGTTCAATGCTTCGCCAAGCTTCTTCTGGTTCATGTCATGCTGATACTGGCCCACACCGATGGATTTCGGGTCGATTTTTACAAGCTCTGCCAGCGGGTCCTGAACACGTCTTGCGATGGATGCGGCACTTCTCTGTCCCACATCGAAATTCGGGAACTCTTCTGTTGCAAGCTTGCTTGCAGAATATACGGAAGCTCCTGCCTCGTTGGTGATCACATACTGAACTTTTTCCGGGATTTCCTTAAGAAGTTCCACGATGATCTGCTCGGACTCTCTGGATGCGGTTCCGTTTCCTACGGAAATCAGGGTCACGTGATATTTGCTGATGAGTTTTTTGAGGGTTTCCTTGGCTGCACGGATCTTGTTCTCGTTGGTAGGCGCTGTTGGATAGATCACTGTAGTATCCAGAACTTTTCCGGTTGGATCTACCACTGCAAGCTTACATCCCGTACGGAACGCCGGGTCCCATCCAAGAACTACCTGCCCCGCAATTGGAGGCTGCATGAGAAGCTGCTCCAGGTTTTTGCCAAAGACATGGATAGCACCGTCTTCTGCTGCCTCTGTAAGGGCACTTCGGATTTCACGCTCAATGGCCGGTCCGATGAGACGTTTGTAGCTGTCCTCAATGGCTTCTTTCAGCACCGGTGTGGTATTGGGATTGTCGCGGACGATCACCTGTTTCTCCAGATAGCGGATGATCTCTTCCTCAGGTGCAAGGATCTTTACAGTGAGGAATTTCTCTTTCTCACCACGGTTCAGGGCAAGGACACGATGGCCGGCAAGCTTCTTCACCGGCTCCTCGAAATCATAATACATCTCGTATACGGACTGCTCTTTCTCATCTCTCGCAACGGAACAGATCGTTCCTTTATCTATGGTTCTTTTACGGATGCTGATACGGTAGTCTGCCTCATCAGAAATATGTTCCGCAAGGATATCCCTGGCGCCGCTGATGGCTTCTTCCACAGTTTTGACTTCTTTCTCTTCTGAAAGAAATGCTTTCGCCTCTTCCTCAAGAGGTTTCTTCGTCATCTGAAGAAGAATGATATCCGCCAGCGGTCCCAGGCCTTTTTCCCTGGCAATGATAGCTCTTGTACGGCGTTTCGGCCGATATGGGCGGTAAAGATCTTCTACCACTACAAGTGTCTGCGCTGCCTCGATCTGTTTCTTCAGTTCCGGAGTCAGCTTGCCCTGTTCCTCGATGCTTCCGAGAACCTGGGCTTTTTTGTCCTCAAGGTTTCTTAAATAGGCAAGTCTTTCGTTAAGGTTACGAAGCTGTTCGTCATTGAGTGTACCGGTTGCTTCTTTGCGGTATCTGGAAATAAAAGGAATGGTGCAGCCTTCGTCGATCAGTTTGACTGCTGCCTCGACCTGCCATTTCTCAACGTTCAATTCTCTGGTAATTACCTGAATAATATCCATTTTTATCTTTCTCCCGTTGTTTCAAATTTGCCTGAGGCTGCATTTCCCTCTTTACACAGCTTCTGACATTTATCAAAGATCAATCTGTGCGATCACGTCTTTCAGAGCATTAGCGCTTGCGTGAAGCTTCTCTGTCTCCTCCTCGGTCAGAGGAACGCGGACAATTCGTTTCACACCATTCGGTCCGATGGAAGCCATAGTGCTAAGACATACGTCTTCAATGCCATACTCTCCGTGAAGCATGGTTGATACACTGACTATTGTATCAGATGCTGCAAGAAGAAGCGAGCAAAGTCTGCAAACAGATACGGCTACCGCATAAAATGTAGCACCCTTCTTGGCGATCACAGTTGATCCTGAAGTATGAACATACTCCAGAACCTCTTCTCTGTCAAGTGGCTGCAGATCTTTCTGATCCTCATGAACGATCTTGTCAAATTCATCAAGGGTCGCACCTGCAACAAAGGCTCTTGACCACGGTACAAAGGAAGTATCTCCATGCTCTCCGAATACATAAGCATGAATATTCTTCTCCGATACGCCATAGTGCTGGGAAAGTCTGCAGCGGAGACGGGCAGTGTCCAGTGCAGTTCCGGAACCAAGGATCTGGCGCTCCGGAAGACCGGAAATTTTTGCAAATGCATACGTCATAATGTCACATGGATTACTTACAATAATATAAAGCGCCTTAGGAGCCACCTTTACGATCTCCGGAGTGATACTTTTCATGATGTTGACATTAGTCTGTGTCAGCTCGATACGTGTCTGTCCTGGCTTTCTGGCAATACCGGAAGTGATGATGACAATATCAGAATCAGCTGCATCCGGATAATCTCCTGCCACGATGGAGATCGGTTCACGGAAACTGGTTCCCTGGTCAATGTCCATGACCTCGCCCTCTGCCTTCTGTTTGTTGATGTCGATCAGGACGATTTCTGAGGCAATGCTCTTCTGTGATAAGGTGTAGGCGATGGTTGCACCTACGCTTCCTGCTCCGATGATCGTAATTTTACTGCTCATGTTTGTTCTCCTTTCAGCGTTGTTTGTCACATAAATAACAATTTTAATTACACATATTCAAACATAACATAAAATATAGTTGTATGCAATAAAATTATGGCTGTATTTTCCAGGATGTTTTGCGTTAATTATTGATGTAATTCAAATTTCTTTTTATATATTCTGTCTTTTTTTTTATTATTCTGTGTATTGATCTGTTATTTTTTTGTCGATATAAGGGTAAAAAGGTAGAATATCTCCTTATACATGAACATAAAAACCCCGGGAACTTCCTGGATTTTGTGAAGTTCCCGGGGACTTTGACTTAGATCAAGAGTGTTGGTTATAGTCAAGCAGATATTCGCAATCCGCATTCGCTACTTGCTCATAACCGAATAACTGCTTTGCAGTTAATTCGGTTATTTTTTTGCCTGTGCAAGTGCTTTCTGCGCTGCTCCGAGAATGCCCTCGGATGAGAGTGTCGCACCACTGACAGTATCAATGCCATCTGCAGTCTGGTTTGCCATAATCTGCGGATAAATGGTATTCCATGCCTCATTAAAGAATTCCGGAGTATCATTATTCGTCTGTGTAATCTCAACAATCTGACCTCCTGAGATGGTTACGGTCAGTCTTGTTTTGCCACCATATCCAAAAGCTGAGCCCTGATAAGTTCCGTCATTATACATTCCTGCAGGGGTCGGTTCCGGATCTTCGGTAGGCTCCGGTGTTACATCAGGATTCTCCGGATCTGGAGTCGGTGTTACATTTGGGTCATCCGGATCGGTTGTAGGTTCCGGTGTTGCCGTTGGAACCGGAGTTGCGGTCGGCTTCGGCGTTGCCGTTGGTTTCGGTGTTGCCGTTGGCTTTGGTGTCGGTTTCTTTGTCGGAGTTGGAGTTACTTTCTTTCCATATTCTGGATTAAGCGCAGACTTCAGAGCCTTTTTCACAGCATTCAGAATTCCGTTGGAGGAGTAGGTTGCTCCGCTGACGGTATCAATATCGTCTACATAATTCGTTCCCACAATCTGCTCTTCCAGCACACTCCACGCTTTTTCAAAAAACATCGGAGTATCTGAGTTTTCCTGTTTTACCGCTGTGATGATTCCATCCTTGATGGTTACGGTCACTTTTACATCTCCGCTGTAACCTTTTGCGGATGCTTTGTATGTACCATCCAGATATTTTTTCGGACTGTCAGGATCTGGATTTGCAGTTGGCTTTGGTTTCTTTGAAGGGGCTTTTGTTGGCGTTGGTGTGGAGGTTGCCACAGGTGCAGGGGTGACCTGCTGGCTGCTTCCATCTGCCGCTGCCTGGGATAATGCATTCTGGACTGCCTGGATAATTCCGTTGGAAGAATAGGTTGCTCCGCTGACTGCGTCTACATTTGGTGTATTTCCTGCGATCATTTTGCTGATCACTCCCTGGGCAGATGCAAAATAGGAAGCCGTTTCACCGGAAGCGTCCAGGATATCAATAGCTGCAATTTTTCCTCCACTGACCGTTACACGAACACGGATGGTTCCGCCGAATCCGGTTCCGGAGCCTTCGTAGGTTCCGTCTTTATATCCATTTGCCGGAACATCTGCTACAGGAGTCTGGGTAGAGCCCTGTCCGGCTGCACTGGCATTATTTCTGGCTGATTCTGATACGGTTCTTTTTCCTGAGCTCTTTTTTGCTGCTGTTTTTTTCGTACTTTTCTTAGATGTGCTTTTCTTGGACGTGCTGCTCTTTTTTGCTGCAGTACTGCTGTCTACTGAATCGGAAGTCTCCTCATATCCGAGATATTTTTCCAGTTCAGAAGCAGACATGACCGTTGTGTCTGCTTTCTGGACAGATTCCGTATTTGCATCAGAGCCCTGTGCTTTTATACCTGAAAATACAAGTGCCGCAATGACAGCAGCTGCAGGGATCAGCTTTGGCCAGGGTACTTTGGGTGTGCCATTTTCAGCTGGCTTTTTGTCTTTTAAATCTTTTTCCATAATTCTTTTTCTCCCCTCTTTTTGTGCGGCTTCTGTCAGGTATATGCTCTTTACGGCGTTTCCGGTCATTTTCCGAACCGCCACAGAAAATGAGCAGACCTCTGCCGCAGATATTTCCGTATACCTGCGGCAGAGGTTCCTACTCTTTGATGAACCGTTGTATTATTTAACAGTTACCACAAATTTCTTTGTAATTCCGTTGCATTTAACTGTGATGGTTGCTTTACCTTTGCTGATTCCTTTTACAACACCTTTGCCTGTTACGGTTGCAACTTTCTTGTTGCTGGTTGTGTATGTAACAGTGGATACTGGTGTTGCTTTGGATCTGATGGTTGTTGTTTTTCCTTTTGTAATTGTTGCAGAGGATTTTGTAAGTGTAAAGGTCGGGTTCTTAACTGTCAGCTTGTAGGTTGCTTTCAGTTTTCCGCTTGTTGCTGTGATCGTTACAGTTCCGGCTTTGATTCCCTTTACGGTACCTGTCTTGCTGTTTACTGTTGCGATCTTTGTATTGCTGCTCTTATATGTTACAGAGGATACTCCGGCCAGTGTTGCTTTTACAGTGGCTGTTTTTCCTTTGTAAACAACTGCAGATTTCTTTGCGAATTTTACAGATGGAGCTTTTACAGTTACTTTGCAGGTTGCTGTTGCGTTTCCGCAGTTTGCAGTGATCACTGCAGTTCCGGCTTTCACACCTTTTACAACACCTGTGCTTGATACTGTTGCTACTGCTTTGTTGCTGGTTGTATATGTTACTGTCTTAGCTGTATCATTTGAAGTTGCCTTCAGAGTAACTGTTTTTCCTGTGTAAATGGTTGCAGATGTTTTGTCAAGAGTAACTGTCACTTTTACAAGAGCTGCTTCTGCTGCCTTAAGATGCTCAAGTGCCTCATCAACCTCTGCCTGTGTTGCATCTTCTCTTGCAAGAAGCTCTTCTGCCTCCTGAAGCTCTGTCTGCATTGCTGCCCAGGTCGCTTTTGTATAATCGTTCTCAGCAAGTGCTTTTGCTGTTTCAACCTCTTTTGTAAGAGCAGTTGTATCTGCCGGCTCTTCAGATGGTTTTACAATATTTGCGTCTGTAGCCTGTACCACAAAACTGTAGTCTGCATAGCCAAGTGCGTATACTGTCAGTCTCCAGTATCCGGTTCCGTCTGTTCCTTCCGGAAGCTGGCATCTTAAAGAATCGGTAAGTCCAAGCTGGATTCCCATGGATTTATGCATCCAGTTATCTGCCGCAAACTTGGTTCCGAAAGATCTCAGCACCTTTGTTCCTGTAGCGTCATCTCCACAGTAATCCCAGCGTACTGCCTGCATGTTTGCTCCAAGATCTCCGTATCCTTCTCCTGTGATATCCACACGGAGAAATTCTCCGTAACTTCCGCTTGCTTCTTTTACTGTTGGTGTTACATTTGCTGCTGTCTTCTGAGCCTGATCCTTGATTCCGGAATCTGCTCCTGTTTTTCTTGCCTCAAATGTAAAGCTGTCGCCGTTTTTCACTGCATATTTCAGACCGTTGGTATCTGCTGTTACTGCTGCTGTTGCTGTATAGGCGCTCAGCTGTACCTCACCATATCCACCTTCCAGTACACCATCATTGGTAACTACGTTGTATTTCTGGCAAAATGCTGCATAATCTTCTGTTCTTACAGCAACCGGAACGTATTTCAGGCCATATACTTCATAATGATCCATATCTACGGTTGTTCCGTCTGCTTTTGTAATGGTTCCTTTTTTAAATCCTACAGTTTTTCCGTCTGTCAGCTTGATAGTATTCCGATCCACCCATGTTGCGATCGGATATCTGCTTCCGTCCTCTGCCACGATAGTTGTCTCTGTCTGGAAGCTTCCTCTGTGAAGTCCGTGGTTTGTAGTTGCTCTTGTTACCGTATCAAAAGCACCTTTGTCAAGTTCATTATGACCATCCACTTCCTCAGAAGAAGTTGTATCTCCTGCTGCATATACGCCTTCATTTGCCCAGTACTCTGCCCAGGTCAGGCCTGCGTATACATACTGATACTCTCCCTGAAGTTCATCAGAATCCGCAAATGCCTCTGTCTCGTCGTCTGCTGCTGTAAATTCGTCTACACCGGAAGCCTCTTCCTCCGTATTCTCTGCTACACTTTCCTCTGTGATCTCATCAGCGTTCTGGTCCTCTGCCGCAATCTCTTCTGCATCAGCAACCTCTCCCGCAGCTGCCTCGTAATCGGAAACCTCAGCAATCTCTTCCTCATCGCTCTGCTCGGTTTCGTCTGCTACAATGCTGCTGTCCAGGTCTGTTGCCATTACAGCTGTAGGAAAACTTGTTGCTGCCACTGCAAGACTTAAGATGCAGGGAGCTGTTTTTTTCAGTAGATTCCACTTATGCATTACTTATTCCTCCTAAAAATGTGAAATATTTATAGAAACCTTTCCAGGGGTTACTACCGTAAATACCGTCAAACTGCTTTGAAACTTACGTTTATTCGATGATATCCTCCACGCTGTAGGAATCCGCAAGCAGGCTGAACCGCTCTTTCATCCCCTCAGTGAGATACACATGGTGCTCTTCATCCACAAAGAGTCCGTCCGCACCGTAAGTTTTCAACAGTTCGGCACCTTTTTCCACCCCCAGCACAAAACATGCGGTGGAAAGTGCGTCTGCCTCAAGGCCTGTGTCGCAGACTACCGTAACTCCGGTCACTCCGCTTTTTGCCGGATAACCGGTGGACGGATCCATAATGTGGTGATACCTTACACCATCTTCGATAAAATATTTCTCGTAATCTCCGGATGTGGAAAGAAATTCTGTGCCATTTAAAGCAACCACACCAAGATAATCGTCGTCATTTTCAGCACGGGGATCTGTCACTGCCACGTTCCAGAAAGAACCATCCGGTTTGCTTCCATAGGTCATGACACTGCTTCCCCCAAGGTTCATAAGCGCCGCAAAAACATCCTTCTGTGTTTCCAGATATTCCAGAATCGAGTCACAGCCAATTCCTTTTCCGGCTGCACCAAGATCCAGCGAACATCCCTCGTCCATGCGGATCGTCGTTCCGTCAAGAGAAACTTTCTGATATCCGGAATCTTTCAGAACATTTTTGATTTCTGCTTCTTCAGGAATTTTCTGATTTTCCCCGCCAATATCCCACAGACGGATCAGTTTTCCGATGGTCGGATCAAAAGCTCCGTCAGAATCTTTCGCAATTTTCAGAAGGCGTTCCAGATATCCGGAAAGTTCATCGGAAATCTCCTTATCTTTTCCTCTGTCTGCGTTCACCTTGTAAATCTGGGAACTTTCATTGGTCCATGAAAGAAGGTTTGTTTCCACATCTGTCAGTACAGATGTCAGTTTACTGTTTACATCGTCTCCTGTGGTATAAAGTGTTTCTGATACCACAGTATCCATGGCAAAATCTGTATTGGTATATGTCTGTATGTCATTTTCCGAAGCTGCGCATAATACAGGAAAAACCATGGTAATTCCTGCAGCTGCAGCCGTTGCCAGAAAAGCTTTCTTTTTCAGAGCATGAGATCTCATAGATTAATTTCCCTCATTTGTTCCAATGTGAATATTTTTTCTCGGACAGGTTGCCGCACATGCGTGGCAGCAAAGACATTCGCCGGACCTGACCGTGTCGCCGTCAATATCCAGATGAGCCGGACATCTTTTTTTACAGAGACCGCATTTCGGCGGACATTTTTCACGGTTTCTCTGAAAAAGTGCTCCCGGAAGGATCGGCATTAATGCAAAAACCGCTCCCATAGGGCAGAGAAACTGGCAGAAAAAACGTTCCTGTGTACACATTCCCACCATGATCAGAACCAGAATCACGATTCCCGCCAGATATTTACTGTTAGGGAAACGTCCTGCTGTAATCATGGAAAAAACATCCCACGGGCTGGTTCCTGTAAGCTTTCCGTATACTCCTGTAAGGCAGGAAAGTAAAATCAGGGCCAGTACGATATATTTGACTTTCTGAAGTCTGTGTACCATTCTTTCAGAAAGAGCTGGTTTCTTTTTTTTATGAAAACATTTCATACAGATCAGAGAAAAACCTTCATACACGGCATCTCCAAAAGATCCGAATGCACATGCATATCCGCAGAAATGTCTTCCGAAAAAACACGTAAAGATCAGAAGCACTGCTGTTACAGTCAGAAAGGAGTTCCACTCTACCGGCTGACCGGCCGCAATGGCGAGAAAAATTGATTTGATTCCCGCAAAAGCTGTGGAAAACAGAGACGGGGCAGCAATAAAAAATGCCAGCTGTATCCCCGCACGCATCAGCCTTACTTCCCGCTGTCTTTTTTTCATGAGTTTTCCGCCTTTCCAAGTGCATCATCCACCGCATTCAGGATTCCTGTAGAACTGAAAGTTGCTCCTGATACAGTATCCACATCTGTACTCTGCGCACTTAAGATGGAATCGATCACACTCTCTGCCTGTGAAAGATATGCGCTGTCCTCACCTGGTGCACTGACCACATTAATGGATGTAATTTCATCACTGGCAAGTGTCACTTCCACCTGAATGGTTCCGCCGTATCCATCAGCTTCTCCTGTGTAAGTTCCATCTTTATATACGTTATCGGAATCTGGCGCTGCTGTGTCCTCCGCGTTTGCATCGGATGTCTTGCCGTCCGAAGTGTCTGCTGCCTTGTCACCGTCTGTTGAATCTGCATTACTGCTGTCAGTTCCTGTGGATGCTGCCTGATTCTGCATACGGTTTGCATAGCTTGTCTCCAGTGCACTGAGAAGTTCATTCTGCTGCTCCTGAAGCGTGTCTACCTTATCTGTCAGAGCCGAAATTTCTTTTTCGTTTGCCTGGGCTTTCATACTGCTGTTATAAAAAAGCACAGCCAGAACTACCAGCAGTAAAGAAATCACTCTCATATAAAAATTCTGGTTTTTCATCTCTTTTCTCCCCTGTATTTAGTCAGTCAGATATTCACAGTCCGTTCCTATCATCTGCACATAACCGTTTTTTGAATAAGTTATATATCTTTTACTCATATTTATAGATTAGTTCTAATTAATCATTTTTCTTTAATTAGATATTACTAACTTACAGCTAGGTATTATATCACCTGATTTTTTTCTTGTCTATACTTTTTGTTAGTACGCAGTAACTTTTTTCTCCGTATCTTTAATTTTTGCTGTAACTTTTCCAGATATTGGTTAGATATCCTTAACTTATATTTGCCTTTTGAATGGGAGTATGATATGATTTTTTCTGAATCTGTGACAGAAACGGAGTTTTTATTTTGAAGAAAAAAGAAGTGATTTTTATTGCCGGGATCCTGATTCTGGCCGGGGTTCTCTGGCTTGGTTTTCAGATCACAGGGAAACGTTCCCACAATACGATCCGTATTACCGTTGACGGAAAAGAATTCGGAACTTATTCTCTTTCCCAGAATCAGGTCATACATATCGGAGACACCAATGTCTGCGAGATCAAAAACGGAAAAGTTACCATGATCGAAGCAACCTGTCCGGATCATTACTGTATGAAACAGAAAGCTGTGGATGAACATGGCGGTTCTATTATCTGTCTTCCTAACAAAGTGGTGATAGAAGGAGAAAATACCACGGAGGATTCGGATTCGAAGAGTTCACCGAAGATTGATGCGGTGACGTAAGATGAAGATGTTACGGAATATATGCGTAATATGCGTTCGCCATGCAGCTCTCCTCCGACAGATGACATTTGGTCCGGGGCACATCTGTAACAAATGAAAGGGTTTATTTATGAAACGAAAAACAGCTTATCTTGGATTATTTTCCGCAGTAGCGATCATTTTGGGATATGTGGAGTCCCTGATTCCTGTGTTTGCAGGAATTCCGGGAATCAAGCTCGGACTTGCAAACCTGGCAGTGCTTTTTATCCTGGATCGGTATTCTGCGAAAGAGGCGGCTCTTGTGTCCGTTGTCAGGATACTTGTGATTGGGTTTATGTTTGGAAATCTGTTCAGTATTTTATATAGTATGGCTGGCGCCGCGCTTAGTTTGACTGTGATGAATCTGCTGAAAAAACATTCCGGGTTTAGTCTGATCGGGATCAGTGTGGCTGGTGGGGTTACGCACAATATTGGGCAATTGATCGTTGCCATGATCGTGGTGAGTAATACGAGTCTGATGGTTTATGCACCGGCACTGCTGGTGGCCGGGATCCTGGCGGGGATTCTCATAGGTGTTTTGACAAAGGAAGTTGTGGGACGACTTCCTTTGAATCTGTAATGTTTGTGTGTTTCTTTTTTGGGATTATGGTTTTTACTTTGTGAAGTGGATTTTTGAAGTGTGTGTGTTTCTTTTTGGGATTATAGTTTTTACTTTATGAAAGTAGGAAATTTGCGAGAAGGGGAAGCACTCATAGTTGCGAAGGCCGTCTCCCCTTCTCGCG
>OGCQ01003878.1_pt1 | contig 12817 bp, 6 predicted proteins | sample 1570161 | NCBI WGS metagenome assembly OGCQ01 (sample SAMEA4384402, study PRJEB24528) | human gut metagenome
TGATACTGTCCCTTTTCTTTAGGAAGATAATATCTGAAGTTACTTCTGTTCCGGCAACGCCCTTAAAGGTGTCATTCGGAAGTCTGATTGCACCGAGGAATTCGGCTCTTGCTGCAAGATACCTTCTTACGCTTTCATCTTTTTTATCCATTGTTCCACTTGATGTGATAAAGGCGATAATGCCGCCGTTTCTTACTTTATCAATGGACTTCGCAAAGAAATAATCGTGGATAAGGAAATTATTTTTGTTATACTCCCTGTCATTTACCTTATATTCCCCAAATGGAACATTGCCGATAACTGCATCGAAGAAGTTATTGGAAAAGGAAGTTTCTTCAAATCCTTTTACCTGCACTTCACTTTCCGGGTATAGTAGTTTTCCAATTCGACCGCTTACCGAATCAAGCTCTACACCATAAAACTTTGACTTACTCATTTTATCAGGGATATTGCCTATAAAGTTTCCTATTCCCATACTTGGCTCTAAAATGTTTCCCTGTTTAAATCCCATATCCGAAAGCGTCTTATATATTCCGTCTATGACAGTTTTCGGCGTGTAAAAGCTCGTTAAAGTAGATTCTCTTGCAGCTTCATATTCAGATGGTGATAGATTTTCCTTTAAGAAACTTCTTGCAACTTCCCATTGTCCATCTTTGCTTTCATCAAATACATCAGCAAGTCCGCCCCAGCCGACATACCTTGCCAGCACATCCTGTGCTGTGCTGTCAAGTTCCCTTTCTCCACTCTCCACTCTGTTAAGCATAGAAATTGCTTCAAGGTTATTGTTTAACCTTTCGCTTGGAGATAGCTTGTTAGGTAGCGTTTCTTCTGTAATTTTAAAGTTATGAGCCTCAATTTTCTTTATTTCAATTTCTTCAGTAGTCTGCTCAGGCTTTTTATATGTCAGGTTCTCAAATACCCTCTCAAGGTCGCTTCCCAGACGATAAGGAATGACATCGGAGCCTGTTATCATACCGCCAAGATATTCGGTATTGTCCATAACCGTTACGGTCTTTAGGTTATTTCCCATATTGTCAAAGCGGGTAATCGTGTAGTCCTTATCCTTATATCTCACTTCATCGCCAATCAAAAATCTCGGCCTTTCAAGGCTTATCTGCTTAAGAAGATCCTCATTATCTTCAAAAGCTACAATCGGTATCTGATGATTGCCGGATCTATTAGGATCAAGCCACAAATCATATCTTCCTGTGATTTCATTCTTAGAAATTTTTCTGACTTTGTATTCTTCATGATTAAAATAGACGGTATCACCTGCTTTAACTGCAAACTCTTCTAAAAGGCTGTCCTCTTTTTCATTCAGTTCTACTTCTTCTTTTTCTTTGAGGTAATCAAATAAGGTAGCTTGAACTGTGTCACGCTTTGTAGCTTCTTCTGTTTCTTCAGGTGCTTCAAACTCTACTTTATCTTCAAAGCTAAGTTCTCCATTAAAGACAAACTGAAGCTCCTGCTCATCCATCTGCTTTTTAAGTTCACTGTCTTTAAGTTCTCTAAAGGTCTTTGGAAAATCTTCTAAAATGAGCCTTTGTGCGTTTAGTTCTTTCAACTCCTCAAGATTAAAATATCCCCATTCAGGCTCAATCCCAAGCACAAGTCCAAAGGCATCTCCACTTTCCCTATCGTATTCTGTCATATACCAAGTCCAGTTACTTCTAAAGGGAATAATATATGCAGCATGAACCTGCTTATCCACTAAAGCTACATCCTCCTGTGCGTAAAGCTCCGGTACTCTTTCAAGCATTTCATCTGTCATTAAGTTTTCAGGATAATCTTTGGAATAATATTGTGGTTCTTTTTCTTCTTCTATCTCTGTATTACTTTCTATTTTCTTTTCTTCATAAAGATTTTTAGAAAGCAGTTCATCAATATGCTTTGCCACACTTGACCAAGTAAGAAACACATCATTACAATCATTTTTCTGTAATTTAAGCCCCTTTGCATCGTGCCATTCATCACTTCCCATTGCTTCTGAAACAGCATGAGAGCTTCCACCTATGCCATACTCATCTTTTAAAAAGTTAGCTTTTTCTTGAAGCGTATGATTTTCTTTGAAGAATTTTGTAATTCGCTCTTTTCCCTTATCTATTCCGCTTCCTCTTGACAGGGTAGCAAGAACTTCGTCATCTGTAATAAATGGCTTTACTTTAGAAAATTCTGTCAGATTGGTACTATATTCCTTTCGTGTCAGATCAAGTTCCTGTAATTTCTGATAAAGGCTATCTACCTTGTGATAATGAAATCTTAGTACACCTCTGTTTTCTTTATATCCTTCCAAAAACCTGCCATATTCTTTGATTGTTTCCTTTAGGTATTCAGGATTTTTTAATGCTTCAGACAATCTTTTCGTTTCTTCCGGAAAACCCCCGCCTCTTTCAAAAGAGCTAAAATATCCTTGTTCTTTTCCTTCATCACTTAAATCATGGTATAGATACCATAATGACTCTGAAATTCTGTCCCTTTCATAATCATATGCTTCAGAAAGTTCTACATTTGTGGCAAACTCACCATTATCAAGAAGCTCATTTATCCTCTTTGCAGCATCACTCCAACTTAAAATTTGTGTATCATCTTCTCTTGACGATGTACCGTAAGCTAAATGAATACCTTTATCCGAATACCAGGAAGATACTTCTCTTTCATCAATGTAAAATCCGTTTCCGCCTCTAAATGTATCTTTGAGGTATTCTCCCAATTCTCCATTACTTTTTCCTTTAGAAAACTCTGCAATAACAGGAAGTCTACTTCCATCGTGATTTCCTCCGTTAATAAGGACAGTATCTATATCGTTCTGATTAAGAGGAATAGTAAGCCTCATCTGTCCGTAAGTATTTTCGGGTAAAGAAAAAGAAGCCTTATCAGCTTCTCTTATCTCTACTTCAGTATTATCTTTTAAATTTCCACTACTTCCTTGATCGTCATTTCCTTTAGAGCTGAAATCATCGCCCCATACTGCGGATCGTTCTCGTCCTCTATCTTCCAAGCTGCCATCAGTTTCGGCTTCTCCGCTCTCATAAAGTCTATCGCTTGTTTTTGAATATCCATCAGGTGTCCTGTCAGCTTCTTCTCCTTGTATAGGTCTACCAACATCTCGAAGTGGCTCTGCTCCTCGCTCTCTGAAAGATAAGCGAGTCTCATCACTGCGTAAATCGGATTCGGGAATTCTTTCATGAAATCCGTCTGTTCCTCCAAGCTGTTTAGTGTATTCTCCCTGATTTTCTCTATTATCTCGTCCGTACTCTCCATTTCGGAGAACTCGCTCGTTTTCATTTCTTTTCTGATCATCTCGTCGAAGTACATTTTCTTCTACCTCCTCAATTTCTTCTCTAATCTTATTATATCCTGCTTCTTTACCTCTTAAAACTTCTTTGTCAAGCTCTTTACTTTTCTGAATGGTCGCATCAATGATATTTCCGCTAATATCCGATACGGTTTCACCAAGACTCATAAGAGATATACTATCAAGTCTTGGAAAATTCTCTCTTAAAAGTTCACTATCCATAGGATAATCAAGCTGAAACCTTGAAGATACCGCATAGCTCACTGAATCTCTCACAAACTTTGTAAAAGATATTCTATTCTCATCGGCTATTCTAAGCTCGTTCATAAGACTGTCTATCTTTTCATCTCCGTAAAGCCTGCTTAAAGAAAAGATATTTTCTAAGATACTTTCACTCTCTTCATATCCCTCACTTTTTATCATTTCCTTTAAGACATCCCTATGGGCTTCTTTGTCAAACTTCCAAAGATTTACTTCATTGACATCTCTGTTTCTTGAAACTGTCTGACCTATATCAAAGATATAGTCAACTTTCTTATATGTGCCATAGTCCTCTAAGATAGGGATACCTTTCTGTCCTCGCATAACGGTACGGTTAAAGCGTTCCCTCCAATAGTCGAACTTGGCACAGGCTATCGCTTCAGGATTTCTATCATAGATACTTAACTGACTTCTAAAGTCGTATCTTTGATTGTTTCCGACAACCTTTAAAAGCTTCAGGTATTCTGCTTCACTTTGCAAAATATCCAGTTTTACAAGTTCCAAAATGTTATGAAAATCATTTATTCGCATTTTTACCTCCTTCTTTTTTACATGAAAAAGACGATAGATGTTCTCTACCGTCTATGTCCAAAATTATATTTATTTATTTTTTATAACACCATTCAACTCTTTCTCGTATTCCTTAAGAGTCTCAATGATTTTATCAAATGGTATCTTTTCTCCAAACAACATATTTTTCATGCTGTCATAGTCTTTTGAAAAAATTTCTAATCCTTCCTTTGATGGTATTAACTTTAAATTACCATTCATGATGTCATCATATTTCGCCCAATTACTTGCGTAGAATTTTTTCTTAAAGTGAATAACTATTTTTAATAGTTCGATGTTTTCAAAACTCTTTTCTCTAATATCCGTTAGTATCATTTTATAAACATCGTAAAAATGTCTTGAATATCTTGTCGGATAATTTCCATTCACTCGATTTGCTTCTCTATGAAGTATAGTAATCTTTTCAAAAAAGGTTCGTAAACTATCTACCGCCACAACTTCTATATTTTCATCAAATACTTCTGGATACACTTCTTCGATATAAGTTTTTATTTTTTGGTTGCTTGCAGGAATTGGTTCTGCTAAGCTTCCAATTTCCAATCTTATCACTTGTAGAATCGAGCTATCTTTATGATTTTTAGGATAGTCAAAACATATTGTCTGTCTGTCAAACTCATCAATATAAAAACTATATATTTTGTGCTTTAGTATTTCTTTAAAATCATTTTGTAGAGTGGGCAGAAATTCATCACGCAGAAATACTTTTGTATCATCATTTATTTTATCGTTGAATTTTAGTTGCTTGGTATTACTTCTATCTTCATAAGGTTCTATTTTTCCGTATCCTAAAACTTTCCAATCTAACGCAAGGTCTATATCTTCTGAAAATCTTTCAATCAACTTATAAACTTTAGATAGACTTGTTCCACCTTTAAAAACAATAGCATCCCTGTACTTAAACCTACTAAACAGATATTTTAAAATCACACATACCCACAAATCTTTTTCTACAATAGCTTTCGACATATTGAGTTTGTCTGCGGTGTTTTGTATAACAAGCTCTAATTCTTCGCTTGATATTTCTAATAATTTACTCATAGTTGATCTCCTGTATCTTTTCTAAAACTTCCTGTATCCAAAAAGGAAGTTTTAAAGTATCTTCTTTCAAATTTTCTTTAATTCTTTTGGCAAATACAGCAAGCTTTTTTATATCTTCTTCACTGATGTTGTCTTTGCCTAATGCCTTAATTGCCTGTATTAAAATGGACAATTCTTTGGAATAAGATGTTATGTTTCTATTTGTTGTGTGTTTAAAGATGATCTTTTTATCCCTATACAAATATTCTCTATATGCCCCATCTGAAATATAAATATACTCATTAGGAATTTGAGTGGACAATCCTGTATAGTTTAGAGCTGTATCTCCTGTGGGAGCTATTGTCCAAGAAAATTTATCTGCAAGTTTTTCAGCAACTTCACTTGCATCCGGATAGGAATATTCTTTTAAAATCTCGCTATATTTTGGTTTTATATATAATCCATCAATGAGCCTCGTAATCTGATTTTCTTCATTTAATCTATATAAGACAGATTTAATTGTGTTTTTTGTTCCAAGATTGTAGAAATCATTAATAGAAAAAATTTTTCCTTGATTTTCTGACATAATTTTTTCTATTTGATTCGTTATAGGAATCATATAAATCACCTCCTTGCACCTAAAATTATATACTTTTGGGTGCAAAAAGTCAATGCTAAAACTTTTCTAAAAGTTTCCTATTTGTATTGTTTTATCGTAATATTTATTTCTTCCTCAATTTTTTTCAGAAAATCTTCTTTATTTTCCTTGCCTTTTGCAATATCCGATAACTCCATTTCCCACTTTGCGGTAGTTTCTGCTGACTTAAAGCTATCCGCTACAATCGTTACAAGGCTAATTCCTTTATGCGTGGCTATAAGATTTTTCTTATCTCTTTCTACAAATCCCTTAAAGATTAAGTTTTCAATAATCCCTGCCCTTGTTGCCGGAGTGCCAAGCCCCTTTCTTTCCACCTCAGCACCTTTTTCTAAGGCATCATTTCCTGCAACCTCCATCGCCTTTAAAAGTGTATCTTCAGTAAAGTGTTTCTGAGGTTGGGTGAATTTCTCTTTAATCTCTTTATTTTCTACTTCAAATACATCGCCTACTTTTACATCAGGAAGCTCTATATCTTCATTTTTCTTAGACATGTAATCTTTAAGATATTTTGTAAAGCCGTCATCTTTAACAACCTTGCCGGCACTTGTAAACTCAAAGCCGTCAAATAAAACTACAATCTTTGTTGTATTTTCAATAAGTGGATAGCCTACACTTGCATGGAGCTTATTAGAAATAAGCCTATATACCTTTGCTTCACTCTCAGGAATATTCGATAAATCCTCACTTAGCGAGCTTACTGTCGGAATAATAGCGTGATGATCTGTAACCTTTTTAGAATCAAATACTACCTTAATACGCTCTGTATCAAAGTCATTTTTACCCAAAATGTTATTGACCGTACTTACAATCATATCCTCTGTTAAACATCTGCTGTCTGTTCTTGGATAGGTAATCAGTTTCTTTTCATACAGGCTTTGAGCATAATCAAGTGTCTGTTTAGCACTGTATCCGAAATACTTATTACACTCTCTTTGCAGCGTTGTAAGATCAAATGGCAAGTCAGGCTTTGTAATTTTCTCCTTCTGAATAATATCAGTAATTTCAATCTTATCGTCTACTAAATTGATTAGCTGTTCAGTAGCAACTTCATCATCAATTCTGTCTGTTGAAAGTGTAAATCCATTCATAGAAAGCTCCACTATATAGTATTTATCTTTCTGAAAATTTGCTATTTCATCATCTCGTTTTACAATCATGGCAAGAGTAGGTGTCTGTACTCTACCAACAGAGTAATTCTGTTGGTAAAGGCAAGAGTATAACCTGCTGATATTCATCCCGACAAGCCAATCTGCAATCGCTCTTGCCTGTGATGACTCAAAGAGATTATCATAGTCTTTCCCGTCTTTTAGATTATCAAAACCCTCTTTAATAGCACTATCTTCCATAGATGAAATCCAAAGGCGTTTCATCTTCTTTTTGCATTTCGCTTCGTTATATACAAATCTAAAGATAGCTTCTCCTTCACGCCCTGCATCACAAGCGTTGATAACCGCATCAATCTCTTTATCATTCATCAGCTTTTTAAGGATGTTAAACTGTTTCCTCGTGGATTTTGCTACTTCATACTTGTAATCGCTCGGAATAATCGGTAAATCATCCATATTCCACTTGGCGTACTTTTCATCATAGGCATCCGGATTTGCCATTTGAATTAGATGTCCAACGCACCAGCTCACCCTATATCCGTTCCCTTCATAATATCCGTCTTTCTTTTTATTTGCTCCAATAACCTTTGCAATGGAAATTGCAACACTTGGTTTTTCTGCAATAACTAACTTCATCTGTATTTTCCTCCTATTATAAATCAAAATAGGGCGAAAGATTTTATTCTCCGCCCTGTGTCTATCTATTCATATAGTTGTTGCTATTTACTTCCCTTTATACAACCCATAAGCAATCATTCCAGCCAATGATAGACAAAGTATTCCTACATAGAAATACATATTTGATGACTCACCAGTCTTTGGAATAGAGCCTTGCTTTATATTTTCTCTCGGCTTATCTTCTTTTTGCGTCGGATTTTCCTTTTTAGGTGTCTGTGGCTTTTCCTTTATGTGAACTGTTTGGTTCTTGTCGTTAATATCCTTGTGTTCTGCCACCTTTTTCCAACTTCCGTCTTCATCCTTTTCATAAAATTCCTCAAAGGCAACAAGGTTTTTACCTAGTAGCTCACTTGCATTAAAGGTAAATTTCATATTGTGAACTTCTTTGGCATCTTCGGCAGTAAATTCTTTTTCACTTTGCACTAATCTCTGATTGACCTTAAGTTCCACATTATCTTCTTTAATCATCTGAAAACCCTTTAGCTTATATATTTTACCCTTTTCTAAGCCATCCAGTTCTACCTTGTCCTTTAAGATAAGTTCTTTTTTATTATCTAACTCTTTTTCACCATTTTCTCCGGTCGATACGGTTCTGATAGTGATTTTCTTAGATTGTGTTTTTCCCCTTTCTTTCACTAAAATTGTCTGCTCCTCACTATTTAAATCTTTATGCTCTGCAACCTTTATCCATTCACCATTTTCTTTCTGTTCATATAATTCTTCAAAAGTTACCAAATTCTTTCCTGAAAGTTCGCTACTATCAAATTCAAAATACATTGTTTTCTTGCTGCCCGCATCTTTTGCGATAAACTCTTTCGTAGTTTCAACTCTCTTTTCATTTACAACAAGTTCTTTATGATCTTCCTTTACCATCTGCCAGCCCTTCAGCTGATATTTGATTCCTTCTTTCAAACCTTTTAACTTAACCGTGTCCACGATAATGGTTTTTTTATCTACAAACATTGTCTTTTCACCATTTTTTCCTGTAGCTGTTGTATGAATAGACACTTCCACCTTATATGCATCAGTAAGAGTCCCCAAATGAACTGTATGATTGTCCTTAGATACCACAACTTCAAATGCCGGAATCAATTCAAAAGCTTGATTATTTTTGCATCTCATCTCTTCGATTGTATAGGTGTCATAAGGCAGGGCACCTTTACTATCATTCGGTTCAGATATTCCGAACCAAATCCCATCTTCACTACTCTTTCCCTCATTGGTATGATTCTTGTGAGAGTTCCATTTAGATGAAGTTGAAAATTGTCCGTTACGATCCGTCAATACAATATGACTTTCTCCTGTGGTTTTACTTGTGATTTTAAAAGGAATATTCGCCAATCGCTTATGCATCTTTTCTCCTATCTTAACTCCCTCAATATCTCCACGTTTGACCTGATTATAGATAGAATGGTCCTTATCAGTTAAATCAACCATTTTTTCGTCTTCTGTAATTGAAAATTCTATTTCTTTTGCCCCGTTTGTTAAATAACCCTCAGGCGGTGTTTTTTCTGAAAGTTTATATTTCCCATGTGGAAGTAAATCTGGAGATGTAGAAGCAATTCCGTTAATATCCGTATGGATGGTCTTTACTACTTCATTCTTCTTATAAAGTTTTCCTAAAACCAGAACACTGTTTTCATTTAAAGAAATGATATTAAAAGAAGCATCCTTTAAAGCAGCGCCCCCCTGTGGTTTTGTATCTCCTGTTTCCAAATCTCGTTTCTGAATCTTTACTCCGCCACGAATGACTTTATCCGATACAACCGCCTGATTACTTCCCTTCAATACTGCAAAATCACCTTCTTCCATAATTTGTGCAACATAAAGTCCCTTGATTTGCTCGCCGCTATTTCCTACTTGTATATAAGACCCTTTCAATAAATAGCCGTTCGGAGCTTTTGTTTCTTCAACTGTTAATGTTCCAATCGGCAAAACAATCTTCCCGTCCTGCATATAAAAACGATCTCCTGATACCTTATGTTCATCTGATAATTTTGTAATATAACGAATTGTGCCATCACTTTTCTTTTCAGAAACAGTCTTTGTAACCCATGTACAGGTTGCTTCTTTCGGAAGATTTTCTTTATTGTAAATGCCCTCATAATACTTCCATGTGAATTCTGCTCCTTCTAACAAGGCATTTCCTTGTGGGTTTGATACCTGCGTTTCCATATCTATTTTAAAAATTTCAACAGAGCAATCTGTAACTTTAGGCATATCAGAAACTTTCAAAATTACTGTTTTGTCCGCTTCAATTTTAATGGGATGGACTGCCGGATCAATTTTATATCCAGGCGGCGCAGACAGTTCTTTAATATAAGCGATTCCAATTTTCATTTCTATAATTTCCGTCTCGCCTTTTTCATTTGTTGTAAGAGTTGCGACCTGGTTGCTACAATCTTCATCTGAAAATACCCCGTATTTTGCATTGGCAAGCGAATAATTGCCATTGCCATATGTCACATCACTATTCCCGGATTTTTTTTGAAGCGTCACTTTCCCAACATTAAGTTTTGCCCAAAATTGCCCCAAATCCTGTCCCTCACCGGAATATACATATCCTCCACATTCATATCGTTCCCTATTCTCTTTCACAAATTTTTTCGCACCGATGAATACTTCCTCCTGTATATTTTTATCTATCTCATTATAGGAAGCTCTGACGTTATCACAGTTCCAGCCTAAATGTGTGCTTAATCGTTGCCAAACAACAAGCTGTCTTAAAAGATAAGCATGATTTTCACTTATTCCCCCATGGCTTTTAGTATATTGTTTTACATATTCAATGGATAACGCAATATCACTTATCTGTTCAGGCCTCATACGAGTACTTGCATCTTCTCTTACTTTATATCCACTTCTAAAGTTCGTATTGATGTCAATACAATAAGCATCTTCTCCTCCAACAGTTAAATATCCTTCATTAAATGTAGAGGTAATAGACCCGTCATTCATTACTTTTTCAACCAATCCTACTCTTGTCTTTGATTCTGTCCAGTATTGCAAACCTTCCGTCGCATATACTGGATTAAATGCTATCCCCATCGTTGCTAATAACACGGCAAATAGCAATGATAGACATTTCTGAATTTTTCTCATTCTGTATATCTCCTTTCCGTTTTAACTAAAATAGGGCGAAAGATGTTACTCTCCCGCCCTGACTTTGCACCCAAAATCATATGTTTTTAGATGCGTTTATTCTTCATCTTCTACTTCATCTGCATCATTTATTTCTTCCTCGCTTTCAGCTTCAGAAAAGAAATCATCATCTTCCTCCTCTAAGGCTTCAAGTTCTTTATCTTCTTTCTTTTTCACAACTTTAAAATAGTAGCCTGCTCCTAATGCACCACCTACTACAAGAAGCAAAATAATATAGGTTCCTAAATTACTCTTTTCGTCCTTCTTCTCAGGCTTTACTTCTTCCTTAACAGGTTCTTCTTTTACTACTTCCCGTTTTGGTGTTTCTTTTTTCTCCACCATGTTAAGCAAATCATCTTCGGATACTTCTGTAAGAAGCATTACATTTTCTTGTGTCTCATCATGGTTGATGATTAAATAAAAAGTCTTTCCATTTTTAGTTTGGAAGGTAATAAACTGCCTTGCATCTGCTGTATACTGATCTGTTTTTTTATTATCACTGCCATCTCCATGATGAATCGGATAGTCCTTATTTGCATTATCTTTATTTTCCGTAACGGACGCTCTTGCCTTTGATGGCGATGAAGCTACTCCTTTGTTGGTGTTTACACTCTTACTTGCAGACCCCATTGATGAATCCTGACTGTTATTCGCAGGAGCTTTTGCCGTCAACTTATTGGGATAGTGAACTTCCTTTTCTTTCTCCTTTACTTCCGTTTTGCCTTTACCGGTATCCTTTGTAGTATTACCTGAGCTTACCGAATCCGATGAACCTTTACCAGTACTACTTATAGAGGTCTGTGGTGTTTGAGGAGAAATACCTGAACTTGACTTAATACCAGAAATTGGACTAATCGGTGTAACTGACTGCGATGTTATATGGGCTTTATTTGTTTCCGCAGCCTTTTTCTCAAGTTCTTTGACCTTTTCAGTCAACTTATCTATTTCCTTTTTCATATCTACTGATAAGTCTTTATTTCCCTTGTCCTTTTTTACTTTTCCTTTTAGGCTCTCAATCTCATCTTCAAGGTCTTTGATTTTTTCCTTTTGCTTATCACTTAATTTGTCTTTGTCCTTAAGTTCGCAATTTAACTTATCAAGTTTATCCTGAAGCTCTTTTGCCTCTTTTTCTATTTTGGAAATATCGTCTTTAGAAAGTTCTGTCTGTGTTTCCCCATTTCCCGTCTGACTTTCTTTATCCTTGATTTTTGTCCTTTCTACCTTACGGCTAATCTCATCTTTTCCATCTCCCTTCACTTCATAAAACAGAAATTCATCAATAAATTTCATATCATCGGAAAGCTCTGGAAGATCTCCGCTATCAAGCAGCTGCCCTTTCTTAGCTTTTATCTTTTCTTCTTTAAAAATCATTTCATTCTCAAAAATGTATTTTACATTTACTTCTGCTCCTGTTTGAACAGCATTGTCACTTGTAGGTGCTTCTGTTGGACTTATAAATGTTGGAAGTAAGCCACCTTGTGCAAATACAATCCTACTACTTGCAAACATTCCAACAACTATGGCTGTAACTATAAGCAAAATCCCAAGTCCTGCTCCAAATAATTTCTTATTCTTTTTCAAATTGGTTTTCATTTATTTTCTCCTTTTTCAGTTCTGCTTTTTGTCTGTTTACCTTTGCCATTAAATCAATGATTGTGATGTTGTTCTTTCTACAAATGGCAATAATTTCTTCATTTTCAAGTTCTTCTTCACGAATAAATAAAGACTCCAATTCTTCATCAATCAGAGCCTTTTTATCATTTAACTTCTTTATTCTGTTTTTAACTACTGTTAGTTCTTTTTTCACATTGTTCCCTCCTTATCTATTTACATTTGATGGAAAACCGAACCCTACTGGATGATGTTTACAAAATGTTGCTATCCAATCATCTAAGGTAGTTACTCTTATTCGACCTATGTTATCAATCACTTTTCCATCTCCTATATAAATACCGACATGACCATAAGTAAGTCCGGCTGTACCACCACTACTACTGCTCTCAACTGCCACAAGCATTCCGACCTTGAGCTTTGATCTGTCTGATGTAAAGGTATAGTTTCGGTACATATCACAGGCATTCCCGCCTATAT
>OGCQ01003885.1_pt1 | contig 12805 bp, 10 predicted proteins | sample 1570161 | NCBI WGS metagenome assembly OGCQ01 (sample SAMEA4384402, study PRJEB24528) | human gut metagenome
ACATTCAAAAAGGAGTATGGAAATATCATGACAGGTAAACGTCCGGCCAAGCAAGATCTCCTCTCATCAGACGAAGCTTTTGTAGAAGCCTTAAAAGGTATCACCCGCGAATATTGCTTCAGCTGCCGGGAAGTTCTTGCACTTGAAGTTGTCGGACATCATGTTATAAGTGGTCTGTTAGATACTTTTGTACCTGCTCTGGTTTCTACTGATGCAGATTTCAGTTCACCTAAATCATATGTCGGCAAGCTTTATTACCTGATATCATCCAACTTCAAATATATTGCCAAACAGAATTATTCCGAGGATGACTCCAGCATAAAAAGCATAAAAAAAGTAGAGGACTTTACTCTCCATGATAAACTCCGTCTGATTGTTGACTTTATATCCGGAATGACCGATTCGTACGCAATGGGACTTTATCAGGAATTAACCGGTATTAAACTTCATTACCACTAAAATAGAAAAGGAAAGAATTATGTTGTCCACTTGTCTGGAAGAATACTTACAGAAAAATCCACCAGCCCAACAGCTTTATTCTGATTTAAGCAAAATCGGAAATCTGTATTTAATCGGAGGGGTACTTCGGGAATACAGAGATCATAACAGCATACAGGCATTACGTGATATTGATATTATTATTGAAAATGCCGATAGCCAGACCTTTGATAAAATTTGCAGGCATTATCATGCTTCGCGGAATTCTTTTAACGGATACAAAATAAAATGTTCAGATTTTCTGACAGATGTCTGGTGTCTGGAGGATACTTGGGCATATCAGAAACATATTCTTCCTGCTTCACCATCAGAATATGTTGCCAAATTACCGTTCACTGTTTTTTTAAACATTGATGCTATCATTTATGATGTAAAAAATGACCGCTGGAACGACAAAATATATCAACAAGCTATGAAATCACGTCAACTGGATATCGTATTGGAATCTAATCCTCATATTATGTTAAATTTCGTAAGAACTTTCATCTTACGTCGACGATATAATATGACGTTATCTTCCAAATTACAAAATTGTATCCAACAGCATTGTCACAGCAAAGAAGAATTGGTTAATTCACTGTATTCTATTCAGCTAAAGCGATATAACCATGAAATTCTATCTAAACAACAGCTTGAAACAGATCTGAAAACTTTCTGCAATATAGTCTGAAAAAACGGCCATCTGCTATGCACAACAGGTGGCCATTCTTATCTTCACACTTTATTTTCACCGCAGGAAAATACTCCACAGACAGATTGTCGGAAGTGACAGCAACGTGGAAAAAATAACCATCTTCGTTGCAAAGGGAGAATCTACCTGATATTTTTCTGCCAGAATACTCGTTGTCGCACCTGCCGGCATCGCCGCAAGAAGTACACATAAACCAAGAACTGTTTTGCTGAGTGGAAGCATTCTGCATACAAGATAAACAACCGCCGGAATGATCACCAGTCTGTGAACGGTATATTTCACGACTGTCCAGTCCCAGAAATCTCTGAGATTAATATCTGCCAGAATCATACCAATCACCATCATGGACATTGCCGTGTTGCAGTTTCCGACAGCTGTCACGGCACCATCAATACCAATCGGAAGCGGCAGACCTGTAACCATCAGAATAATTCCAAGAACACACGCCAGAATACAGGGATGTGTTACCACCTTTTTCAGAGTCTGCTTTTTGTCACTGGTTCCTGAAAAAACAGCCAGACCGGAGGACCACATCATGATTCTCTGTGGAATCAGATAAACACTGGCAAGTACCAGACCTTCTGCGCCATAAATTCCCTCTGCGATCGGATTTCCAAGAAATCCCGCATTCGAGCAGATGGTTCCATACTGAAGACATTTATATCGTCCTTCCGGTTCTTTTCGGAACATCACTTTTCCATAAATCACGCAGAATACCTGAATACCTATAGATATAAGAAGGATTTCCAGATATTTTATAAAATTTCCATCTGCTGCACTCTGCGTAAACGCATGAAGAATGTTGCACGGCAGAATCAGATAAATAACAAGGTCATTGATGTTTTTTTGTCCCTGCGGTCCGATGATATGTATTTTTTTCATCAAAAATCCTACAACTACAAGGAGAAAGATCGTGAGCTGTAACGTAAGAAGTGTTTTCATAATATTCTACTTTCCGCGTGTTTCCTTCCTTTGAAACACCTGCTTCCTTTCTTCTTAATTCATTTTCATCCTCATCATCTCAAATCATACTTTAGTGTAGCACATTGCCGAAATCCCCGCAAGAAGGCCAGTTGTACAGAGTTGTATACAATAATCTGCGAACGATTCCGTTTATATTTAATACATTACTCCACCCATACGTTGACGGTTCTCCGCATTTCCTATAAGATAAAAGTAGTTTTTATTTTACCCTGGAGGCTTTATGCATGAACAATTCTGTATGGGAAAAGCGCCGCAAACGACTCTTTGAACTCATAGAAATCGGCTCCAACTATGATTGTACCCGGATGTTTCGGAACCGCGCGTGATCTGAAGATTTGACGGAAGGAGATACCTGACCATCCAAATGAGGTCGGATATCTCCTTTTTGTACAATCTTCTTATTGACGTTCTTCTTATTTATATGCTACAATCTGTGTCTGTAAACAACGATTCTGTTCTTTCATGTTTACAACAATTTTAATTTCCAAAACATAGTGTGGACTTTTCTGGTCCGACCATTTTTCGCCACACAATTACCCATTGCGGTAGTTGTGCGGCGTTTTTTATGTCTGCTCCGCCGATACAGATTTTTCAGAAATAGCGGCACTTGCAGATGTTTTTATTTGAAAGGAGTTTCTATGAACGACACATTTATGAAAGAAAAGCCGGTCTTTCCGCTGATCATGTCCATGGCCCTGCCAATGGTCATTTCGATGCTCGTAAATTCTCTGTACAATATCGTGGACAGTTTCTTTGTCGCACAGATCAGTGAAAATGCCATGACCGCGCTGTCGCTTGTTTTTCCTGTCCAAAACTTCGCCAATGCGATTGCGATTGGTTTTGGAATTGGTATTAGTTCACAGATTGCCATCTGTCTTGGTGCCGGAAACAGAGAGACTGCCAGCAAAGCAGCCACACACGGGCTTGCATTGTCCGGTCTGCATGGTGTAATTCTGACAATCGGTTGTATCCTTGTGATGCCTGGATTTCTGGCACTTTTTACTGGTGATGCAGATGTCATTGACCTTGGAATCCGTTATTCTACAATTGTTTTTCTGTTTGCAACGATAAATACGCTTAACCTTGCTTACGAAAAGATCTTCCAGGGCGTTGGCAAAATGAAGATTACGATGATCGGGCTTCTGGTCGGCTGTGTTTCCAATATCATTCTTGATCCGCTGCTGATCTTTGGCCTTGGTCCGTTCCCGGCACTGGGTATTGAAGGCGCTGCACTGGCAACCGGACTTGGTCAGGCATTCAATCTTGTTTTCTATCTGATCATTTACAAAATGCAGCCAATCCAGGTAAAACTCAGCCACAGACATCTCCATCCGGACATGGCTCTGGCAGCAAGATTATACTCTGTCGGTATCCCGGGAGCACTGAATCTTGCACTTCCTTCTGTCCTGGTTTCTGTACTGAATGGACTTCTGGCAGCCTATTCCCAGAGTTATGTGGTGATTCTGGGAATTTACTACAAACTGCAGACTTTCCTGTATCTTCCGGCAAGCGGGATTGTACAGGGCATGCGCCCGGTCATCGGATACAACTATGGTGCCGGTGAACATAAACGTGTAAAAAAAATCTACTTCGTCACACTTGGCATGAGTGGTGTGATCATGTTGATCGGAACAATCATCTGCCTGACAATTCCGGGACAGCTGATCGGCATGTTTACCACAAATCCTCAGACAATTGCCGCAGGCAAAACAGCACTCCGAATCATCTGTGCAGGTTTCCTGATCTCTTCTGTATCCGTCACAGCATGTGGTGCACTGGAGGGACTTGGCAGAGGAACTGCCTCATTGATCGTCTCTCTCTGCAGGTACCTGGTCATTATCCTTCCGGCAGCATTTGTCCTGAGTCATTTCTTCGGAGCCGTTGGTATATGGAACGCTTTCTGGATTGCGGAAGCGCTGACCGCCGGGGTATCCTTGCTTATCAGCAAGAGGGTTATCGGGGTATAATTCCCTGATATCCCTCTTTTTTTATATTTTCCCTTGACACATACCCTCATGGGGTATATATTACAAGTATAGTGAATATACCCCTGTAGGGTATGCGATTCAAGAATGCCATCGGCATTCTTGCTGCGAGGTGGGAGTCATCTCACATCTGATATAATAAATCTCGAACGAAAGGAAGTCTGCTTATGGATCATAATAACTTTAACGCCAGTTCCTCTGCAAAGACAGAAGAAATTATAAAGGAACAAGCAGCTACTCAGGAAAAATCTTGTTGCAGCAATGATAATGCCACCCCATCCGCTCCTGCCTGCTGCTGTACCAGGCACACCGACCGTTCAGAAGCTGACCGCAAAAAACTCATCAACCGTCTGAAACGTATCGAAGGGCAGATCCGGGGAATCATAGGAATGTTGGAAAACGATGCTTACTGCAACGACATCCTGATTCAGTCTGCCGCTGTAAATGCCGCTGTTAACTCATTCAATAAAGAACTTCTCGCGAATCATATCCGAACCTGCGTTGCACGCGATATCCGCGCGGGCAAAGACGAGACAATTGACGAGCTTGTCGCAACTCTTCAGAAACTGATGAAGTAACTGTAACAACTGGATAAACATAAAACTGAAGAATTTTCAGAGGAAAAATAACCATGAAACCAGATGACATTATTATTTTACTGATCGTCATTATTGCCATGATCTTTGCAGCACGCAAGGCTGCATACCACTTTAAAGGAGATTCTCTCAGTATTTCATAAGGAGGTACCGCAATGGAACAATATAACGTCACCGGCATGAGCTGCGCTGCCTGCTCAGCCCGTGTAGAAAAGGCTGTATCAAAAGTTCCGGGAGTCACATCCTGTTCCGTCAGCCTTCTGACAAATTCTATGGGAGTGGAAGGAACTGCCTCATCCCACGATATCATCACTGCCGTACAGCAGGCAGGCTACGGCGCCTCACTCAAAGGGTCCAACAAAGAACAGGTTTCCATGTCCGAGGCTGAGGAAGCGCTTGAAGACCATGAGACACCGGTTCTCAAACGCCGACTGATCGCCTCGACAGGCTTTCTCATTGTCCTCATGTATTTCTCCATGGGACACATGATGTGGGGCTGGCCGCTCCCGGCATGGTTCAACGACAACCATATTGCCATGGGGCTTGTACAGCTTCTGCTTGCCGGAATCATCATGGTCATCAACCAGAAATTCTTTATCAGCGGCTTTAAGAGTCTGTGGCACCGCTCTCCGAACATGGACACCCTTGTCGCACTTGGTTCCATGGCATCTTTTGTATGGAGTGTTTATGCACTCTTCGCCATGACAAGAGCACAGGTTGACGGTGATTCCGCCGCAGTCATGAACTACATGATGGAATTTTATTTTGAATCCGCTGCCATGATTCTGACTCTGATCACCGTCGGAAAAATGCTCGAAGCACGCTCTAAAGGCAAAACAACCGATGCATTAAAGAGTCTTATGAAACTTGCACCGAAAACAGCTGTCATTCTCCGTAATGGCCAGGAAGCCACCGTTCCAATCGAACAGGTAAAAAAAGGCGATATTTTCATCGTACGGCCCGGAGAAAACATCCCGGTTGACGGTGTGATCGTCGAAGGAAACAGTGCACTCAACGAATCTGCGCTGACTGGTGAAAGCATCCCTGTTGACAAAGCTGTCGGTGATCTTGTTTCCGCAGCAACCGTCAACCAGTCCGGATTTATCAAGTGCGAGGCAACCCGTGTAGGCGAAGACACCACACTCTCCCAGATCATCAAAATGGTCAGTGATGCCGCAGCCACCAAAGCACCGATTGCTAAGATCGCAGACCGTGTTTCCGGTGTTTTTGTACCGACAGTCATCACAATTGCAGTCATTACAACCATTATCTGGCTTCTGACCGGACATGAATTTGGCTACTCACTTGCACGTGGAATTTCTGTTCTTGTCATCAGTTGTCCATGTGCACTTGGACTTGCCACTCCTGTAGCAATTATGGTCGGCAATGGTATGGGCGCAAAGAACGGCATCCTTTTCAAAACAGCGGTTTCTCTCGAAGAATCAGGCAAAATCCAGATTGTCGCACTCGACAAAACAGGCACCATCACAAGCGGACAGCCAGAGGTAACAGACCTTCTCCCGGCTGACGGAATTTCTGAAACAGAGCTTCTTACAATGGCATTTGCCCTTGAGAAAAAGAGTGAGCATCCGCTTGCAAAAGCAATTTTAGAGCATGCCGAAAACCTGCACCTTACTGCACCGGAAGTTTCCGATTTCCATGCACTTCCGGGAAATGGTCTTTCCGCGGTATTGAATAATGAAACCCTGATCGGCGGAAGTATGAAATTCATCAGCAGCAGGGTACACGTTCCTGCTTCTCTCTCCCGGAAAGCAGAGAAACTTGCCGAGCAGGGAAAAACTCCCCTCCTTTTTGCACGAAACGGCAAACTGGTCGGAATTATTGCAGTCGCTGATGTTATCAAAGAGGACAGCCCGCAGGCAATCACAGAACTTCAAAACATGGGCATCCGCGTAGTTATGCTGACCGGTGACAACGAACGTACCGCAAGAGCAATCGGTGCCCAGGCAGGCGTAGACGATGTCATTGCCGGAGTTCTCCCTGATGGCAAAGAAAGCGTAATCCGTTCCCTGAAGGAGCAGGGCAAAATTGCCATGGTCGGTGACGGTATCAACGATGCTCCGGCTCTTACACGAGCTGATATCGGAATCGCGATCGGTGCCGGAACAGATATTGCAATCGACGCTGCCGATGTTGTCCTGATGAAGAGCCGCCTGAGTGATGTTCCTGCTGCGATCCGTCTCAGCCGTGCTACCCTGAAAAATATCCACGAAAATCTTTTCTGGGCATTTTTCTACAATGTCATCGGTATTCCGCTCGCTGCCGGTGTCTGGATCCCGATTTTCGGCTGGACACTCAACCCGATGTTTGGCGCTGCAGCAATGAGCCTCTCCAGCTTCTGCGTCGTTACAAATGCTCTTCGTCTGAACCTATTTAAGATTCACGATGCAGGAAAGGACAAAAAAATAAAACAAGCTACTTCCATTGAGCTAAAAAATGATTATAATATAAAAGAAAAGGAGCAAAAAACTATGGTAAAAATTACAGTTAATGTTGAAGGAATGATGTGCGGACACTGCGAAGCACATGTAAATGAAGCAATCAAAAAAGCTTTCGGCGCAGAAGATGTCGTATCTTCCCATGAAAGCAACACAACTATTTTCACAGCACCGGAAAAAGTTGACGAAGACAAGATCCGCGCTACGATCAAAGAAGCAGGATATGAGGTTACAGGAATTACTCAGGAGTAATACCAAATCACACAGACTTATAATCACAATCATCAGACGGTTCCGCAGAATATTTCCCGGAACCGTTTGTTGCATGTCCTGATATAAACAAAAATATTTCGGGAATATGCAAAACACTATTTAACTTTTGGGGGAGCTTATGAACAACACACAGGATAATAAAAATCCGGGAAAAACTCACGATCTGCACTATTATGCCGGGCACATCCGGTATGACATGACAAATCTGATCAAGTGGCTGCTTCTCGCAGTCCTGACCGGGCTGATGGTCGGTTTCATCAGCAGTCTTTTTGCACGGGCACTGAAATTTGTTACAACTTACCGCACAGAACACTTCTGGGTGTTCTTTCTGTTGCCCGCTACCGGCCTTGTCATCGTCTTTCTCTATCAGAAACTCGGACAGGACGATGGCGGCACCAATCAGGTACTTTCCACCATCCGCTCACAGGATGACGTTCCCTTCCGTTCTGCTCCGCTGATTTTCATTTCCACGATCCTGACACACTTTGCCGGTGGTTCTGCCGGACGTGAAGGTGCAGCGATCCAGCTTGGCGGAAGCATCGGTAATCAGCTCGGAAGCTGGTTCCGTCTCGACGAAGAAGACCGTCACGTCATGGTCATGTGTGGAATGAGTGCGGCTTTCTCCGCTGTTTTCGGTACTCCGATGGCTGCAGCTGTTTTTTCCATGGAAGTAGTCAGCGTCGGTATCATGTACTATGCAGCACTGGTTCCATGCGTGATATCTTCTATTATTGCTTCGGAATTTGCTGCCAACTTCGGAATCCATCCAGAATCTTTTCACGTTGTAGATATTCCGGATCTTACTGTGGAAACCGGTCTGAAAATGGTTCTCGTCGCTGTCGCATGTGCCGCGATCAGTATCATTTTCTGCATGACATTGCAGGGAATCAGCAAACTTTACACAAAATATTTCAAAAATCCCTATATTCGTATTGTTGCTGCCAGTGCGATCATCATTGCGATCACTTTGCTTTTACGAACTACTGATTACATGGGCGCAGGCAACAATCTGATCGAGCTTGCCATTGAAGAGGGACAGACGCGTCCACTGGATTTCTTCTGGAAAATTCTTCTGACCGCACTGACCATGCGTGCCGGATTCCGTGGTGGTGAGATTGTTCCGTCGTTCTGCATCGGCGCAACTTTCGGATGTCTCATGGGGCATCTGATAGGACTTTCCCCGTCTATCTGCGCAGCCGCCGGAATGGCAGCACTTTTCTGCGGTGTTACCAACTGCCCGATCACCTCGATCCTGATCGCATTTGAGCTCTTCGGATTCCGTGGTGTTTCCTATTATCTGATCGCAGTTTCCATCAGCTATGCCGTTTCCGGTTATTACGGACTGTATAAAGATCAGACGATCGTATATTCTAAATATAAGGCAAAATACATCAATCGTCATACCAGATTTTAAACTGGTATGGCGATTGTTGTGTTTTAGATATCAAAGATTGTTTTGTATTAAACTGCTCCCACAATCTTTGATATTATGTTATAAATTTAACGTGTATTTTATCAAAAACTTAACTTGTACAATGAAAATTATATGTTAGAATAAAGGTGTATTTTTTAGGAAAAGTAGGAGGAATTTGAATGCGCAAAACAAAAATTATCTGTACCCTTGGTCCGTCTACTGACAAAGACGGTGTTCTGGAAGAATTAATTAAAGAAGGAATGAATGTAGCACGTTTTAACTTCTCTCATGGTTTACACGATGAACAGAAAGGCCGTATTGATAAATTAAAAGAAATCCGCACACGTCTTAACAAACCAGTTGCAGCGCTTCTCGATACAAAAGGTCCTGAAATTCGTATCTGCGAATTTGCAGATGGAAAGATCACTCTGAAGGAAGGTCAGGAATTTACTCTGACTGCAGATGAGATCGAAGGAAATGAAAAAATCGTTTCTGTTACCTACAAGGATTTATATAAAGATGTCAAACCTGGCAACAGCATTCTGATCGATGATGGTCTGATCGGACTTGAAGTCAAAAAGATCAAAGGTCATGACATTGTCTGTACCGTTATAAACGGCGGTGTCCTCAGCAACAAAAAAGGTGTAAACCTTCCTGGCGTCGAAGTAAATATGCCATTTATCAGCCCAAAGGATCATGACGATATCCTTTTCGGTATCAAAGAAGGCTATGATTTCATCGCTGCTTCCTTCACCAGAACAGCAGCCGATGTCAAAGAGATCCGCGATATCCTCGAGAAAAACGGCGGCCACGACATCAAGATCATCGCAAAGATCGAGAACCAGCAGGGTGTTGACAACATCGACAGCATCATTGAAGCCGCAGACGGTATCATGATCGCCCGTGGTGATATGGGTGTTGAGATTCCACTTGAAGATGTACCGGTTATCCAGAAGGATATCATTGCAAAGGTATACAGCGCCGGCAAACAGGTTATCACAGCTACTCAGATGCTGGATTCCATGATCAAGAATCCACGTCCGACCCGTGCAGAGACTACTGACGTTGCCAACGCAATCTATCAGGGTACCAGTGCGATCATGCTGTCTGGTGAAACCGCTGCAGGTAAATACCCTGTAGAAGCGCTCAAAACCATGGTCAAGATTGCCGTACGTACAGAAGCTGACGTCGAATATAACAAACAGTTCAGTATTCGTACAAAAGAGCCTGCAACAAACGTAACTACTGCAATCTCTCATGCCACCTGCATGACTGCAATTGACCTGAACGCAAAAGCGATCATCGCAGTTACCCGTTCCGGAAATACTGCACGCATGGTTTCCAAATATCGTCCGGGATGTCAGATCATTGCATGTACTCCGGATGAGCGTACCTGGCGTCAGATGAACCTGATCTGGGGTGTAACACCACTCCTGACCAAAGAGGAATACAGCATGGAGATTCTTCTTCTTCACGCTACAGAAGCAGCTGAAGAAAAAGGTTATGTCAAAGAAGGAGATATCGTTGTTCTTACAGTTGGTGTTCCTCTTGGACATCCTGGCAACACAAATCTGCTCAAAGCAACCGTTGTTGGTAAGTATTAATCTGCTTATTGCATCAGAATTAACCATTCTGTAAAATCGTATGCAAAAAAACAAGGTCATTATCTCCTGTTTTGGACGATAATGACCTGTTTTTTACTCATTCTGTGATTGAATTAACAATTTATTTTACCAGATAAAAGTGGATTATGCTCTAAGAAAATCAAACATATCTGTTGTAAAAACAGTTCTATTTCTTATAAACTGTGATTACGATCGGTTCCTGGTTTTCCTCCCCATATGGCTGAATCCAGTATAATTCTTCATCCGGATCTTTCTGTTTCTCCGCTTCAGCACCTTTGGATTCAGAATCTCCTGCTTTGGTATTTTTAGTTTCCAAATTTCTTGCAGCATCTTCGTCTTTTTCAGATGCAGATGTCGTTGCAACCTCGTCTTTCACATACTCAAGTTCCAGATATGGAGCACTTCCATTTACATCATTCAGAATGATCTGGTTCTTTCTGCCCAGAGTTTTCTTATCTGAATACTTCCCATCTTTATCCACCGAAATATTCTGAACCGCCTTATTGATCACACAGGTTCCATCGGTGGAAGTCGTCAAAATCACATCTTTCTCTGTGTCAGAAACCTTGATGATATTCAATGGTTTCTCATTTTCTGTAAGTGTTATGATGATTTTATTATTTCCGTTATAAATATGAATTCCAAGCTCAGATACAGTTTCTTTTGCTCTCAGTGTGATCCAGTGATTCTCTGGATCTTTTTCATCAATGATAGCGATTGAATGAAGTTTCTTATTCTCACTTGTCAGTGAAAATCCATTTTTGATTTCATCGATGGAAGTAGAAATCGCAAGATCTGTAATATTTCCTTCTGAATCTTTCTTGATCTCTGTCGTTTCTGTTGGAACTGTCATACCGGTAACTTCCTCTGTTTCCGTCGGATCATCCGAATCTTTCTTTGCAACACAAATCGTACCAACTGCAGTTTCCGGATCATACTCCGTTACAATGTCTGTAGAAGTTGAAGACGCATAAGAAGCGTATTCTTCATCAATATCTTCCTCTGGCAGGTCTTTCTCTGCACCTTCATTTTTACTATCGGCAGAAGTATCTGAATCAGTGGGTTCTGTTTTTCCGGAAGTACTGTCTTTATCTACGGAAGCATTTTCTGTATTAGAATTCTTATTTTCTTCTGAAGCATCTGTTTTGCCATCTTCTGATTTGCCGTCAGCATCTGTTCCCGGCTTCTCATCCGTCTTTGTATCTGCATCATCTGTTTTACCATCAACAGCATTCGTATTTTTGACCGGAATCTCCGCCAGTTCTGTATAATCGCATCCCTGTCTCTGACATTTATATGTGATCACACCTGGTTTATCTGCTGTCGCCTCCTGAATAGAAACTTCTTTCAGTTCATGACCAAGTGCAGCTGTCTCATCTCTCTTTTCTTCGTAGGTGCAGCCATCCACTTTACATTTGTAGATCGTATAACCTCTTTCTGTGCAGGTTGGCAGAACAACTTTGCTTTCTATAAGCTCATGTTCGCCTTCATTGCATGGAGCAGGTTCATTCTCTGCTGCTCTCGTGTCTTCCTTTTCATTATCATCCGTTTCAGCTGTTTTCGCAGAAGAATTCTCCTCAGCATATACTGCGGAACTTCCTGCCAGTGTCATCGCCATGACCACAGCCAGTATCGCTGCACTTTTACTTTTCTTTCTCATACACATTCTCTCCTTTGTGCAAAATATGGAGTCAATAAAACAGATTTATCTTATCATTGATTCTATGCTTTTTCAATTATGCTCTTGCCAGATCTTTAATTACTTCCCCCGCTATGATCAGCCCTACTACCGATGGAACAAATGCAGTAGATCCCGGTATATCACGACGTTCTGTACATTTGTGTGCTGCATCCGGAGGACAGATACAATGTGAACGACAACTGATCGACATATCTTCAATCGGACGGGTTGGTTTTTCCTGAGAATACACAACCTTTAACTTTTTAATTCCACGCTTCTTAAGTTCACGGCGCATAACCTTCGCAAGTGGACATACAGAAGTTTTATAAATATCAGCCACCTGAAAAGCAGTCGGATCAAATTTATTTCCAGCGCCCATACTGCTGATGATCGGAACGCCAGCTTCCTTTGCCTCCATAACAAGCTGAATCTTCGCTGTTACCGTATCAACCGCATCCACTACATAATCATATTTGGAAAAATCGAACTCATCTTTCGTTTCCGGCAGATAAAAACATTTGTGAACATTAACCTCTGCCTTCGGGTTGATATCAAGGATTCGCTCCTTCATAACATCTACTTTGTATTTACCAACCGTA
>OGCQ01003889.1_pt1 | contig 12795 bp, 17 predicted proteins | sample 1570161 | NCBI WGS metagenome assembly OGCQ01 (sample SAMEA4384402, study PRJEB24528) | human gut metagenome
CGTAGTTCAATTAACTGGTGAAAGTTTGGGTATTGATGTTGGTATTAAAGATTTAGCTGTATGCAGTAATGGAATGACATTCAAAAATATTAATAAATCTAAGGAAGTTAGAAGGTTAAAAAAATCTTTAAAAAGAAAACAAAGACAATGTTCAAGGAAATATGAAAAAAATAAAAAAGGAAAGGAGTATGTCAAAACTAAAAATATTATAAAACTTGAAAATAGGATACAACTTATTCATAGAAGATTGGCTAATATAAGAAATAATTATCTTCATCAATCTACAACAAGTATAGTGAAAACCAAGCCATACAGAGTTGTAATAGAAGATTTAAATGTTAAGGGAATGATGAAAAATAAATATTTATCGGATGCTATAAGGAAACAAGGATTATATGAATTCAAAAGACAACTTGAATATAAGTGTAAATTTAGAGGAATAGAATTAATTTTAGCAGATAGATTTTATCCTTCATCAAAAATCTGTAGTCAATGCGGAAAGGTAAAAAAAGATTTAAAACTTAAAGATAGAGTTTACAGTTGTGAATGTGGACTTACTATTGATAGAGATTTAAATGCTAGTATTAATCTTTCAAAATATAAATTAGCATAAGATCACTCAAAAGATAATGCTAATATGTAGGATTCGTTGCATCCGAATTTACGCCCTTGGAGAGTTATATCAAACGAAAGTAGATTACTATTTATAGTTTTCAAAATCGAATTCGAAGAACAGGGAATTAAACAAGGTTTATAGGTTTTTATAGATTTTTGGCAACGGAATGTTTAATGGATAAAATCAAAGAGGAAATTAGAAATTATATAACCAAAGGTATAATTAAGACAGAAGGCATAAGAAAATTAAAAAAACAATTTAATATAAACGAAAAAGAATTATCTATTATGTGGCTAGAAGAAAAAGAAAATATAAAAGGGAGAAATGTAAATATTAAAACTCGTAAACTTTACAGAGAAGATGTTATACAAAGAGCAATTAAGAAGAATGGGTTAGATTTACAATTAACTGTAGCAATAGAAGAATTAGCGGAACTACAACAAGCTATATGCAAGTATAAGCGTGGAGAAGAAGATAACGTAGAAGAGGAAATTGCAGATGTAAAGATTATGATAGAGCAATTAGAAACAATATTTAATAAAGATAAAATAAGAAGGTGGAGAAATAAGAAAATAGAAAGATTAGATAGGAAATTAAAAGCGTGAGAATATTGCTGATAAGGAGGAATAAATGAAAGATACAATAAAGAGAATAAAAAGATATAAAGAATTAAAAGCAGATATAGTTGATATAGATATAAGAATACAAGAATTAGAAGAAGAACGTTTAGGAGTATCAGCACAACCTACTGGAGAAAGAACTGGAAAGACATATAAAATAACATCTAGCGTAGAAATTCAAGCTGAGCAACATATTAAAGAAAAAGACAAGCTATTAAGAAAAAGAGCATCTAAAGAAAGAGAGATAGCAAGAATAGATAATGCTTTAACTATACTTAAAGAAGAAGAAAAAGACATAGTATTAACTGCATTAATAGAACAAAAGAAATATGGATTACTAGAGATAAAATATAACAGAACATATTCCAGGATAAAGCAAATTGAAGGTGAAGCAGTGAAGAAGATGGAGAAGTATCTTACATAAGAAGAATTTAGAGAATCTATAAGAAAATTATAGAAAAACTATAGAATTGCTATAAGTAATCTAAAATTCATAAGTGTATAATGGTATTGTGGAAATAACAAATAGATTTTTCATTGTTTACCTCCTTTGAAACTAGCATCTACCCTTGCATGGTAGGTGCATACGGAGATATAGTTCAATGGTAGAACAATAGCTCTTTAAGCTATAGATGTAGGTTCGAATCCTGCTATCTCCTCCACCTCATATATTCTCAATACCATGAAGAAGGCACTTACTTAAATGTAGGTGCTTTTTTAAAAAAAAATAATCATTAAATTTTACATACGTGGCAATAATATAAATGTACAGGCACATGTCGTGAGACAGTAGTAAGTCCTTTAATAAACAGAAAGGATGTGCATATTATGGAGAATAAATTGATGAGTTTAACTAATGATAAAGAATTAAGAGTTACTAGCGTAGAGTTAGTTGATATTATAAATGAATTCAGGAGATTAGAGAGTGAAAACACAGGAAGAAAATATTTCGAATTAAGACATGATAATTTAAAAATGAAAATAGAAAAAGAAATTTCAATATTAGAAAGTGTAGGTATAAACGCCCTAAATTTTAAGGTGGTTGAATATATAGATAAAAAAGGTGAAAGTAGACCTTGTTATTCACTCAATAGAGATGGAATGCTTCAAATATTAAACAGTGAATCTACTTTAGTAAGGTTTAGGACTATTGAATACATAAATAAATTAGAAGAAGAAAATAAAAGGCTAAGAGAAGGTCAAGAATTAATTTCAGCTCATAAAGAAATAAAAGAATTAAAAGATTCATTATCAGACTTTAGAAGATTAACAGAAGAAGCAAAACAAATGTACAAGCCTAGTCATAAAAGAAAACTTCAATATGATAGATTAATTAAATCAGTAACAAGCACTAAAGAAGAATATCTTATAGTTAAAGAATGGATATACGCTATCTTAAGAATAGATAAATGGGAAGATACATCTATAGAGCAGCATGATAAAATATTAGAAATAATATCAACTACTTCAAGGATGTTAAATATAAAAAGATTTGAACAATTAAGTTTAATATAGAACTCTTAAATAGGGTTCTTTTATTTTATTAATAAAGCTAGTAAGAAAGATAAATAAAAAAATAAGGAAGGAGTAGCTCCCTTCGGCAAGGTCGTTCATCTTACTAGCTTTTATTATATAAGGATAATTACATATGAAGTGTGATAGAAAGCAATTAAAGGAAATTTTAAATATAAGTATTAATGCACTTAAATTGATAGAAAAAAGAAATAAATTAAATTATAGGTTAAATAGGTGTGGCTATAAATTAATAGATAGATATAAAGCAAAAAATAAATATATCTACATCATTGCTAAGATCAATAAAGAAATAAAAAAAGAAATAAACAATATATATAAAACTAACAGGACAGATAAGTTTATTAATTATTTCAATATAAGAACAATAGAAGAACCTAAAACAATTAAAGAGATCGCATCCAAATCAAATGTAGCAGAAAAGACAGTAATAAAATGGGACAACACGCTTCAAGATAAAAAGATATTATCAAAAGATGGTTTTTACTACTTTAAAGTAGATAGATTAAAAGATGAGATAATAGAAATATCTAAAGAAGAATATAAAACGTTCTGGAGAAATAAAGCTTATTTAAAAGCATTTGCAGAACTAAGGAAAAGATATATACAAGGAGAAATAACCTTAACAGAACTACAGCTTACTAGTGGAGATGTTGCAGTTATATTAAGTTTAATAGAAAATAAATATTGTTTTAAAGTTAAAAAGTATAAAGTAAATCGAAACGAGATATTTGAGTACACTAGAATTTTAATAGAAGAATATCAAAAAGGGTGTCATTTTTAAGGGGTAATTACAACCTATATATTATATATCTAACATGTAATTATGTGTCTAAAATGAAACCTTTTTATTAGTAAAATAATTATGTTTATTGTGTAAAGTGTTAAATAGTAAAGGGGTGATGATATTGGCATTAACCGAAAAGCAAAAAGAATGTATTGAATACCTTGCAAATGGCGAAAATATCAGCGATATAGCTATTAAGCTTAAGGTGTCTAGACAGGCTATTCATTATTGGAAAAAGAATGAAGAGTTTAAGGCTGAGCTGGACGCATGTTTAACCAGGATAAAAACAGACATAAGAGATAATATATCGGTAAACTCTAATAAAATAGTAGATAAGATACTAAAAATAGCATTAAATAGCAAGAATGAAAAGACCAGTTTAGATGCGTGTACATACTTATTAGACCACGTATTAGGCAAATCTACAAGTAAGATAGCTGATGTGACTAATCAAGAAAAGAATGATATAATTAATCTAGACGTTGAATTAAAAGAGCTAGAAAAGGTTATTGATTTCACCAATATAAAAGCGAAATAATTTCAGTATTTCGTAACTAGCATTGCGAAATGGTATATTTTTAAGTAAAAGTTTATCAATAGTAAACAAAAAATGATAATTTCGTACTCTAAGAATGGCTTAAATAGGTGGTTTTATATGATTTCGTGAAAACTTTATTTAGCGAAATTATATTTATAGGAGATATATTTAACTGTACCCCGTACATTCTAAATTTGATTTATAGCAAAGGCCTCTGACTAGTTACGCAATTTTTTATAATATTTTTAGATTTAAGATTAGATAAGATCTAGTCTTTTTATTTTGCATAAAAGGAGGATAAAAGATGATACAATTTGATGGATATGAGTTAACTGAGAATCAGTATAATCTTTATATCCTAAAAAAACATTTAATTAGATATGTAAATGATCCAATAAAGGCTAATTTTATTATTGAAAAGAATAAGAATAATTTATTTAATATCAATGGACTTGCCGTAAGTTTAGGAGAAAAAGATTTTGAATTTTTCTGTTTATATTTTTTACAAGATACATTTATTCCGAAAGAAAATAACACTGCAAGAAATTTAGCTCCAGTACATTTTGAAATATGGAAAGAATTAAAAAAGATATTCATTGATGATTTATATGATAAAGAAGAATTCATACTTCCGAGAGGATGCAGTAAATCAACCATAATAAATAAAGCATTAAGTTGTTATGTTCACTGCTATAAAAAGAGTAGATATACAATAGTTGTAGGGAATAAAGAAAATGATGCTGTTCAATTTATAGATGATACAAGGCAAATGTTAGATAATAAATATATAAAATTAGGATTTGGAACTCTTATAAATAAAAAAGAAAGAACAGTTAATAAAATAGAATTAGAGTTAACTAATGATACTAAAATACAAGCTTTTTCTTGGGGCTCATCAGTGAGAGGTACAACATATGGTTGTAAAGATGGGATATTTAGACCATCACTTGTGATATGTGATGATATTTTAAGTGAAGATGATATTTTAAGTGATAATGCTAAAGAAAAGGTGATGAATAAATATGATAAGGAAATAGCAGAAGTAGGAGATTCTGAAGTAATCAGAAATGGGCATAAAATTAAAGCAGCAACAAAATTTATTATAATAGGAACTCCGTTAGCTCCTGATTGTTTTATCAATACTATTAAGAATGATAGTACTTTTAAGGTGTTTAAAAGAAGTGTATGCAATTTTGATATTGATAAGTATTTTGAATATCATCCTAAATGGCAGCATTATAAAAATATTCTTCAAAATGATAAAATTGAAAAAGAAGATAAAGAAATAATGCTAAAAGAGTATTATTCTAAGAATAAAAAATATATGAAATTTCCTACTATATGGGAAAAATATCAATGTGATGAACTGGCTCAAAAGTATTTCACTAAAAGAAATGCATTTATGCAAGAGTTAATGTGTGAAACTGAAAAGATAGGAGAAAAGTGGTTCAAAAGTATTAGAACACAAACTAGAGATGAAATTGAAGACAATACATTTTTAAAAACTATGCTCTGCGCAGACCCAGCTAGTACAATTACTAGAACATCTGATAGCACAGCTTTAATTGTAGGAAGTTTAAGTGTTAATGGATTTAAATATGTTAGAGAAGGGATTTTAAAAAAGTTAGGATTTGAAGATTATTGCCAAAAGATAGTTGAATTAATTAAAGAATACAAAGACATTACTCATGTTTATATAGAGAAGAACACTTATCAAGGTGCTGATGTTATTAGAATAAAAGAAATTATTAATAACGAACCTTCCTTATGCAATAGGAAAATAGAGTTCATTAATGAAATGCAAAGAAAAAATAAAGATAATAAAATATCAGCTATTGTTGATGATGTTAACTCTGGCCAAATTATATTTAATAAAGAAAATGAAGAATTTAACAAACAAGTATTAGACTTTGCTGGGCAGTTATATTCATTGCATGATGACGCTCCTGATGTTTTATCTGAACTTTGGAAAAGAATAGATGAAATTAATGTTATAAGAGAAGTTAAATTTATAGATAGAAGAAAATTAGGATTATAGGAGGAATAAATCTTGAAATTTAATGAAATAATTAGAAAATTATTAAAAAAAGAAATAGGATTAAACCTTAATAATCCTGAACATCTAGAGTTAGTTAAAAAAGTTTATGGTTCATATCATGTATTCAGAAACATCTATGAAAATATGTATAGATATTATAAAGGAGATACTGATGCAATAAGAAAATATTTATTCATAACTGAAAGATCTAATCTTAAAATAAATACAAACTATATTAAAAAGTTTATAAAAGAAGAAGTTGCCTACACATTAGGAAATGATATAACGTATGAGTCTAGAAATGATAATATAAATATTATAAAAGATATTGAGTATTATACATCTCATTGGAATGAATTACACGATACTGATTTAATGAAGTATCTAATTATATTTTCTAAAGTATATGAATTATACTATATAGATGATAATGCTGACTTCTGCAGTAGAATTATTAAACCTACAGATGGATATGCTTATTATGATGAATCTTCAAAGAAGGTTCTTTTTTTTATGCATTCATTTAAAAATGATTTTGATAAAGAAAATTCTTATATAGATGTTTATACTTCTGATAAAATATATCATTTTAATAATAAATTCAATGAGATATCAGTTCCAACTATTAATATTTTTGGGGAAGTTCCAATTTCAATAGGAGAGTTAACTGATGAAGGATATAACGATACCTTGTATAACGATTTAAAAGGCCTTCAAGATGCTTTTGAAACAAATCTATCTGACATAGGAAATGAAATAAGTGATTTTAGAAATGCTTATTTACTATTTAAAAATGCTCAAGTTAATGAAGATAATATTCCAGAAATGAAAAAACTCGGTATAATTCAATTACCAGGAGAAAAAGCTGGTGCTGAATGGTTAATTAAAAATATAAATGATACATTTATTCAGAATACATTAAATAGGTATGAAGATACAATGTATCAATTAGCTTGTCATATTAATCATAATGAGAAAATGCAAAGTAACTTGAGTGGTGTGGCACTAAGATCAAGATTAATAATTTTAGAAAATAAATGTAGCTTACAGATTAAAGCACATAAGAATATAATTAAAAATAGATTAAGATTTTTATTTAAATATCTAAATATAAAACTTAATAAAAATTATGACTATAAAGATGTAAAGGCACTTTATACACCTAATATTCCTATAGATGATTTATCAACTGCTCAAATGATTTCACAAATTCCAGAAGGAATTATATCTAAGGATACTGCTAGAGGTAGATTTAGCTTTATTAACAATACTGTAGCTGAAGCTGAAAAAGTTAAAAAAGAGCAACAGGAAGAAATTCAAATAGATTTAGATAATTTAGGTGTTGAATAATGACTGAAGAAGAAAAGTTTATTGAAAATCTTTATAATGAAGCTAATGAGCAGCTGAAAGATGTCTATAAAGAACAGAAAAATTCAAGAGATGATATTTTAAAAGAAATTGCTATGATTATGCTGGGTTATTCTGTAATAGATGGATTTATGAAAATGAATAAGGATAGTAAAGATAAATCTTATAAAAAATTATCTAACTTAATTATTAGTAGATATAAGAGTATTTCTAAAAGTGAAATTAAAAATATAAATACTATTCTAGAATCAACAATTAAAAAAACTTTTGATTTTTATAGCTATAATGCCGATTTAAAAGATGTCAAAAATATTATAGATAATAATTTCAAAGGGAAGCATTTTAGTAAAAGAGTTTGGGCAAATGAAGAAGCTGTTGCTAAAAGATTGCATTTACAAGTTAAAGAATTTCTTAATGGAAACATTAATGTGAATCAAATAAAAAAAGATATTGAGAAAACTTTTAATGCTAATGCTTACAATTCAAAAAGATTAGTAGAAACTGAGGTTAATAGATGTCAAGGTGAAGCTTTTGATAGGTTCTGTAGAGAAGTTGGAGTTAAGAGGGTAAGATATAATGCTACATTAGACAGTAGGTTATGTAATGACTGTGCTCAATATCACGATAAAGTATATAATTTTGAAGAGAAAATAGAAAGGCCAAGACATCCTTTATGTAGATGCTTTTACACCATTGAGGATTATAATTATAAAAAGAATATTTCAAAATATGAAAATGATGGTATAATTAATAATAAGAAATGGTTATATGCTAATTTTAGTAATCAAAAAAAGATTTGAAGATCATTTGAAACATTTAGTTGAGTATGATAATATAACTCGAGAAGAATACTTAAATATAGCAAGAGAATTATTAGCAGCTGATTTAAGTGAGGATGTTGAAGGATTTATTAGTGTTCAAGGCTGGTTATTTAAATATAGAAAAAGCACCAATGACTTTGCAATGGGACATCCTAAAGGTACTATTTCAACATTATTTAAGCCAAAAAAAAAGTATGATTATTATTTAGGTGAAAAAGAAAAATATAAGTAGAATAAATAGGAGGATTAATTATGGGTGATGAATACATTTTAAAATGTCCAGTTTGTGGAGAAGATGTGGAATGGTTTGATATTTGCGATAAATGTGGTTATCATAATAGTGGACCTAAAGAAAGAGGAGGGGACCCATTAGGACCAAATAAGATGTCATTAAATGAAGCTAGAGAAGCATACAAAAAAGGTGAAAAGATTATATAATAAGCACTTACTTAGATAAATAGTAGGTGCTTTTATTATTCTTAAAATTAAGGAGTTGATAAATATGGCTTGTAAAACTAAGAAAAAGAAAACAGGCAAAGGTGGAAAATAATTTATTAATTAAAGTCTTAGAAAACTAAGGCTTTTTATTATGCTTTAAATTACCTCTATGTGCTTTAAAGTGTATAAGAGGATAAATATTACTAAATAAAATAAAACGTGTCATAAGGCTAATTTTAGGTTTATGGTGCAAGGAGGAAAGTATGTTAAAAAAAGATTTATTAAAATTAACAGAAAATATTAATGATGAAGGTTCAGTCGATGAAGTTTTGTCAGGAAGTGATTTTATAAAGTCACTTTTAGAGAGTGGCCTAACTTTAAATGCATTTAAGGAAAAAATGAAAACAGATAAAGAATTTAGAGCTTTTTTAGATAGTGAAAATGACAAATATCATTCAAAAGCTTTAAAGACGTGGAAGGAGAATAACTTAGAAAAGGAACTTGAACCATTTATTAAGGAAAGGTATCCAGAGCTAATTACTGATCCAACCCAAAAAGAAGTATTAGAACTAAAAAAGGAATTAGAAAAAGAAAGAAAAGCTAATGAAAGAAAAGATTTATTAGCTGAAGCTATCAAATATGCTGCAGATAAAAAACTACCTAATAGCATAGTTGAAAAATGTCTAGGTGAAGATTTTGAAGCTACAAAAACAGAAATAGATAGCATAGCCGAAGAGTGGTCAAAAGGTCTTGAAGCAATAGCTACAGAAAAAATGAAATCTAATTCTTATATACCAGGTAAAGGTTCAGATGGTCAACCAATGAGTATTGGTGCTTCATTAGCAGTTAAAGCTAATGGTACTAAAGCAGCAAGTGATCCTTGGGCCAATAAATAAGAAAGAGAGGAAAGAAAATGTATTTTAAAAAGATTGATTATACAAATGAAATGGAGATTTTAGTTACTGAGAAAAACTTAGTAACATTGACACATACAGTTCTTGCAACTGCAGAAGGCAGAAAGGTAGTGTTAGCTGGTAGCTTTATTGATGCTGATGGTAAAGTTGTAAAGCAACAAGGAAATACTGGACAAGAAACATTGACAACTACACCAGTAGGAATACTCTACAAAACAGTAGATGTAACAAATGGTGATATGCCATGCAGCTTAATAGTTGAAGGATATTTAAGAGCAGATAGAGTTTTAGATGGATTTGCTGATGCTGCAAAAGCAGCAATTAAAACTGCATTACCAAAAATAACATTTAGATAGGAGATGATAATATGCCAAGATTAGAAGAAGTTTTTAACACAGCAGAACTTATTAATTATTACAAAGAAAGAACATTAGAACCTATGTTAGGAGAATCACTTTTCCCAGAACGAAAAATTCAAGATATTGAATTTGACATGATACTTGGAGGAGGAGGTCTTCCAGTAAGTGCTTCAGTTCATGCTTTAGATACAGCAACTCAATTAGCTTCAAGAGAAGCAATTCAAAGAGGGGTTGCAGCATTAGCACTTATAAAAAGACAAATTAAAATTACTGAAAAAGAAATAATTAAAATTAATAATCCTCGTACTGATGCTGAATTAAGACAAGTTATAGCACAACTTTATAATGATTCAGAAAAGATGCTTGAATCAGTTCGTGTTAGAGTTGAAGCTATGAGAATGGAAGCTTTAGCTACTGGAAAATTAAAAATTGAAGAAAATGGAGTTAAAGTTACTTTAGATTATGGATTACCAAAAGGAAATCAAAAAACATTTGATTGGAAAGATGAAAATACATCTGATCCATTAAAAGATTTAGAAACTTTAGCTGCTGCAGTAGAATCTGAAAGTGGAGTAAGACCAACAAGGGGCTTGACTTCTAGAAAGATAATAAATTCACTAAAGAAGAATTTAAGGGTTAGAGAATCAATACATGGAGTTAATTCAGCAAAAGTAGTTACTACAGAAGAGTTAAATAACTTATTAACAAGCTTAGAATTACCTACATTAATGTCATATGAAGGAAAATATAGAGTAGAAGCTGCTAAAGGATATACATCTAAGAGATATTTCCCAGAAGATGCTATTGCTATGTTTGGGCCTAATACATTAGGAGAAACAATTTATGGATTAACAGCAGAAGAAGTTAAACTAATAGGTAGTGGGCAAATTGATATGGCTGAAATGGTTGGAAATATTTTTGCAGGTACTTATACAAGCATAGATCCTGTTGCAGAATTTACTAAAGCTGCATGTACTGCGTTACCTTCATTCCCAAGTGCTAATGAACTTGGTGTTGCAACTATAACATTATCTTAATATAGGAGGAGAAATCCTCCTTTTATTATAGGAAGTGATAATATGACTTTAGAAGAAAAGAATAAAGCTAGAGCAATAATAGCAATAAAGAATTACTTAAATAGAGATTTTAGTGATGATTATATAAAGAAAAATTTTGCTTTAGCTATAGATCAAATAATAGAAAATGCTAATAAAATAAATTCTGCTAAATTAGTTGGAGTAAGTTCAATGAGAGAAGGAAATCAAAGCATTACTTTTTCTAACAATGTTGAAGCTTGGTCAGTTACAGATGATATAAGAAGTTTATTACCATCACCATATATTCGTATGTATTGAGGTACAATATGGCAGTTTTATTTAAAAATTCAGATATAACTATATATAACAGATATTATGATGAAGTAGAAGGAATTGATAAGTATCAAAGGACAGTTATAAAAGGTGTTAATTGGCAAGGTAAGAGAAATGCTACTATAAATGAAAAAGGATTATTAATTGCTGATAGTACACTTATATTTATAGATAAATTATCTAACTACATTAGTCCTAAAAGATTTTATAAATTAAATGATATTGAAAGACCTAATTATTTTACTTTTAGAGCTGGTGATAAAATAGTAAAAGGTGAGGTTGATTTAGAAATTACTAGAATAGCAGATTTAGAAAAAGAATTTGATGATGTAATAGATATAAAATCAGTTACTGAATTACCTTATCATTTTGAAGTAGAAGGTGTATAAATGGCAACAAAAGTTAAAGTAGTAATGGATAATAATCAAAAGATTTTATTAAAAAGAGCATTAAACAAAAATGGAAAAGCACAAGTAAAATTTACTAAGGAATGTGCCAAATGGATGAATAATTATGTTCCTTACGACCATGGAAAACTTAAAGATATGATGGTTGAGATAAAAGTGAGTAAGGTTATTTATAAGGCCCCATATGCTAGAAAGCAATATTACACTAATAAAGGACTTGGAAAACAAGGTACTCAAGTAGGTGGAAAACGTGGAAAGTTTTGGGATAAAAGAGCTTGGGCAGATAATGGAGATTCAATTGTAAAAACAATAGCTGATTTTGTGGGAGGTAAAAGTAAATGATAATAAAATCAATAAGAGATTACATGAGAAATCTAAAATGTTTAGATACTTTCAATAATGTTATAAAAGTTAATGTTAATTTTTTAGATGATGAAATTGATACTTATTCAATAGAAGAAGTACCTATAGAACCTATTATAAAGAAATATGTTAATGGTGATAGTATAAGACAATATGCTTTTATATTTACTTCTCGAGAACCCTATGGACCAGAAGTATTACAAAATATAGATAATAGTGGATTTTATGAAAAATTAGCAGATGAAATAGAAAAAAATAATTATAATGATATATTACCAGAGTTAGATGAAGGTTTAGAGCCTATATCTATAGAGGTAACTAGTACTGGATATGCTTTTGCAGTAACAGAATCAAAAGCACAATTTCAAATACAATTAAAATTAAAGTATTTTAAGAAAGGAATGAAATAGATGCCAATTAGAAAGCGTAAAATTCAAGCTAACTACTTAGAGATAGACAAGGTTTATGAGTTTTTAGGAACAGGATTTACTGAGTTAAATGAAAGTCCGGGAGCACAAACAACTACTAAAAGATATATAAATCAAGCTAGTGCAAGTCAATCTATTACTGGATATGAGTGGACTAGTTCGTTTACGGCTGACCAAATAGAGAATGAAAAAGCA
>OGCQ01003893.1_pt1 | contig 12782 bp, 5 predicted proteins | sample 1570161 | NCBI WGS metagenome assembly OGCQ01 (sample SAMEA4384402, study PRJEB24528) | human gut metagenome
CATAAATAGGGGTGCCGTAAATGTCAAATTCAAGTCTACCGGACCGCAAGTGAAGTTATAATAAGTCTGCATAGGTTGTACATCGGCAGAAGTCTGCTGTGCAGTCTGATTGAAGTAACGGTTATTATCCAATTCTACCAGCAAACCAAAATCCAGCAAGCCATTCGCTCCGCGGTTGTGACAATAAGCGGCAATCAGGTTTTCTCCCTTTTTCAGGGACGCTACCACTTCTTCCGATAACTTCACCTGTACGTGCTTCTTACAAGCGTTTCCTGTGTCTACAACCTTTATTCCGTTGATATAGATAATCACATCATCATCATGAGAATATTCCAGATACACATTCTTACCTGTCAGGTCTTCCTGAATATCAGCGACACGGCGTACCCAGATAAATTCCTCACCCCACTGGGTCTTGGCTACATGTTCGTTCTCCATGGTTCCGAAGGCACCTTCACCTTCTTTCCAGGCAGCATCATTGAAGCCGACATTCTGCCATCCGTCGGCAGGTTGCTGAATTGTATATTTTCCTGTCCAGTTACCTTGTTCCGAAGTTTTCACCAGAGGTCTCAATTCCAGTTCCTCCGTTCCCATAAAGCGGTAAGTCTGTCCGTCGACTTTAGCTACACCGATTAAAGGGAAATCTTTACCGCTCCAATGTTTGACCGAGCCGTCGTATAAGTTGTCCGTGAAAGACCATGCACTGGTATACGGGTCTATGCTCACCAGCGGATAAGCCGGAGCACGCAACTCGCTCTTCACATGCTGTTCCATCTGGGTCTCACAGCTAGAAAATACAGAGGCTGCTCCCAGCAACAGCGTCATCAGTTGTTGTTTCATAATTTAATTACCTGTTTTATTTAATCTATTTACCATTCTATTGACACATTCACACCGGCAGGATCGTTCTCGAAACTCAACAGAAGAGTTTTTGATGATTCATCCCATTCCGGTTGTTCCTCTTTTCCATTCACACGTATTTTCTCTGGTTTACGAGGCAAGAGGACTCTTGATACATTCGTTGTATTGATCGGGCTTTTGGCTACAAAAGAGTAACTTTGTTTACTGACTTTCTCATCATAGATACGAGAAGCTCCGCAGAGCACTTTGGCTTTTATTTTACCGGATACTTTATTCAGATCATAAAGATACCCCTGTTCACCCGGTTGGATTTGTTTGGTAGTCAGTACCGGCAGGTCTTTGTCGAACAGGTCGATATATAATCCGGATAACGTCAGTGGCTCTTTGGAAACGCTTTCGTCCATGACAGCAGCAATGATATATGGACCACGTTCTACAATGAAGCTGTTCTTGGTTTCTATCTCTATCCCTTGCTTTTCCTGATAAGCAGATGCGATCGTTTCAAAATATTTCTGATCGTTTCCGGCTTTCAAAACAAAATGTTTGGGGTCTTCACGCATCACAATCACCGTTCCTTTACCATAGTGGTAAGTTCCTTCACCCGGATTACGGGACAGATTCATCTTCTCGAACAGGTGTTCCGAAGGCGCTTTATATTCATTTCCTTCTGTATTCCACCATTCCAGTACCGTTTGGTAAGGGTCGATATCTTCTCCACAATAGATAAGTACTCCGCCTTTCTTCACCCAATCAGCCAGATAGTTGTGATATTCCGGTTTCATCGGTTTCATGTTTGAATAAGACATGACAAGTATGTGGAGTCCTTTGAATGTTTCTTTGAAAGGAGTATTTTCCATGTGTACCAGCTCTACCGGAATACCACGCTTCAACAGAGGCAAAGTTTGTCCGTAGAAACTGGAAAATTGCGGATCATCGTAACCGTTATGATTCGGAAAACGTTGAAACATCAGTGAGTTTGCCATCAGTACGCCGATGCCCTGTGTACCTGTAATCTTTTTATCGGAAGTACGGATATCATTCAGCGTATTAATCATTGTCTGCATCTGGGTGGAGTAAGAACGGGGTATGCGTTCTTTCTGATCCGTTCCCGCTATCCGGTACAGTCCCTGATAGATACGGTCCGGCCAAGGCATTACTTCGTAGGTATCTACCATAGGATACATCAACTGTGCAGCAAAAGTGGCCTGATAGTTGATTTTATAGTCCAGCCAGTCTTTCGCACGGTCTTCGATCGGGTCTGTCAGGAAATACATTTTCCGGTTCAGCGGTGCAGTCATCGACTTCATACACCCGTATTCCAGAAACGCGTTCTCGAATACACGTTCTTTCTGCACGCCGTTATAGAAATTCGGTTCGCGGGCAGTCCCTGTCCATACCTGGGCAATGTAGCCGTCTACACAATCCAATGAAGCCAGGCTGGCTTCCGGACTTACAATCTGCCAGGAAGTATAATTAATCAAAGAGTGTGTCGGCACATAACATTTGATGTCCAGTCCTTTCGATTTTCCGTATTCTTTGGCATAAGTGAATATCTTATCCAGCGCATTATAGTACAGATGATATTTCAGTTTGTTGGAAAGGTATGTGTTTTCGGGAGATTCGTGCTGAGCTCTCCAGGGGAAATTATAATATTTCTGCCATTCGGATTTAAAAGCTTCGCTATATCCGCCACGCATCCAGAACTCCGGTTCTTCCAGATATATGGATGTTATCCCGGCGTCAATCACCCGTTTGATCTGTGTTTCCTGCATATAGCGGATAAAACTTTCGGTAGGTACGATATAAGGGATCAGATGACCATGAGCTATTTCATTTCCATTACGGTCGCGCTGTCCTTCTTTCAGATGCCCGTCTACTCCATCCCACTTCCCCAGAAAGTAGTCCTTGTAGTCTCCCCAGGCAACTCCGGTCATAAATTCCGTCAGATAACCTTTGTCTCTCCATGACTGAATGCGTTGTTCAAAAGTTACTCCGGGCTTATCCAGTGTACCATATACCATCGTGGCATCAGCACGTACGTCTGTTTCGGGTTTCCAGGGTTCAGAAGTCTGAAACGTGGTCTTTGCTTCTTTGCTTTTTCCTTTTTGCGCATAAGTAGCATGATTGCAGGCAAGAAGCAAGCCGAGAGCAATCAGTAAATGTTTATTGTTCATGATATTCAGGTGTATTTTCATTTTTATATCTGGTCGTTGCCCCGTTTCTCTTCGGATTATTTTTCTGCCGGAAACAGAAGCATCAATGCCGGTATACCGGAAGCCGAGTAGCTGTCTATCTCAGCACCGGCCGGTAATGCTTTCTCATATTCTCCGCCACATACATTACGTGTCTTATCCCTGTTTGCCCAACCGGATTCAATATTACGTTTCAGGAACGGGATATATTGTGTTTGTCCGCAGTCGTATACCAGCATAGCTATGTATTCTGCAAAAATAGCCGTATAGATACCTTGTTCGATTCCTCTTTCAAAGGGCAGCAGGTTATGCTTTGCAGACATTTCATTGACTGTATAGTCTGCTGCAAGGATTGCATTATCCAGGTAGCGTTTTTCTTTAGTCGCTTTGTAAAGCAATACGGAAGCACCGATAAAGGTAGCTTGATTATATACATGCGCTTTCCAGGCTGGATTACCATTGCCATGACGACTATCAGCTATCCGTCCCGTCTTCTTGTCCAACAGGTTTTCTACTCCCCATTCATAAATCTCTTTACCTTTAGCCAAATACTGTTCTCTTGTCTGATACTTGGGTGATTCTTCGGTTGATTCTTTTCTCTTCTTCGGAACATTATTGTACAGTGTAAGTGCTGCTACCACGGTAGGGAAATTGATACAAGCCATCTTTCCGTCCCCCGGTCTGTTCGGCTTGGGATTATGGATCGGCTGCCATTGCCAGAACATCCCTCCGTTCTCTTTGTCATATGATCCTGTATCGCCTACTTTTTTAGAACCGTACCATACACGGCTGAAGCTCTCTTCAGACAGTTTCAGGTATTCATCCACACCAAAGAGTTCGTATGCACGTGCCAAAGAGATCGTCCACCACATGATATCATCATAGATAAACCATCCGGTGTTTTCATTATTATTATCAAAATCAAAGTGACAATATTGGGCTTTATTTCCAGCGAATATCTTTTCGCAGAGCTCTTTGTAATAGCCTCTTTTCTTTTTATCTTTCTGAGCCTTCGCCAGTTTATAGGCGTTCATTGACATATCCCAGTAAATAGGCTGGCACCAGATAGCCGCTGCGCCATGACCACGGTCTACCGCCTGTTCATAGGATGAAGTTGTCTTATAGATATATTTATCCGGGTCGAGCAGCGTATTATTAAATCCTTCGTATGCCGCCCATACATCTTCATTGGTGTAAGACCCTGTCTTCTGGTTCGTTTTTTCTGAGCTATCAGCCGCCCATACAGTAGTAGTTGATATCGCCAGCAGTAAAGCTACCGCCAAAAGAATTTTGCTTTTCATGATAGTTGATAAGTTTTAATATTTTTCCTGTTACAAAGATTGCAGAAATAGACGAAAAAGAACGATAATCTCTATTCAATAAAGAACAAATACAGACCAAAACGCCCTTTTAAAGTATCAGATAACAGCGTATATATATAAATTCCCCTTATCCGGCGTACCGGATAAGGGGAATTTATATACAATATTTCCGTATATTTTAGATTATCATTCTGATCAGAATTTTGGAGCGACAGCCTCCAAAGAAGGCTCAGCACCTTTCACAAATGGCCAGCCACCTTTCCATTGCACACGATCCATCATCAACACACGGCCCTCCGGATTAGCAACACTGACCGCATGATAGAACATCCAATCGTTTCCTTTCTTATCTGTCACCAGTTCAGAATTATGCCCCGGACCGACAAATGCCTTATTCTTCTGAATCAATATCTCATGATGATTATCCGACATCGAATGCCCTTTCTTGTCAACATAAGGGCCGAACAGATTCTTCGAACGCCCCACAACTGTAGTATATGTGCTCTTCAAACCTTCACAGCAACGGCCGATGGAAGCAAACAAATAATAATAACCATCCCGTTTATGAATATACGTACCTTCATAAGCAGTACCGGCTATTTGCTCTATTGGAGCACCTTTCTTCAAAGAGAGACCATCTTCTGTCAGTTCCGTACCATATATTCCGTGGAAGCTCCCCCAAAAAAGGTATTTCTTTCCATTATCTTCAATATAAAAAGGATCAATGCAATTCTGTATATTGATTTCATTGCTCCGGAATAACTTACCCAAATCAGTAAATGGTCCTTCCGGTTTATCAGCAGTAGCAATACCAATACCACATGTCCACTCACCTCCCCAGGTGGACATAGAATAATACATTACGTATTTATCACCGATTTTATTAATATCCGGTGCCCATATTCTCCCTTTAGGTTCGAAGTTTGGACGGGTAGCATCTGTAAAAGCAGTACCTACATAATGCCAGTTCACCAAGTCTCTTGACCGATGAATAGGTACATTTTTAATACTTTCAGTTGCGTATAGATAGTAATATTCATCGTCTCCTTTTATAATAGTAGGATCGGGCAAACTAAAGTTTATTACAGGATTAGCATATGTTTTAGCACGAACAGGGGTTGCCAAAGGACTAGCTCCTACCCCTTCAAAAGTCATACGGACAGGCTCTATTTTTCCGTCTTTATTAAAGTACATACGATCTATACAAGTTGCACGACTGTTCGCTGCAGTTTCGCCCAACGGACGACGGTGATAAATGATATACCATTCATCTGCTCCGGGACCTTTAACTACCGAATGATGACCAGCACCGGTTGCTATATTAGTATCTTGCTGCAGAATTTTTCCGACTCTTTCAAACGGACCGAACGGTGAATCCGCAATAGCATAGGCTACACTATAATCTGGACCTCCCCAGCCACCTTCCGACCACATAAAATAATATTTTCCATTATGTTTCAGCATAAACGGTCCTTCCACATAATTTTGGGGAGTCACTTCCTTATAGATAGTACCATCCTCAAAAGGTACAATACTCAATAAATCCGGTGCCATCTTCACCATATTACAATGTCCCCAACCACCATAATACATATAATATTGTCCATCATCATCCTTAAATACAAACTGATCAATCGGCTGAGCACCATTTACTATTTTATCAATCAACGGTTTTCCCAACGCATCTTTAAAAGGTCCTGCAGGATTGTCCGCTACAGCAACGCCAATTCCGCCTAACTCATTATTATTTTGGATATCATTGGCTCCGAAAAAAATGTAGTACTTATCGTTCGCATGTATGACAGCCGGTGCCCACAAAGCACGACGAAGCCAACTGATATTTTCTTTTTCCAGTATTCTCGGATGCTTGGTCCAGTTTACCAAATCTTTTGATGAGAAAGCATCCATGAATATCTGATCATCATAAGCAGCAGAATAGGTAGGATAAATCCAGTATTCATCTCCAAACACAATCCCTTCCGGATCAGCATACCAACCAGGGAAAATAGGATTACCACTCGTTTTCGGAAGCTTACTTTTGTTTTGGGCAAATATAGATACAGAACTGCAAATTACACAGAAAAGAAAAAGATGTCTAAGTTTCATATATTATTTATTTAAAAGTTCACTTCGCAAAGATGAGAAAAAACAAAGAAAAGTTTCAGAAATTACAGTTCATTTAACAACAAAAACTGACCATTCTACTTCCATTTGCATGATTTATCAATATTTTATGCTTACTTTGCATTGTCATTATCAAATGAGAAGTACCATGAGAAGCAGATTGTTTTTATTATCCATTATCTTATTAATCGGTATCTCTTGCCAGCATAAGAAGGCTACAACAGAAAAAGAAACTGTAGCCTCTGGAGATACCTATACGAACCCGTTACTTGAACGTGGAGCAGAGCCATGGGCTATTTTTCATGAAGGCAAATATTATTATACACAAGGCTCAGAAAACAGAGTCATACTTTGGGAAACCGATGATATAACAGACCTCTCACATGCTACTCAAAAAGATGTATGGATACCCACCGACCCCAGCAGCTCCTATCATCTGTGGGCACCCGAAATTCATCGTATAAATAACAAATGGTATATTTACTTTGCCGCAGACGACGGCAATATGGATAATCACCAGATTTATGTTGTCGAGAATGAAGCCGCTAACCCCATGGAAGGAACATTTGTGATGAAAGGACGCATACAGACAGATAAAGACAACAACTGGGCAATCCATGCCAGCACCTTTGAACATGATGGCCAACGCTATATGATATGGTGCGGCTGGCAAAAACGAAGGATAGACAGTGAAACCCAATGTATCTACATCGCTACTATGGAAAATCCATGGACACTGTCTTCTGACAGGATTCTCATCTCCAAACCTGAATATGAATGGGAATGCCAATGGGTAAATCCGGATGGCAGCAAAACAGCCTATCCGATACATGTAAACGAAGCACCCCAATATTTTGAATCAAAGAATAAAGACAAAGCATGCATCTTCTATTCAGCCAGTGGTAGCTGGACTCCTTATTATTGTGTCGGATTACTGACTGCAGATGCGAAAGCTAACTTACTCGATCCGGCTTCCTGGAAGAAATCTCCGGTTCCGGTACTACAGCAAGACCCTGAAAACAATGTATACGGTCCCGGCGGAATATCTTTCACTCCGTCTTCGGATGGGAAAGAATGGTATATGCTATATCATGCCCGCCAGATACCGAATGACGCTCCTGGCGCATCCGATTCCCGTTCTCCCCGTTTACAGAAGATAGACTGGGACAAAGACGGAATGCCCGTGCTGGGAACTCCTCAGAAAGAGGAGGAACCAATGGCAAAGCCATCCGGTTCCCCTATTCATAAAAAACAGAACTAATTACAGATTGTACTCTGAGGACCGAGATAAGAACGCTTCATTCCTCCCAAGTCAATGACAATCTTTTGAATAACGACGCCCGGATCACCACAGCGTATCTGCAAAGTGTGCTTACCGGGCTTCTTTACATATAAAGTGGACTTATTCACTCTGCAATTCTTCAATACGCTATCATACCAGATTTGAGAATATTCGATAGCCGAAGTGGAAGGAGTAGAAATGGAACCATCATCTATACGGACACTATACTTTGTATCCGAGTTAGTATGTTCCGGCAATTTGTAGTCCCGCTCAGCATGCAAGGGAAATGTCGGCAAAACATACGTATATACATCATAAATCCCGGCATTAAATGTATAGAAATCATATTCCACTCTGGGGACATCACCTGCACGATACATTTGTAAGGGAGCTGTCGGATTCCCCAACTGCAAAGAGCGCCCCTCAAAACCAAGTCCCGGAAGGATACTCATCCGAATGTCATTACTCTCAAACTTCCGGTGGAAATCGGCTGCCGGAATAGAAATGTAACCATTCTCCTCTACATACAACCCTTGTACTTCTGTGCGTGCAGGAGACTCAGGATTGAATACAGAAACCAGTACAGTCTCTTTCTGGGTGCCGGAAGTTATATCAATTTGTCCTTTCACCTTTTCTCCTGCCGGCACCTTATCCCAGTCAACAGATATATAGATACGGTTTTCCGCAGACGTCTTACCACTTTTCTGAGAGATCAGTATCCAGTCTTCCGAAGGCGTGATGCTCCAGCTTAGTTCTCCGGTCCCCTGATTATATATATCTATCCAATGACTTTTACGTGAATAAGTGCTGTAGGCGGGCAATGTATGAAAACTCATTCCTCCTTTATCCAAATTTTCGCTTTCTGCCTGAAGCCCCAGCTTAGGAGAGCCAACAGGTGTGTATTCCTCTTCCATCAAGGGGATCATGAAATAAGAACTCGTACCATCATAGTTCTGTTTTAAAGACATCATGTGCTTCCATTTTCCATCCAGTAGAGAGTTGTATCCATCGGTTATGATTTCGAGACTATCATGACAGCATTTCACCTGAGCCTTAAGCTGATTGGCTGCAGCACGTTGCTGACGGACATACTGACGGTAAAACTGTCCTTTGATGGTCATATGATTCATCAGTTCGGCCCCTTTCACCGGATAGTATAATAATTGATAGAAAGCCGGTTTACTCTTTTCGTCCAATGAAGCTAACAAGTCCTCCGTTTTTTTCCCAATACGGCTATACTCAGTCAAGCGTCTTTCCGCTTCATTATAGTTAGCAAAAGAGAACTCCGTATCCGTACGTTTCTCTCCGCCTCCCCAATAGTTATTCCAATATCCCCAGCCCATGTACTCCGGCTTTCTGGAAAAAGCCAGATTTATATGAGAACAAGTTATATCTTCCAATGTATCGTAATACTCCTCACCAAACATCTTTGCCAGCCAACGTGCCGGATAAGTGGCGACATTATCCGCATTGAAGCTGTCTATATCATAAGCCATATCGAGGAAAAGGGAGATTTGTGTTTCAGCCCCTTTCAAGTCTCCGCAATTCGCCAGCCAGACACGATCGGCAGTGGTATCATACGCCTTGCGAAGTTCTTCATACATCAATGCCGGAGGGGTAGTACTATACCACAAATAGCTATGAGGAACGCCCAAATAAGATATATGATAGTAAACGCCTGCACGTCCGGAACGCTTTTGTTCATGCGGACCACTCAAACGTTTCATATAACCGAAATTATCATCCGCCCAGATAATTGTAACATCATCCGGCAATTCCAGTCCGTTCGAATAGATTTCCAGCACTTCCTTATAAGGCGTAAATGCCTGTGGGATTGTTTCAACAGGTTTGTCGATATGCCGGGCAATGATATCTCTCTGAGCATTCAGTGCACTTTCCAGCATTTTAACCTTTTCCCGCATCGGCACATCTCCGCCACCCATAGCTGCATCATGCAAGCCTCTTAAAGCCAGCGTATATACATTTTCATACGCACAGTTTTCCTTCACACGGTTACTCAATACCTCGTTAATCTTATCTTTGTTCTTGTTATAATCCCATGGCCCCATCGTCTTGCTGTCCCATTCGCTAGCAGTGTTCAGCAATAACGGTTCGCAGTGACTGGACCCCATAACAATGGCAAAGGTATCAGCTACCAGTTTATTTTCCGGTATCTTATAAAAAGCGGTAGAAACGGGGTGCATGGCCGGTGCCAGATGATTAGCTTTCAGTCGCAGCAACAGTTCGCATATTTTGGCATAGGTACGAGGACCGATATTTCCTCTTTCTTTCTCGAATGTCTTGGCAGCCCAAGGTTTCAGTCCCCAGTCTTCGTCATTTAAGAAAATCCCCCTGTACTTCACCGAAGGAGTCTTGGACAGAGTTGCGGGAGCATCGACATAAAGCGTCTTATGTTTCTTCACCGGAACATCAGCCCACCAGTACCAAGGAGACACTCCCATCATTTCCGAAAGAGAGAAAAGTCCGTACGCAGCTCCCCGCCTGTCGCTTCCCGCTACTACCAGCGCTTTGCTGACTCCGGGGAATGGACGGGAAACCGTCTGAATCAGAAATCGTTCCCATGCCCCTTCCAAAGAAGAGATATCTAGCTTGCTCTTCTCAGCTAACTGGCGGATCAGCCGATTTTTCTCAACTGTACCTACAATAATAATCTCTTTGTCGCCTTTCAGCTTGTCCGTCAGCCGTAATTGTTGTCCGGTCACTGAGTCGACGTCCGAAACAAAAAGCTCCGCAGTCTTACGTACCACCAGATAGTCATCAGTATCATAAACTACTACAGCTTTCGCTTTCGAAGTAACCAAGGGAAAAGCATACTTACTCTGAATAGCATTCTCTTTAATGACTACCTGCGACTGTAGGGCAGAAGTAACCGACAATACTATTAATAAAAAAAGAATTCTCATTGATAAAGTTTATTATAGTTGTTTTTCAGTTTATTTACTACTATCCGCGGAAACATACGATTGTTCTCCTTCCAAAAGTCATAATTATCTCCGGTAATATAAGCTACTTATTATTCAATTAAGGACAAAAAATAACCATTATCGCATAAAAAACTGTCATTCACTATAAAATGACGAGCATTTTTCATTTATTGAACAGCAAATTTCCTTCATTCTTCTCTGATTGGCTTTTCTTTGCAATATTCCTTTTATGAATATTAATTCTTCTATTTAATACATATAAAGATAATTACCATGAAAAAGAATTTTCTAGCAGTGCTATTCGCATTGGCTCTTTGTAGCCCGACATTCGCTCAATGGAAGCCCGCCGGTGATAAGATAAAGACTCCGTGGGGTGAGCAGTTGAATCCTAAAAACGTATTACCGGAATACCCACGCCCCATTATGGAACGCCAGGATTGGAAGAATCTGAATGGTAGCTGGAATTATGCGATTACTAAAAAAGGAGAACCGGCACCAAACAATTACCAAGGAGAGATTTTAGTACCTTTTGCAGTCGAATCTTCCCTGTCAGGAGTAGGTAAAACCGTTAACGAGCACCAAGAATTATGGTATCAGCGTACTTTTGATGTGCCGTCAGCCTGGAAAGGCAAACAAATACTACTGCACTTCGGAGCTGTGGACTGGAAAGCCGACGTCTGGGTAAATGACGTAAAAGTAGGACAACATACAGGAGGCTTCACTCCATTCTACTTTGATATCACTTCCGCATTGAATAAAGGCAATAACCAGCTGGTTGTGAAAGTGTGGGACCCCTCTGACCGTGGCGAACAGCCGAGAGGAAAGCAAGTAGAAAGACCGGAAGGAATCTGGTATACACCAGTCACAGGTATCTGGCAGACTGTATGGCTGGAACCGGTAGCTGCCCAGCATATCGCCCATCTGAAAACGACTCCGGATATCGACAAGAAGACTGTCAAAGTGGAAGTAGCTACCAACGTATGTTCTCCGGACAAAGTGGAAGTGAAAGTATTCGACGGCAAAAATCTCGTAGCCAAAGGAGCAGCGCTCAATGGCGTACCGGTAGAATTAACAATGCCGGAAGACGTTAAATTATGGACACCCGAATCTCCTTCACTTTATGATATGGAAGTCACTCTTTATAAAGACGGCAAAGCTATAGACCAAGTGAAGAGTTACACCGCTCTCCGCAAATTCTCAACTCATAAAGATAAGAATGGCATTACACGCCTGCAACTCAACAACAAAGACTATTTCCAGTTTGGTCCGCTCGACCAGGGATGGTGGCCGGACGGTTTATACACAGCGCCAACAGACGAAGCATTGGTATATGACTTGAAGAAGATCAAAGACTTCGGCTACAACATGGTACGCAAGCACGTAAAAGTAGAACCGGCACGCTGGTATACTTATTGCGACCAACTCGGACTGATCGTATGGCAAGATATGCCGAACGGTGGCCGCGGTCCTGCCGAATGGCAGATGCACAAGTACTATGATGGCGCAGACGCCATCCGCTCCGCAGCATCAGAAGCTAACTATCGCAAAGAATGGAAAGAAATTATCGACTACCTGTATTCTTATCCGAGCATCGGCGTATGGGTACCTTTCAACGAAGCATGGGGACAATTCAAGACTCCTGAAATCACTAAATGGACAAAAGAATACGACCCCAGCCGTCTGGTAAACCCTGCCAGTGGAGGTAACCACTACACGTGCGGTGATATTCTCGACCTTCATAACTATCCCGGACCGAACCTCTATCTCTACGATCCGATACGCGCTACCGTACTGGGCGAATATGGCGGTATAGGTATGGCACTGAAAGGACATCTGTGGCTGGCAGACAAGAACTGGGGCTACGTGAAGTTCAACACGCCGGAAGAAGTAACTAATGAATACATAAAATACGCAGACCATTTATTGGAACTGATCGAGAAAGGCTTCTCGGCTGCCGTATACACACAAATCACAGATGTGGAAGAAGAAGTGAACGGTCTGGTTACTTACGACCGGAAAGTTATTAAAGTAGACGAGCCTAAAATCAAAGCCATCA
>OGCQ01003894.1_pt1 | contig 12780 bp, 14 predicted proteins | sample 1570161 | NCBI WGS metagenome assembly OGCQ01 (sample SAMEA4384402, study PRJEB24528) | human gut metagenome
GTAACCTATCAGGTGGTCAAAAACAACGCTTGTCCATCGCACGTGCTGTTGTCAAAGATCCAGATGTCTTTATTTTTGATGATTCCTTCTCTGCCTTGGACTACAAGACGGATGCCACTTTGCGGAAGCGTCTCAAAGAAGTTACAGGAGATGCGACCGTCTTGATCGTAGCGCAACGTGTGGGAACCATTATGGATGCGGATCAAATTATTGTCTTGGACCAAGGGGAAATTGTCGGTCGAGGAACCCACGATGAATTGATGGAAAGCAATGAGATCTATCGTGAAATTGCTAATTCGCAGCTCGATGGTCCATCATTAACAGAGGAATAGAAAGGAGAAGCAGATGAAACAAGAACAAAACAGTTTTAGTAGACTATGGACTTACTTGAGAGCCTATCGCTTGGAAGTTTGCTTGTCCATTTTCTTAAAAATCCTGAGTGTCGTCATGAGTGTTGTCGAACCCTTTGTTTTGGGGCTTGCGATTACTGAGTTGACAAAAAATCTCATGGATATGGCAAAAGGCCTTGCGGGAGCTGGTCTTAACACCTCCTATATCGCGATCATTATGACGCTCTATCTATTCCGTGGGGTCCTCTATGAGTTGGGATCTTATTATTCCAACTATTTCATGACCAATGCTGTTCAAAAAACCGTTCAGGACATGCGAAATGATTTGTCTCATAAAATCAATCACATTCCGGTTTCTTATTTTGACAGGCATCAATTTGGAGATTTGCTCGGACGTTTTACTAGCGATGTCGAAACTGTCTCGAATGCCTTGCAACAGTCCTTCTTACAAATCGTTAATGCTATCTTTACCTTGCTCTTTGTCATCAGCATGGTCTTGTACTTAAACATGCAGCTGGGGCTAGTGGTCATTTTGTCCATTCCGATCACTTATTTCAGTGCTCGATTTATCATGAAAAAATCTCAGCCTTACTTTAAAGAGCAGGCAAATGTTTTGGGGGCAATGAACGGCTTTGTGCAAGAAAATTTAACAGGCTTTAATGTCCTTAAGCTCTACGTCCGGGAAAAATCTTCTCAGGAAGAGTTTCATGATATTACCCATCATCTTCAAAAAGTAGGATTCAAGGCTAATTTCATTTCTGGCTTAATGATGCCGATATTAAATGGGATTTCAGATTTGACCTATCTCATTATCGCTTTGTTTGGTGGCTTACAAGTGTTAGCAGGTCGTTTGACTGTGGGGAATATGCAGGCCTTCGTTCAATATGTTTGGCAAATCAACCAACCGATTCAAAACTTGACCCAATTGGCAGGACAGCTACAAAGTGCTAAGTCGTCTCTAGACCGGATTTTCCAAGTTATGGATGAGCCAGATGAAGTGTCAGATGTGACAGAAACCCTCTCTGGAGACTTGACAGGGCAAGTCAGCTTTAAAAACGTTGATTTCCAATATGTAGCGGACAAACCCTTGATTCGTGATTTCAACCTAGAAGTCAAACCAGGTGAAATGGTGGCCATTGTCGGACCGACTGGAGCTGGGAAAACAACCCTGATTAATCTGCTGATGCGCTTTTACGATGTGACTGCAGGATCGATTACGGTGGATGGTCATGATATTCGTCATCTATCTCGCCAAGATTACCGCAAACAATTCGGAATGGTGCTTCAGGATGCTTGGTTATATGAAGGAACCATCAAAGAAAACCTTCGCTTTGGTAATCTCGAGGCAACGGATGAGGAAATTGTGGAAGCTGCAAAGGCAGCCAATGTCGATCACTTTATCCGGACACTCCCTGGTGGTTACAATATGGAAATGAACCAGGAGTCTAGCAATATTTCTCTAGGGCAAAAGCAACTCCTAACCATTGCGCGTGCGCTCCTGGCCGATCCTAAAATCTTGATTTTGGATGAAGCGACGTCTTCTGTCGATACGCGTTTAGAACTCTTGATTCAAAAAGCCATGAAGAATTTGATGAAAGGGCGGACTAGCTTTGTCATTGCTCACCGCCTGTCTACCATTCAAGAAGCAGATAAAATCCTTGTCCTCAAAGATGGCCAAATCATCGAGCAAGGAAATCACCAATCCTTGTTAGCAGATAAAGGATTCTACTATGAGCTCTACAATAGCCAATTTTCAAATAAAAAAGCGGAATAAGCTAAAGAGGTTGTGAACTGCACCCCAAAAGTTAGACAGAAAAAATCTAACTTTTGGGGTGTTTTATTATGAAATTGAGTTATGAAGATAAAGTTCAAATCTATGAACTAAAAAAACAAGGAATCAGCTTAAAGCAACTCCCAAATAAATTTGGAGTACGTATTTCTACACTGACATACATGTTTAGTTTGATTGATCGTTACGGGATAGAAATCGTCAAGAAAGGGAAGAATCGTTATTATTCTCCAGAATTAAAACAAGAAATGATTGATAAAGTTCTGCTGGAAGGTTGTTCACAAAGAAGTGTATCTCTAGATTATGCTCTTCCTTCCAAGCAGTGGATTACTCTTAAATTGGCTGGCACAATGCAAGAAAAACGGGTATACTATTGTTGAGAAAACAAGAGGGAGACCATCTAAAATGGGACGTAAACGGAAGAAGACTTGGGAAGAAATGACAGAACTAGAGCGACTTCAAGAGGAGAATGAACGGTTACGTACTGAGGTGGCCTACCTAAAAAAGTTAAAAGAGTTAGAGGAAAGGAACGAAGCCTTAGAGCGAGAAAGGCAGAGACAGTTAGAGAAATGGTTTCAGGAGGATTTCGACTAGATTTACTTCTTGAAACAGCACGTTTAGCTCGCTCAACTTACTATTATCAGTTGAAACAGCTGGATAAAAGGGATAAAAATCAAGATCTTAAAGTTGAAATTCAGTCTATTTATAATGACCATAAAGGAAATTATGGCTATCGTCGAATCTATTTAGAATTAAGGAATCGTGGTTTTGTGGTGAATCATAAGAAAGTTCAACGTCTGATGAAAGTCCTTGGTTTAAAAGCTCGAATTCGTCGAAAACGGAAGTATTCTTCCTACCAAGGAGATATTGGCAAGAAAGCAGAGAATCTCATTCAACGCCAGTTTGAAGCATCAAGGCCGATGGAAAAGTGCTATACGGATGTGACAGAGTTTGCCATTCCAAATAGCACACAGAAATTGTATTTATCGCCAGTTTTAGATGGCTTTAACAGCGAAATTATCGCTTATAATCTTTCGACTTCACCGAACTTGGAACAAGTGAAGAGCATGTTGGAACAGGCCTTCACAGAGAAACACTATGAGAATACGATTCTCCATAGCGACCAGGGCTGGCAATATCAACACGATTCTTATCATCGATTCCTAGAGAGTAAGGGAATTCAAGCATCCATGTCACGCAGGGGCAATAGTCCAGACAATGGAATGATGGAATCTTTCTTTGGCATTTTGAAATCGGAGATGTTTTACGGATATGAGAAGAACTTTAGGTCTTTAGAAGACCTTGAACAAGCTATTGTGAACTACATTGATTACTACAACAAACGAATTAAGGTCAAACTAAAAGGACTTAGTCCTGTGCAATACAGAACTAAATCCTTTCAATAATTATTTGTCCAACTTTTGGGGGTCAGTACATTACTGCTCTCTCAATCCTATATTCATTTCTTCTTAAAATTTTATTCTGTGATAAATTTACTCAGGATACCATTGATAAACTTGCTTGATTTCTCATCTGAGAACTTCTTAGATAACTCAATTGCTTCATTGATTGCAACTAGTTGAGGAGTATCAAATTCTGTCATTTCAAACAGTCCCAAACGAAGAATATTTTTTTCTACTAATGTAAGACGTCCTAAGGTCCAGCCTTCTTTTAGATATTGACCTATTTTCTCATCCAATTCACTTTTGGACTGTTCGACACCTATGACAAGGTTCAATAAAAATGTAGGAATTTCCACATCTGAATCGCTTGTAGAATCTTTATCATATGTATATGCAAAGCGACAAGCTTCTATCACATTTCTTTCATATTCCAAACTCATTAACGCTTGAAAAGCACGCTCACGTAGTTGTCTTCTCATTTCCAGCTGTACATCAGTCATTGAGAAAATCCTCATCGAACAAATCTTTTAAATCCGGTTTTGGTGTTTTTTCTGGAACAATGCCAGCTACATGAATGTTCACTGCAGATAATTCAACCTCTGCCATATCAGAAACAGCACTTTTCACTGCTTTCTGAATAGCCACTGCTACCGCTGGAACACCTACACCGTATTCTAAATATAAATAAATATCAACAGTTACTTCACCATCACTGGCGGTATGAAGATAGACGCCACGTCCTAAAGAACGTTTTGCAAGGCTATCAGACATGCTTTTATTTGCGAAAGAGTAAACGCCATCCACTTTAGCCGTTGCAATGGCAATAATTTTTTCTAAAACACGTGGTGCGATAACGATTTCGCCTAATTGTTCAGTTGCCATAACTTGTCCTTTCTTAAGACACAAAGACATTCAAGGAGTCTGTTCAATATTTGTCAGACTCTTAGTCTGAGTTTAATAGTAATTTAAGAACTTCTAGTTCTTAGAATAAATTATGCACGAGAAACGTAGGTTCCTTCTTGCGTATTGATAATCAATTTTTGTCCGACTTCGATAAAGTCCGGTACGTTTACTACGAGACCCGTTTCAAGAGTAGCTGGTTTACCAGAACCTGTTACTGTTGCTCCTTTAATAGAAGGTTGTGTATCTGTTACAGCTAACTCTACGGTCGTTGGAACCGTAACACCAATAACTTCACTTCCGTAGAATTGAATTTTCACTTCTGAATTTTCAAGGATAAATTTCAATTCTTGCTCTACATTCGCTACTGGGATTTCATATTGTTCAAATGACTCTGTATCCATGAAATAAGCTGTGTCATCCATTTGGTACAAGTATTGTGCTGGGCGCGTTTCGATAATCGCTTGTTCAAATTTTTCTTCTGGGCGGTAAGTTGTATCAAAAGTTGAACCTGTACGTACATCACGTAGTTTCATACGCATAACAGTATTCCCTTTACCTGGTTTATGGTGGCTTGCTTCAAGGACGCGAATCAATTTCCCGTCCGTTGTTTCAAACGTCATACCAGCTTTCAGCTTACTTGCTTCAATCATTATTATTACCTCTTTTAAAATAGATTTCTCTTTATTTTATCATAAACATTGACAATTCTCAAATAACAATTAACTCTTTTGGCGCGAGCGTTAGGAGTTCGCAGCCTGTGTCTGTGATGAGAATGTCATCTTCAATCCGCACACCGTATTTCCCATCCAAATAAATACCCGGCTCATCTGTTAAGACCATACCCGCTTCAATCGGCTCAGAGGATTTGCCAAAGTAAGGAATCTCATGAATATCAAGACCAATCCCATGCCCAATCCCGTGTGTGAAATATTGTCCGTAACCCGCATCATTGATGATCTGACGTGGAATCCGATCAAAGTCAATACGACTAACTCCAGCCTTGGCTTGATCAATCAAAGCCTTGTTGGCACGCAAGACAATATCATAAATCTCACGCTCCTCATCCGTCACATGCCCTACATGAATAGTTCGTGTCATATCACTAACATAGTGATTGTAATAACAACCAAAGTCCATCGTCAAGGTTTCACCAGTTTGGATCACTTTCTCACTAGTTACTCCGTGAGGCATGGCAGAACGGTATCCTGAGGCGATGATGAAATCAAAAGACGCACCTGAAGCACCAAGTTTGCGCATGCGAGCATCTAAAAAGTTCATAACTGCCAACTCGGTTGTCTCACCTGGTTTGATAAAGTCTAATACATCTAGAAAGGCTTGATCGGAAATTTGACAAGCTTTTCGAATCGTATCAATTTCTTCCGCATCTTTTATCATGCGCAGATTCTCGATGAAACTGCTCATAGGTATCAGTTCATAGGCTGCAAATACGCTTTTCAGCATCTTGAAATAGGCATAGGACACTTGATCATCAAAGCCAATTTTTTCTAATTTATCGTCCCCAATGATTTTAGCGATTTCCCCCAAAGCATCACGCGTTTCAATAATATCAAATCCTTTGACCACACCTTTGGCAATCAAGGTGTAGCGGGAATCTGTCAAAAAAATCCGTCGCGTTTTGCTAATGAAAACTGTCGCTTCTGTTCCGCTAAAACCCGTCAGATAGTAAATATTCTTCAGATTGGTTACTAAGACAGCATCACACTCTGTCTGTTTTAAGGCTACTTCAAATTTTTCAACTCTTGATAACATGAGAAAACCTCCGTAAAATGATTCAATTTATTATAGCAAAAAAATACTGAAAATAATACAATCTATATAGTTAGGATTAGATGAAATTGACATTTGAAAGCGCTAAATATATAATTTTCGTTAAACAAGAAAGAATGAGGTAACGATATGAATAAAACAGAATTACTGTTACAAAGACTAGATGAGATTGGTCAGTCTCTAAAAGATTCGAAACAAGCACTAGCTTTGCTGGCACTTGGTTCTTGCGGAACAGAAAGAGAACGATTGGATCAGTACTCAGATTTAGACTTCTTTGTTATTGTAAAAGATGGCTACAAGCAGACCTATATCCAAGACCTAACCTGGTTAAGTAAGCTAAAACCAATTGCATTTCACTACCAAAATACAGTGGACGGACATAAAGTTCTATTTGAAGATGATGTTTTTTGTGAATTTGCTGTCTTTGAAGCTCATGAACTAGTAAACATTCCCTTCGCTGAAGGCAAGATTATCTGGAAGGAGGTTGGTTTTGATGAAACAATCTGTCAGCCACAAAGACTGCCATCAAAAGAAAACAGAGACCGTGAATGGCTGTTGGGAGAAATTTCATGTAATCTATATTTAGGGCTAGGTCGCTATCAGCGAGGCGAAAAATTAGCTACTTATGATTTCATCCAAAACAGATCCGTCAAGCTTTGGACTGAACTAATCAGTTTGGAAACAACTTCTAGATCTAATTTTATAGATATCTTTAATACCAACAAACGATTTGAAGAAGGTTATCCCAAGGAAGCCAAGCAATTGCCTCACTTTTTGCAAGGTTACGAACGCATTTCTGAGTCTGCTCAAGCACTCCTAGAATATCTGGATAAACACTATCCTCTTAACCCATTTATAAAAGAAAAAATTCGTAATTTATTATAAAAAAGACTCTGCCTAAAAAAGCAGAGTCTTTTAAATCTTATTTTAACTTTCCTTTTAGATACTGGCCAGTATAGCTAGCAGAGTTTGCAGCTACTTCTTCCGGTGTACCAGTAGCAATAATAGTACCTCCGCCAATACCACCTTCTGGTCCAAGGTCAATAATGTGGTCTGCCATTTTAATCACGTCTAAATTATGTTCGATGACAAGAACCGTGTTGCCATCATCTACAAAACGTGATAGCACTTGGAGAAGTTTCGCAATATCCTCCGCGTGCAGACCTGTAGTTGGTTCATCCAGAATATAGAAAGACTTACCTGTTGAGCGCTTGTGAAGTTCGCTGGCTAGTTTCATCCGCTGAGCCTCCCCACCAGACAGAGTTGTGGCAGGTTGTCCTAACGTTACATATCCTAGTCCTACGTCTTTGATGGTCTGAAGTTTCCGCTCAATTTTAGGAATATGCTTAAAAAATTCGACTGCATCATTAACTGTCATATCCAAAACTTGAGTAATGTTTTTCTCCTTGTAGTGCACTTCCAAGGTTTCACTATTGTACCGTGTTCCATGACAAACCTCACAAGGGACATAAACATCTGGTAAAAAGTGCATCTCAATCTTGATAATCCCATCCCCAGAGCAGGCCTCACAACGTCCGCCCTTCACATTGAAAGAAAAACGCCCTTTTTTATACCCACGAATCTTAGCTTCGTTGGTCTTAGCAAAGAGGTCACGAATATCATCGAAAACCCCAGTATAAGTAGCAGGATTGGAGCGAGGAGTCCGTCCAATCGGGCTTTGGTCAATATCAATCAAACGATCGATATGCTCAATGCCTGAAATCTTTTTAAATTTCCCTGGTTTATCTGAATTTCGATTGAGCTTTTGCGCAATCGCCTTTTTCAAAATCGAATTAACCAGAGTAGACTTTCCGGAACCAGAAACCCCCGTCACAGCAATGAATTTTCCTAGAGGGAAACGAGCTGTGATATTTTGCAAATTGTGCTCTTGCGCACCTGTGATTTCAATAAAGCGCCCATTTCCAACTCGGCGTTCTAGCGGAACTTCAATCTTGCGTTTACCTGACAAGTATTGACCTGTAATGGATTTTTTGTTTTTCGCAACTTGATCAGGCGTGCCTGCCGCAACAATTTCGCCACCGAAAACACCTGCTCCAGGTCCAACATCAATCAACCAATCAGCTTCACGCATAGTATCTTCATCATGTTCAACCACAATGAGAGTATTGCCCAAATCACGCATTTTTTTGAGACTGGCAATCAAGCGATTGTTATCCCGCTGGTGTAGACCAATAGAGGGCTCATCCAAGATATAAAGAACACCACTGAGGTTGGAGCCAATTTGAGTTGCCAAGCGAATCCGCTGACTCTCACCACCTGATAGAGTTCCAGCAGAACGAGATAGTGTCAAGTAATTAAGCCCGACATTATTCAGAAAAGTCAAGCGATCTCGGATTTCTTTGATAATCGGTGTTGCAATGGCCACTTCATTTTCAGTCAAAGTCAGATGAGAAAGTAATTCTAAATGATCTGCAATAGACAAATCAGACACTTGACCAATATTGAGACCATTTTCACCGCCTACTTTAACAGACAAGGCTTGTGGATTCAGTCGATAACCATGGCAACTTGCACAAGTCAGCTCATTCATATAAAGTCGCATTTGGCTACGGGTAAAATCACTGTTAGTTTCATGATAGCGGCGGTTGATATTGGTTACCACTCCTTCAAAAGGGATGTCGATATCCCGCACGCCACCAAATTCATTTTCATAGTGAAAATGGAACTCCCGACCATTTGAGCCAAAGAAAATCAGCTGTTTTTCTTCCTCGTTCAATTCCTCAAAAGGCTTATCCATATCGATGCCAAAGGCTTCCATCGCCTGAGCTAACATTTGCGGATAATAACTAGAAGAAATTGGATTCCACGGTGCTAGAGCTCCTTCACGTAATGTTTTACTACTATCAGGCACTACAAGATCCAAATCAACCTCTAACTTGATACCTAAGCCGTCACAGTCAGAGCAGGACCCAAATGGGGCATTAAAAGAGAAAAGGCGCGGTTCTAGCTCAGAAACCGTAAAGCCACAGACTGGACAGGCATAGTGCTCGGAAAAAAGCAACTCTTTTCCATCCATCGTATCAATCACCACATAGCCTTCAGCCAGACGAAGAGCCGCTTCTACCGAGTCAAAGAGACGACTGCGTACACCGCCCTTAATGACAATCCGGTCTACCACTACTTCAATATCATGCTTTTTCGTTTTAGAAAGCTCTGGGACTTCGGTTACATCATAAACGTCCCCGTCCACGCGCACTCGTACATACCCATCTTTTTGGATTTTATCAAATATTGTCTTGTGCTGTCCTTTTTTCTTACGGATAACTGGCGCTAGAATTTGTAATCGCTGACGTTCGGGTAATTCCAAAACTTGATTGACGATTTGTTCTACAGAAGAAGCTTTAATGGCTCCATGCCCATTGATACAATATGGAGTTCCCACACGCGCATAGAGCAAACGGAGGTAATCATTGATTTCTGTAGCTGTTCCGACTGTTGAACGAGGATTCTTGCTAGTCGTTTTTTGGTCAATAGAAATAGCAGGGCTAAGACCGTCAATTGAATCCACATCCGGTTTTTCCATATTGCCCAAAAATTGACGAGCATAAGCCGACAGACTTTCCACATAACGCCGTTGTCCCTCTGCATAGAGAGTATCAAAAGCTAAACTAGACTTGCCCGAACCAGACAAACCAGTCACTACAACCAGTTTGTCCCGCGGAATCGTAACATCAATATTTTTTAAATTATGAGCTCGTGCTCCATGAATGATAATTTTATCCTGCATTCTTACCACACTTTATTTTAAACTTCTTTCTATTATAACAAAATTTTCTTCAATCTTTTACCCAAAAACTCGGAATTTTATAGTATAATAGTACGGTGTGCAAATAACTGAAGGAGGAAAACATGAAACAAGTCTTTCTATCAACAACAACTGAATTTAAAGAAATTGATACGCTTGAGTCGGGGACTTGGATCAATTTAGTCAACCCTTCTCAAAGTGAGTCTACTGAAATTTCCAATGCCTTTGACATTGATATTACGGACTTACGAGCACCCCTTGACGCAGAGGAAATGTCTCGTGTTACCATCGAAGATGAATATACTTTGATTATCGTGGATGTTCCAATTACAGAGGAGCGAAATAATCAGACTTACTATGTAACCATCCCTCTAGGGATTATTATTACCGAAGATGCGATTATTACTACCTGTTTGGAAAAACTTCCATTGCTCGATATTTTTATTAATCGACGGTTACGTAATTTCTATACGTTTATGCGTTCTCGCTTTATTTTCCAAATTCTTTATCGAAACGCCGAGCTGTATTTGACAGCGCTTCGTTCCATTGATCGTAAAAGCGAGCAAATTGAAAGTCAGCTACACAAGTCAACTCGGAATGAAGAACTAATTGAACTCATGGAACTTGAAAAAACGATTGTCTATTTCAAAGCGTCCTTAAAAACCAATGAGCGTGTAATAAAAAAATTAACCAGCGCTACAAGTAATATCAAAAAATATTTGGAAGATGAGGATTTGCTAGAAGATACACTCATCGAAACTCAACAGGCAATTGAGATGGCGGATATTTATGGAAATATCTTGCACAGTATGACAGATACGTTTGCTTCTATCATTTCAAATAATCAAAATAACATCATGAAAGCTCTAGCTTTAGTGACGATTGTCATGTCCATTCCAACTATGATTTTCTCAGCCTATGGAATGAACTTCAAAAATAATGACTTACCACTCAATGGGGAGCCACATGCTTTTTGGATTATTATTTTCATCGCCTTTGCGATCAGTGTTTCACTGACAGTTTACCTCATTCACAAAAAATTATTTTAATTAAAAGGAGATCTTATGACACAAGTTTCTTTGGATAAACTCAGCAAAAAAAATCAAGAATTTGTCCGTATCGCAACCCACCAACTCATCAAAGATGGAAAGACAGACGAAGAAATCAAAGCCCTGCTAGAGGAAATCATCCCAACGATTCTTGAAAATCAAGCAAAAGGAATTACCGCTCGCGGACTTTATGGAGCACCTACTGTTTGGGCAGCGAATTTTTCAGAAGCAAAACAAAAAGAAGCTCAAACTATCAAAGAAAATACCAATCCGTATCTCATGATTATGGATGCTTTCTTATTTGTCTTTAGTTTATTTGCTATCTTAAATAGTAGTGTTAACTTATTCTCCAAAAATCCTAGCAATTATGGTATTGTGACGATTGTACTTGGTAGCGCGGTGGGGGCACTCGTATTTTACGGAATGTATTACTTTATTTACCGCTTTTATTATTCCGACCAAGACCAAAGTCAAAAGCCACCATTTTTCAAATCGCTCCTAATCATTTCAGCTGCTACGATATTATGGGCTATTGTTCTTTATGGAACAACCTTCCTATTGCCAGCTATTTTAAATCCAAAACTACCAAACTTATTTATCCTTGTGTTCGGTGGTGGAACGTTGGCACTTCGTTTTTATCTCAAGAAGAAATTCAACATCCGCAGCGCTCTTACCTCACCAAGACAACTCTAATTCTATTCTTATTTAAACATCCGCCTGTTGAAACTGAAACAAGCGGATGTTTTGAATAAGAAATTACCGCTTCAAATCAATTTCGAGCATAAGAAAAGCAACCCGTTAAGTTGCTCACTTGACTTTATATAAAAAGAGCCTGATTTTTATAAATTCAAGCTCTTTTTTATATTTTAATCTTCGTTTACGAACGGCATCAAAGCCATTACGCGAGCGCGTTTGATAGCTGTTGTTACTTTACGTTGGTTCTTAGCTGAAGTTCCTGTTACACGACGAGGAAGAATTTTCCCACGTTCTGAAACAAAACGGCTAAGAAGCTCAGTATCTTTGTAATCAACATATTCAATCTTGTTTGCTGCGATGTAATCAACTTTTTTACGGCGTTTAAATCCGCCACGACGTTGTTGAGCCATGTTCTTTCTCCTTTATATCATTATTCTGTTTGTCCATTAAAATGGTAGATCGTCATCTGAGATGTCCATTGGATTGGTATTCCCAAATGGATTTTCATCACGAGAAAAGTTAGGTACTTGGTTGGCAGAAGTTGCGTTACCAAAATTGGAAGATGAATTTCCGAAGTTGTTGGAAGCATAGCCACCAGAAGATTGACCTTCACGACTAGCACGGCTTTCCAATAGTTGGAAATTATCCGCTACGACTTCTGTCACATAGACACGTTGACCTTGCTGATTTTCGTAGTTACGCGTCTGAATACGACCGGTAATTCCGATAAGAGCTCCTTTTTTAGCCCAATTTGCAAGATTTTCTGCCTGTTGGCGCCAAATTACAACATTAATAAAGTCCGCTTCTCTCTCGCCACTTTGATTTTTAAAGTTGCGATTAACAGCAAGAGTAAAAGTTGCGACCGCTTGATTTTGCGGCGTATAGCGAAGTTCGGCATCTCGGGTCATCCGACCCACAAGTACAACGTTATTTATCATAGTAACCCTTCTTACGCGTCAAGTTTGACGATCATGTGACGAAGAATGTCAGCGTTGATTTTTGAAAGACGGTCAAATTCATTCAAAGCGACTGCATC
>OGCQ01003896.1_pt1 | contig 12777 bp, 13 predicted proteins | sample 1570161 | NCBI WGS metagenome assembly OGCQ01 (sample SAMEA4384402, study PRJEB24528) | human gut metagenome
TAGTATTTGGAGCTTAAGTATGTATAAGGAAAGAAAGATAAGTCAGAAAAAATTTACATTCTATATATTAATAGCTTATTTTTTAACTCTTTTAATCCCAGTAATAAATCACTTAAAAGGGGGTTAGATTATGTTAGGAGTTGATGTACAGCTTATATTAACTGCTGCTGTGGAATTCGCAGGAAAGATTATTAAAAACTTAGAACCAACAGTTATAGCTATGTTTGGAGCATTAGTTGTGATAGATATTTCTTTATCATTTTTATTTGACGAAAGCGATGGAGTAAATATTTTTATGAAATTAATAAAAAAGGTTTTGTATTATTCATTTTTTTCTATATAATAAAAGAGTATAAGGAGATAATGTTCCATACATTATTTGAAGGAGCAGTACAATTAGGAAATTTTGCTACAACAGGCTCAACTTCATCAAGTTTAGACTTTAAAATATTAAATAAGTATGGGGTAGAGTTTGGAGATATAGCAGGAGGAATATTAACAGCAGTAGGATTTGCAGCACTGGACTATTCAGGACTAGAATCAGCGACAACAGTAGGACTGATGTTCATAGCAGCATATTTAATATTTTTCTTAATGCTATATGTACATATAGTAACAACATTTATTAAATTCTATTTTATGTCAGGTTTTGCATATATTCTTATGTCTTTTGCAGGATTTGATAAGACAAAAGATATTACCTTAAAAGCACTTAATGGACTTCTTGCACAAGCAATAGAGGTATTTGTACTGATAATAATGTTAAACTTCTTAGAATACTTAGATAACTATTCATTCTTTAAAGTTACAGGAGGAATAAAGGATACATTATGGACTAGATGGGCTTTAATACTATTTATGTATGCACTCTTATCAAAAACAGGATCTATTGCTTCAAGTTTAATGTCAGGAGCGATAGCAAGTTTTGGAATAGGAGCAAATGCTATGGCAGGAGGAGTTTCAAGAATGTCATCTGCACCAGGAAGATTAATAGGTGGGGATATTAATAAAGCAAGTTATCATAATGCTCAAACTAAGAACGGTAAAGAAAATGGAAATAGTTTTATATACAAGGCAGCAACAGCTTTTAAAAATAGAAAAAATCCTAGTCAGTAAAGGAAGGTGTTTTTATGAGTTTTTTAGGAAAAAGTGATGATAAAAATGTAAGATTGAGTAATGCACACAAGTATGTAGAAACATTAGTTTTTAATAAGAAAGATGATTTAGATATTGCAATAGCAGAGCGTATGGACTCAAGAATTATAAAAGATATTCAATATCAATATGCTGAAACTTCAAATTCTTGCACCTATTCTGTAATGATAATTTATGATACTTGGGCAGAAAAAGCAAGAAATGAAAAGGAAAATAATAAAGAGATAGAGTTATAAATATCAAACCTGTGAAAATAATGTATTTTTCACAGGTTATTTATTTTGAAATAAATTTACTTCAAAATCTTTAAATTGGTTATCTTCTATTCTTTCTTTAATTAATTTCAATATTTCATTTATTTTTTCATCAGAAATAATCATTTTGATTATCCTTTATTTCATTTAGAAATTTATCTAAAGAATTTTTACTTTCTTTGAAATAGCTAAATAATAAAAAAGTCTTTTTATCTTCTGGAAAGACATTAAAATAAATATAGGGTAAAAAGCTATCTTTATCTAAGAAAAAACGATAATTTATTAAATTTGAAAATGGATCAAGATAAGTAGAGGATTTTATGTTTATATTTATTTCAGGAGGTATAAAAGAATTAGAAACAACAATTTTAGTCTCAAAGGGAATTTCTATTAAAAAAGTTTCTAAAGTATCAAAGTTCTTATTTTTTAAACATTGAATAAAGTAGTTTAAATTATTTTTACTTAATATATTTAAAATTTTTCCTATATTTGATTCTGGTAGAGGAGTATATTTGTTATCTTTATCTTCAAATTTTTCATCTGATAAAATTAATTCTTTTTCTTTGTGATAATGATAGCAAAAACTTCTAAAAGCAAATAAAAATAGTTGTTCTTCTGCTTGGATAAATTTCTTACCATTTTCAATTGGTAAAAAAAGTTTAGTATCATGCTCTTTACAAAAACCATTGAAAATACCAAATTCACTCTTCCCTTTATGTGTTACTTTGAATTCTAATTTTTTTCCTTTATTGTCATAATTAAAGGTATAAATTAATCCATTATCTGAAATTCTATCTAAATATTTATTTTCCTGTATTGTATGGCAATCAGCAATGTTATTTTCTATTCCACAAAATAAACATTTTTTAATTTTTCCCTCTGAAAAAATATTCTTAATAATATTTTTTTCTTTAATATCAGCTTTTTCTTTATCATTCATATAAATTTACCTCCAAATTCTAATATTAATTATATCATATTATCTTATGCTTGATTAATGATATAATTAATAAAAAGAAAATTTTCTAAAAATAGCATTTAATGAGTTATTCGCTCATTTTCTTGACATAAAACATAGTAAATTATATACTTTTTTAAGAAGTCAATTTAATTTTAATTTATAGAGTAAAAGGAGAAGATATTTATGAAGAAAAATAAAATAGAGGTTACATATGATATATATTTTTATAATATTTATTCTGAAATTATAAAAGAATTAGCTGAAATAGAAAGTAATATTTTTCAAAATTTAACTGATATACAAATTGAGTATTTAGAAAAAATTAAGTTTTATTTTTTTAAAACAGGATTTAGTGCAGCAGTAAATGAGGTTGAAATCAAGAAAGAGTTTGAAAAGTTATTAAAAGAGGTTAAAACTAAATAATTTTTTTTATTATATTTGTATGGTATAACCATACTAAAAGGAGGAGAATATGTATATTAAAAAGTGTGGAATATTAGGTTTAGTTTTATCTATTTCTGTGTTTGCAGAAATGGAAGTAGAAAATGATGGAGGAGGATTTTTAAATGCACAGATTAATGCTTCTAGCGTTAATTTAAAAGAGAAAAAGGATATCTTGTATAAAGATAGTTATTTAACAATAGATAATGTTAATTCTATTGCACATAAGTCCTTTATAGAAAAAGATTTGGATAAGGATGTAGAAATTACTCCTTATTTCTCTTATTTATCAATTGATAAAGTAAAAAATATTGGTGGAGGAGTTTCAATTTTAAATAATTATGATGAAACTGTATATGGAATTAATTTTAATTCATATAAGATGAATTATTCTAAAGAAGATGAAAGATTTTCAGGTGATAAACACCAGATAAATTTGATTTTTGGAATACAAAAAGAAGATGAAAGATTATATCTATCTCCAATATATATGAAGCAAAATTTAAAGAATAAAAGTAATTTAAAAAAATTAAAGAAAGAATATATAGGTTTAACAGCAGCATATGGACAAGATTTTTATTTATATGATTTAGAAGGTAAATTTTCTTATGATTTAGAATTTAATGCTATAAGGGAAAACAAAGAAAAAGAAAGAAAAACTGATGGAAAGATTTCATTAAAATATCAAAATGAATATGAAATATATGATATGACCTTAGTTCCTAGTATAGAAACTAGCTATAAATACACTTTTAAAGATAGTAGTAAAAAAGAAGATAGAGAGAAATTAGGAATAAAAATAGGAGTAACAGCTAAAAAAGAAACTTTTGAAGTATTTTTAGGAGGAGAAATTAGAAAAAGTTTAAATAATAGAAATTATGAAAATGTTTATACTACAAGTTTTAAGTATAAATTTTAGAGGGATGTGGTTTTTAATGAAAAAGAGAATGTTTGTATTTTTAGCCTTACTACTATTTTCCGCAAGAATTAGTTATTCTGAGGAAGAAAGAAGTAATTTTACTAATAAAGTAAAAGAATATGTGATAGAGAATGTTGGAGACTTTGAACTTGCAAATGAGTTATATGGATATATCAAATACTATGCGAAAGAATATGGTGTTGAAGAAGAATTAGTTGTATCAGTTATAAAGGTTGAATCTAATTATGATGTAGTTGCAGTATCTCCAGTAGGAGCAATAGGATTAATGCAACTTATGCCAAAGACAGCTGAATATCTAGGAGTAGAAGCTGAATATATTCCAGAGAATATAAAAGGTGGAGTTAAATATCTAAAAGAATGTTTAAGTAAAAATGGAGAAGATATAGCATTAGCTTTGGCAGCATATAATGCAGGACCAGGAGCTGTAAAAAAATATAGTAGTATTCCACCATATAGGGAAACTCAAAAGTATATTGAAAAAGTTTTAAAAGAATACAATAAACTTAAAAAAGAGAAATATGTACATAACATTGTTGAGTTTAAGGAAGATTCAAAAATAGCCTTTGAAGATGAATTTTAAACAAATAAAAATAGAGTAAAAAGTACTCTATTTACGAAAATATATTTGAAAAGAGCTATTTATAGAAGTTTGTACAAGCTTCTTTTTGTTATCATATTGCCAGTTTCCAATAACTAGAACAGGATATTTTAAATCATTATCATTATTAAAAAGTTTATTTCTTATCTCTTTAAATAACTTTTCATCATTAAAAGAGATACCTATACTATATTTATTTTTTAAAGAGTCATCAACAGGATATTTTAAATAAATTGTTAAATTCTCCTTAGAATAATGAGAAAAATAACATTCTATAATATGTGATCCCAATATTCCCTTGGAGTATATATGGTTGGCTCTATTATCAACTAATATTTTCCAAATTTTTATTTGATTATAAGTATCATTTATATTTCTAGTTTTGCACATATAGGAAATAGCTGACATTGTTTTTAATCTTCTATCAATATTTATAATATTATTGGTTGTATATTCTTTCACAATTTCTTCAAAATTAAATAAAGTTTCCTCGTATTCTCTATCATCAAAAGAAAAATTCTTTTTTTGACAAAAACAATTTTCAATATGAGGAGCACTTGGTAAATTACTAAAATAAGGAGAGATCCCAGCAATTGATGAATTAGCTTTCAGAGTAAGACGAGCACTACATTCAGGGTTAGGACAATAAAATTCAGTCTTATTATCTTTAATATTAAGGCTATCAGCATAGACTTTTTGTGTTCTTTCTTTATCACGAAATGCAAATTTACTCATATATATCACCTCAAATAATAAGTATTTTAGTATATTATAAAAGAAAAAAAGAAATATGTCTATATAAATCAATATAAAAAGGTGGAAAAAATGAAAAGAAAAAAAATAATTGGATATAAAGTTAGGATAAGAGGAGATTTAAAAATAGAGGAAGATATGTATATGATTGTATGGGAAACTGTAATTAAACTTCCAATAACTCCTTATAAATATGTTGAGTCATTTGTTTATTTTACAAGAATAAATAATGAAATTGTTATAAAAATAGATACAAATAAGAATAACTATGAAATTATAAAATGGAATGAGTATATGAAATATAGGATGATGAAATTTGATAAAACAAATATAAAGAGCTGGTATGAAGAAAATAGGAAAGATTTTAATTATGAAGGTTTTAATAGATTTGGTTATTCAGATGAAGAAAATGAGTATTTTAAAAATAAACCTTTTATAAAATTTTCTTCATTTATACCATATTCTGAAAAATTTGAAATACTTTTTACAAAATATAATAAGGAGATAAAAGAGCAAGATAAAATTAAAATAAATATTTTAGGAATAGAGGAAATAATAGGTGTAACTAAAAGTAGATATGAATTTTATAAAAAGCTGTTTACAAACTTTGAATAAGTTAAGAAAAGGAAAATAAAATGAAGAAATATAAAAAGAAATATTTAATTCTCCTCATTTTCCTTATTACTTTAAATATACTGGGTATTTATACTCGTAAATCTTTTGTAATAAATATTAGTTCTTCAATTCCTGTTGGAATATATAAAGTGGATAAAAGTACAGATTTTAAAAGAGGAGATATTGTCACATTTTCAACAAAGAAATATAAGGATATATTAGATTATCCAGGAAGTATAAAAAATATTACATTTTCTAAATATATAGCAGGAATAAGTGGGAACTATATAAGAATAGAAAATAATAAAATATATGTTAATAATAAGGAAAAAGGAAATATTTTTAAAGTTGATGGGCTAAATAATAGATTACCTCAACTTAAAGAAAAGGAATATATAGTAAAAGAAGATGAAATTTTTGTATTAGGAACTAATGATAAATCATTTGATTCAAGGTATTATGGATGTATTAAAAAATCAGATGTCATATATAAGTTAGTTCCTTTAATAATATGGGAGGATATATGAAGTTAATAATATGTGAAAAGCCAAGTCTTGCTAAAAATGTAGCAGGAGCATTAAATGTGAGAGATTGGAAAGATGGATACATAGAAAATGATAAATATATTGTTACTTGGGCTTTTGGTCATCTTTTAGGTTTAAAAGAAATAAAAGAGTATGAGGGTTTTGAAAATCTAAGATGGAATGATATTACAAGTCCATTTGTACCTGATACATTTGAGTATAAAGTAAAAAATGATTCAGGTGTTAAAAATCAATTAAAAATAATAAGAGAGCTTTTAAAAAATAAAAATATAGAATCTGTTGTTAATTGTGGAGATGCAGATAGAGAAGGACAACTCATTATTGATAATATAATAGAATATTGTAGATATAAAGGAAAAGTAGAAAGGCTATGGCTACCTGAACAAACTCAAGAAACTATTAGAGAACAGATAAATCAGATGAAAGATAATAAAGAATATGAAAAATTAAATCTTGAAGGAAAAGCAAGAATATATATGGACTGGTTACTTGGAATAAATTTAACAGTACATCTAAGTAATAAAAGTGGAGAGAAGTTAAGAGTAGGTAGAGTAATAATCCCAATCTTAAAGTATATCTATGATAGAGAAATAGAAATTAGAAATTTTGTTCCAGAAAAATATTATGGGATAGAAAATGAAAAGAATATTAAGTTAATATCTAAATTAAAACTTGATAAAGAAAAAGCACAAGAAAAGATAGAGGAGTTAAATTTACATAAAGCTAAGGTTGTTTCTATTACAAAAAAAGAAATTAAAAAACAAGCAGCTAAGCTATTTTCATTTTCAACCTTACAAAGTTTTCTATCAGAGAAATATCAAAATATCTTCAATAGTGATTCAAAAGCTATATGAGGATGGATATTTAACTTATCCTCGTACAAATACAGAGTATTTAGCAAATAACGAAAAAGAAAAAATAGCAAAAGTTATAGATAAAATAAAAAATGATTATGGATATTTAGATATAAGGATTAGAGATAGTAAAAGAATTTTTAATGATTTGAAAATAGAATCTCATAGTGCTGTAACACCCACTGTAAAACTTCCTAATATATTTGAACTTGAAGATATAGAACAAAAAATATATAAAGCAGTCCTAAATAGATTTTTATCAAACTTCGTAAATGAAGAATGTATTGTATTAGAAAAAGAAATGTTAATAAAAGTTGGAGAAGAAAAATTTAGTATTATTGGAAAGACAGTTAAACAATTAGGATATTTAAAATATGAGAAAGAAGAATTTACAGATAAAGTTCCTGATCTTAATGTAGATGATGAGTTTGATATAGACTTTAAAGTAGTTGAAAAAACTACTACAAAGCCTCCAAGAATTTCAGAAAGTAATTTATCACAATATTTAAAAAATCCATTAAGGAAACTAAATAATATTGAAACTGATGATGAAGAATATAAACAAATTCTTGAAGGAATAGAAATAGGAACAGAAGCAACAAGAACTGGGATTATAGAAACAGCTAAGAAGATTGGATATATCTCACAGGAAAAAAATAGTTATAAATTAGAGCCACTGGGCGAAAAAGTAATTGAGATTTTAAATAAATTACAAATAAATCTATATGCTGAAAAATCTATTGAGTTTTCAAAACTATTAAAACAAGTATATACAGGAGAAAAAACAATAGATGAAGTTATTAATATAACAAGAGAAGAATTAAAAAATATATTTAATAAAGATATAGAGATTGAAAAAATAACAAAGGACAAAGAAGTTATTGGAATATGTCCTCTATGTAGTGGAAATATATATCAAGGTAGAACTAAAACTGGAAAGATAAATTACTATTGTGAGAAATATAAAGAAGGATGTAAGTTTACATTATGGGAAAATATAAAATACTATAAGGAAGAGCTAAAAATAACAAAGGATAAGGCAAAGGCTCTTCTTAAAAAGAATGGTAAAGCTAAATTTAAAATAAATAATAAAGAGGAAACATTGAAAATAGAAATTAGAAATTATCAAGATAATACATATATAAATCTAAAAAAATTTTAAATATAAAGTATGGAATAACCATACTAAAAGGAAGAAAAAGGGTATCCAAGAGGAACAGCTTGGTTGCACTTGTGCAAGTCCCAAAGGGACACCGAAGGTTAAAGGGATCAAGGGGAACACTTGCACGCTAGTTTCTTCCTTTTGAAAAAAGGATAGAAACTTGTAAGCGTGCATTGTAAATCCAATGCTATGTTGAAAAAAAGAAAAGATGAATAGGAGGTGTTGAAATGGCAATTTTTCATTTAAGTTTTAGTAATGGCAAAGTAGGAAAAGGTCTTGCTCACTTTAAATATATAATGGGTGAAGATAGATACTCATATAAAGAAAATGAAGTTATCTATGAAAAACATAATATGCCTCCTCATTTATCAGCTGAAGATTTTTGGCAGTCAGCCGATGCTTATGAAAGAGCTAATGGAAGAGTATATAAAGAAATAAGGATAGCTCTTCCTAATGGTTTTAGTAAAAAAGAAAATCAAGATTTATTAAATAAATTTTTAGAAAAGGAATTAGGAAATAACTTTTATTATTCAGCAGTAATTCATGACAAAGATTCATCAGAAGATGAAATTAGAAATGTGCATGCTCATATAATGGTATGTCCTAGAAAAATAGATGGAATAGAAAGAGATACAAAGCAATTTTTTTCAAGATATAATTCTAAAAATATAGAAGAAGGAGGAGCGTTAAAAGATCCATATTGGAATAAGAAAGAAACTCTTACACATTTTAGAGAGAGCTGGGAAGAAACTTTAAATAATGCCTTAGAAAAAAAGAATTGGAGAAAAGTGTCTTGTAAAAGTTTACAACAACAAAGAAAAGAAGCATTAGAAAAACAAGATTTAGACTTAGTTGATTTTTTAGATAGAGAGCCTATTCAAATAAATAATTACACTTTAAAAAAAGATAAAAAATACTATAACGAACTTGATATAGCAGATTGGGATAACTATATGCACAATAAAAAAGTTAGAGATTTAAAAGAAGAGTTGTATAACTTACTTCAAAAGAAAAAAGAACAAGAAATAGAAAGAAGTAATATTTTTAAAAACTTAAAAGATATAAATTCAGTTATAAGAAATTTTAATAAATCAGATGAAAAATTTAAAGATATTTATTCTATTCAAGAAGATATTTTAATGTTAGAAGTTGAAAAGAAACATATAGAACAAACTATAAATAAAACTGATGAAATAAAAGATCTACAAAAACTAGAAGCTAAAATCTTGTCTATAAATCTTTTATTAAAAGATAAAAATGATTTATTAAATAAGGAATTAGAAGAGCTAAAAGCTGGAGATTTATTTGAAAAGAAATATAAGGAATTAAATAAAAAGAATTTTCAAAATGACTATAAAAGATTTTTAGAAACACAAAGTGAAATATCTAAATTAGAAAAAGGAATAGAAGAAAATAAAACTAAGTTAGAAAACTTACACAAAATTGTCTTAAACATTTTAACTAAGGGAGAGTATTCAAAAATTCTAAGAGAATACAAAAATGAAGAACAAGCTGAAATGCTTTTAAAGTTAGAAAAAAGATTTTCAAGAGGAAATAATAAGAACTTGTATATAAGAACAAAATATAACTTAGAGAAAAAATATAAAGAGCTAATAAATGCTAAGACTATGGAGTTAGAAAAGAAAAAAGTTTTAAATAATATTTTAGAGGGAAAACTAGATTTTAAAGATAAGAATAATTTAATTATTGAAACAATAAATTCTCTTCAAAAGGATATAGCTAATATCAATAATCAAATAGAAAAAAGGGAGCTTCAAATAAAATCCTTAGAAAAAGTTAATATTCAAGTAAAAATTTATGATGAGATAAGCAAAGGAGAATTTTCTAAAATAACAAAACAATTTGAGGTTAATGAGAAAGAAATTGATAAATTAAATGAACAACTTAAAAATGTAAATACTTTTAATTTTATTTTAAAAAATAAGATAAAAGCAGAAATAGAAAAATTAGAAAAAGAAAATTCAAGTTTTGCAATTAAATATGAGGAAATAAAAAAATCTATAACTAATGAAAAATTTAATTCTTTAAAAGAAGAATATCTACATAAAATTGAAAATGGAATAAAGACATATAGAAAAGAAATTAATAATTTAAAGAATGAAAGACAACATATTAATTATGCACTAAGAAAAAGTAAAGATTTGTTATTTAAGACAAGTAAATCTAATATTCCTAGTATAAAGAATTTTATTGAAAATCATAACAGATATAAGGAAAATTTAGGAGAAGTTTTAAGAACTAATATAAATATTAGATGGTCAGAAGATGAATTAGAAAAACAAATGAGAAAAGAAATGGATTTCTCTATATAAGATGAAAGGAGCATAAATGGATATAAATAAATTTATAAATACAATTATTGAGGGAGATACAATTAAAAATTTAAAAAGGCTTCCAGATGAAAGTATAGATTTTATATTTGCAGATCCTCCATACTATATGCAAACAGAGGGAAAGTTATTAAGAGTAGATGGAACAAAATTTAAAGGTATTGAGGATAAATGGGATAAGTTTAAAGACTTTAAAGATTATGATGATTTTACTAAAAAATGGTTAAAAGAATGTAAAAGAGTTTTAAAAAAAAATGCAACAATTGCTGTAATTGGATCATTCCAAAATATTTATCGTGTTGGAAATATTATGCAAGATTTAGGATATTGGATTTTAAATGATATTATCTGGAAAAAAACAAATCCAGTCCCTAATTTTTCTGGAAAAAGATTTTGTAACTCTCACGAAACAATTCTGTGGTGTAGTAAAAATAAGAAAAGTAAAATAACTTTTAATTATAAAACTATGAAATATTTAAATAATGGGAAGCAAGAAAAAAGTATATGGGAAATTTCATTGTGTACAGGTAATGAAAGATTAAAAGATAAAAATGGAAATAAATTACATTCCTCTCAAAAACCTGAGAAATTACTATATAAGTTATTGATTTCAGCAACAAAACCAAAAGATATTATTTTAGATCCATTTTTTGGGACAGGAACAACAGGAGCTGTTGCAAAAGAAATTGGACGAAATTACATTGGTATAGAGAAAGAAAAGGTGTATGTTGAAGCAGCAGAAAAAAGAATAGCTTCAAAAAATTATCAAAGAAGTTTAGTAACTGAGCTTACTCTTGAAGAAAAACCTCCAAAAGTTCCAGTAAAAAAACTTTTAGAGAAAGGATATTTACAGAAAAATCAAGAATTATATAACAGCTTAGGAGAAAGAAAAGGAATAGTTTTAGAAGATGGAAATATATTTGATGGAATAGAAACATTATCAATACATAAAATGAGTGCAAAATTATTAAATAAAACAAATAATAATGGTTGGGATTATTTCTACATTATAGAAAAGGGAAATTTAATATCATTAAATGATTTGAGATATAGATATAACAAGGAGGGGGATTATGTATATTCAAAAATGGGAACAAAAAGCTATTTTTAAAAAATTTCAAGATAATATTTTAGTTGAAAATGATGATTTTATTCGTTTATTAAAAGTAATTGGTAATAACCATAAATATGATTTAAGAACTCAAATGTCTATTGCTACATTTAAAGATACTTCAACAGCTTGTGCAGATTTTAATTTTTGGAATAATAAAGCAAATAGATTTATTAGAAAATATGAAGTGGGAATACCTGTATTTAACCAAGATGAAGAGATAACAGGATATATATTTGATGTATCACAAACAGTAAAAACAAAATATACTAATGATAATATAGTTCGTTGGGAGTTTAATAATGAAAGTATTTTAAATAATATTATTGAGCTAGATAAAGATTTAAGCACAAGTGAAAAGGTTGATTTAATAATTAAAAAGAATATTAAAGGATATTTATCAGTTATGCAAGAAAATGAACTTAAATTTATAGAAGAATCTTTAAAGATTTCCATAAAGGAAAGATTAAAAATTCCTTATGAGATTAATAGTGAAATAGTTGAATTTAGAAAAGATTTTAGTGAGAATACCTATAAGTTTTTAGATATAGTAAATAATATAAATAAAGATATACTAAATAAGATAAGTAAAGAAATAAGGAGGAATAAGAATGAAAAAAGTAGTATTAGAAGAGAGAGAATTTTATCAAGAAATTATAGAGAACAAGGAAATCTATACAGCCATAAATCCAATGAATTTTTACGAGAGGCAGGGAGGGAAATATACAATAGAAACTTTGGATGGACAGAAAATTCTACTTCCAGAGGGGATAGAAGTAATAGACCTAGACAAGATATTAGAAATGGAAGAAATCAAATATTGGGGAAGAGAAAGAGTCAGATACCTAGAAGAAGAGAAACCACAATTATTGAAAGAGCTAATGACAACCAAAGAGTTGATACCACACTTGATAGCAATACAAGAAGAAGTGAAGAAATTCATAGAGATAGAGAAACCAAAAATGATGAAATCTTGGGGAATAACAGAGGAACACCAATCTTTAATGAACAACTTTCAATCTTCTCTCAAGGAAATA
>OGCQ01003902.1_pt1 | contig 12750 bp, 7 predicted proteins | sample 1570161 | NCBI WGS metagenome assembly OGCQ01 (sample SAMEA4384402, study PRJEB24528) | human gut metagenome
GACAGCCAAGACCGATACAGGCTACTTCAAACTTTCTGACGGTAGCTTTATACACAGTGATTATCTGAGCGACAGTAAGGTTACTGTTGCTGCTTCAAAACCTGCTCAGAACAATAAGCCTCAGCAGACAATAACGAAGAAACAGGAAAGCAAGCCTGCCGAAGATAACTGGAGATTTACAAAGCAGGACTGTGAAGATATATTAAAGGCTTGTGAAAAGTACGCTAAAGACAATGGATATGCATTTTTTAAACCCTCAGATGTCGGTACAACAAAAGGCAAAGTATATCAACACAGCACTTGGACGCAGGTTTATTCCAATCATCCCGATAGCTTGTATTCCAAAAAACAAGCTATAGAATATCTTTGCCAGTTCTATGAATTCAATGAAAGTCAAGGTTTTTCTACTTGCATAGACTACTGCCTTGCAAGCGAATATTGCCAATGGGCAAAAGAACACTGGGGCATTGATATTAGCAATGATACCGCCTGCCAGGACTTGACGGCTTATGTATTCTTCCCGTGTATGGGTTAAAGACAAATAATAAAAGCAAACAACTGAATATATTAGAGCTTTGAAATTAACTGTTCAAAGCTCTTTTCTTTTTTCCGAAGGTACAAATAAATACGAAAACTCAAAGCAGTCTTTTCATAGGACTGCTTTTTTATATATACAAATGCAAACCAAGAAAGGAAATCGGTATGAAAAACAAACTCAGAAAAATGTTGAGCTTAGTTTTATCTGTCGTTATTGCTATGTCGGCAATAAGCCTGAACACATTTGCGGCTACAATAATGAATATCGTAAACGGCTCAAATCAGAAGTTATATGTTGACTGGTACGATTATTCATATAACTTCAACGGCAGACTGAACACAAGCACATACGGACAGATAATCAAACTCAATGTTGGTAGCCCAACAGGACAGGTAGCGTATTGTATTCAGTCCTCAAAGGATGCTTGGACAAGCGATTATACGGCACAAAAGACCTACAATTTGTTGTCGTTAACGCAACAGCAGAATTTAAAACACGCTCTGATTTATGGCTATCAGGGTACAACAAAATATGGCTACAACGCTGATACTGAACGTATCGCAACGTCGATCGTCACCTGGAATATCTGTGACGGTTGGTTCAACAACTCTTCCGAAAGCACGGCTGTCGGTATATTCACCGAGGATATGTCAAGCTCTATGGCTACAAATGTCAAGGCTTGCTATAACAAGATCAAAGAGCAGATGTTAAGCCATCTTACTATACCGTCTTACGCTGTAAAGCCTACAGTAACAAATGTGCCAAAGCAGAAAATGACGACTAACAGCGATGGAACATTCACAATAACGCTGACTGATAGTAAAAATGTGTCTAAGTATTATGACTGGCAGACGGCAATTAAAAAATACAGCTATCTTTCGATAATTACAGACACCGAAGGAAAGCTCGTTATAAAGTCAACAAAGCCTATACCATCCAGCTCGGCTATAACGCTTACAGCTGAACGTAATAGCAGTAAGTATCAGAATAATATAGTTGATGTTGCACCGATGTATATGATCTCCGGTAGCGGCTCGCAGAGTTCTGCAACATTCGTAACAGACCGAGACCCCAGCACCGCAAAAATTGCTATTTATTCTGACAGTTTAGGCACAGCTCAGATCAAGAAAGTTTGGGAACACAAGCACGACAGCTCAAGCACACAGGCAAGCAACAGCGACATCTATTTCACGATAAAGAACAGTTCGGGTTCGGCCGTGAAGGCTACTGGCAAGGCAGGCTCGTATACCTACTCTACAAGCGGTTCCGTGAGCCAGTTCAAATTAAACTCAAGTAACACTTTTTTAGTAAAATCGTTACCTGCAGGAACGTATACGGTCTACGAATTTGGTAATGACGGCAACGGTATACCGAATTATACAAGAAAGAATCTCAGTCAAACAGTAACCGTTACAGCCGGAGGCACAGGAACAGTTACTTTCAAAAATACGAGAAATACCGGTACGGGCAAGGTTATAAAAACTTGGGTAGACACCAACGGTAACGCCATAGCCGCAAGCAACAACGTTGAAAGAAATAAGCAGATATATTTCCGCATCAAAAACGCTGACGGAAAATATATAACTGTCAACGGTACGAAGTACAGCGGCTCATATACGTTTACAGGAACATCGACTAAAGCTACATCGCTGTATGTTAATCCCAGTACAGGTACTTTCACTGTTTCCGACCTTCCGACCGGAAAGTACACCGTGTATGAGTATGGCTCTCCGGAGGGCTATTCGGTTAATAAAGCATATCAGACAATTACCATCTCAAGAGATAAAACATCGTCCGTGTCTTTCATAAATAGCGAGGACAGCGGTACGGCTCAGATAAAGAAGGTATGGCTGTCCGATACAACACTGTCAGCTTCAGAAAAAGCAAATCTTGAGAAAAACGTTTACTTTACTGTCAAGGACTCTGACGGTAAGTATATCAAGGTTACAGGCTCGGCAGGAGCGTATGCTTATGCCGGCACTCAGACTACAGCGAACAATTTAAAACTCAGCGGAAGCAAGTTTAATGTAAGCAAGCTCCCTATGGGAACATACACTGTAACAGAGATAAACAACGCAAGCGGTTACAATCCGAAAACGCAGACAAAGACGGTCACAATTGCCAATAAGGGCGAAACAAAAAGCGTATCTTTTACAAACAAATCAACACCTGTTGTTGTTATAAGAAAACATTTCTCTGATGAGGACAATCTGACAGAAGCACAGCTCAAAGAACAGTATGCTAAAGTTACCGTAAATCTGCAGGTGCTTGGCTACAGCGGAAGTGTTTCCTCGAATCCGCCGGCAGGATATTATGTTAATTTTACCGGTAGCAATGGCAATTATACTTTCAAAGATGTAACTGCTACAAAGTCATCTGCATCTGACTTAAAGCTGAATGAAAACGGCGAAATGACTATATCGTTCGGCACTAACACCGCTCCGTATTACTTAGCTGTCATCGAAACGTACAGCGGTACGGATTACGATGTTGATAACCGGGACCAGCGTATTGACCTTGGTGACGGTGATCCGAATGCTGTAATCGACCTTGATGACATTGAGCTTGACAATCAGCTTAAGACAGGTTCTGTGCAGATTGACAAGCAGTTTTTAAATGAAAACGGTGCTATAGAAAATATCCCCGATGACAAACTTGCCGAGGTCGCTTTTAAAATCAAGCACAACGGCAAATATCTCACCTTTACAGGTAGCGACGGTATCTACACATATAAAGGCGAGAACAATACCGGTACAGAATTAAAGCTTAACAAAAGCACATATAACTTTGTTGCAAATGAGCTTCCTGCAAGAGAAGAATACACTGTGTACGAAGTAAGCGGTACAACAGGTTACAGTTTCTCGATTGATCCCGTAACATTCACGATCACATCTGCAGGCTCGGTAAAGAAAGTGTTTACCAACAAGGCAATGACGGGTACGATAAGTATTGTAAAGCACAGTGCGGACGGCGTTCTTTCCGGTTGGCAGTTCCGTGTTACAGGCACAGCCAAGACCGGACAGAGCTACGATAAGACTTTTACTACCGATGCAAAGGGTACAATCACAATCAGTAATATCCGTATCGGTGATTACAAGGTTACAGAGGTCAAGACAGGTAAAACGGTCGGTTATATTACCGAGAACAGCAAAGACCTTGAGGTCAAGACCGATACTGTAACAACTGTAAATATCGAGAACAAGCCGTATGCGAATATCGTTATCAACAAGGTTGACAGCGTAAAAGGCACTGCTCTGAGCGGTGCGACATTCGGCATTTACACAGATGCTGAATGTGAAATTCCTGCACAGGCATATACATCGGCTACAGATGATACTCTGACAGCCGCTGTAATCACAGAAAGTGCGACAGGCAAGTACACTTGCAATTTCCTGCCGATTGAAAGCAAGGACGGTACAACATACTATGTCAAGGAGCTTACAGCTCCCGACCATTACGCTATTGACATAGACGTACACCCGGTAACGCTTAAAACGGCAAATTCAACCGTAGCAGTATCAAACAACGCTACATCGAAATTCTATGAAACGCCTTTAGGCTCGGTCAGAACGACAAAGGTTGACGCAGATCATCCCGATGTACTTCTGAGCGGCGCTGAATTTACGGTATACAATTCCGACAAGGCTACTGTATACGGCAAACTTGCAGAAACATCAAAGGGTACATATCAGCTTGACGAAATCCCGGCAGGCACATATTACCTCAGAGAAACAAAAGCACCGCAGTATTACAATATCGACAACACATTCTATCAGTTCACAATTTCTGACGCAGGCAAGATTGTCGATGTGTCAATCAACGGCAACGACAAGTTCCCCAATGCTCCGCAGAAGGGCGATATAAAGATAGTCAAGAGAAGTGCAGACGGTGTTCTTTCCGGTTGGAAGTTTGAAGTTTCCGGCACGGCTCTTAACGGCACACCCGTAGCAACCAAGACATACACAACAGACGCAAAGGGCGAAATCAATATATCAAACCTCCTTATCGGTACTTATACCGTAAAGGAAGTAAAGGACGGCAAGACAGTCGGATATATCACGCCTGCAAATCAGACGATTGAAGTAAAGAGCAATGCAACTACTACTGCAACGTTTGAAAACAAGCCTTTCGGTCACATTGTTATCAACAAGGTTGACGCAAAGACAGGCGAAAAGGTAACAGGTGCTACATTCGGTATCTATACCGACAGCACTTGCAAGACAGTAGCAAAGGCGTATAAGTCGGACACTGACAGCACACTTGTAAATGCAGAGATTATCGAAACAGCTACAGGAGTGTACACTTGCAACAACTTACCTATAAGCAGTGCAACAGGTACAACATACTATGTCAAGGAGCTTACAGCTCCCGAAGGCTACTATCTTGACACAGACGTACACCCGGTAACGCTTAAAACGGCAAACGCTACTGTATCGGTTAGCAATGAAATCGGAAAATCCAACTTCAACGAATATCCTTACGGTCACGGTGCTGTAATCAAGGAATGGAAACTTGACAATAGTACAGCAGATATGACAGCCGATGAAGTCGCACAGATGAAGGCAGAGCTTGAAAAGAGCCTGTATTTCACTGTAAAGGACAGCAACGGCAAGTACATCACAGCTACAGGTGCAGACGGCGTATACACATATAACGGCGAAAGCACATCAGAATTCAAGTATGTTCTGAAGAACAGCACATTCACAATCGCAGAACTGCCTACCGGTGACTATACGATTACAGAGTATAGCACACTTCTTGACTACACGATCAAGTCGGAAAATCCCGTAAAAATAACTGTAGTAAGAAATCAGACAGCAACGGCAACGTTTGTAAATGAACGTGACACAGGCAACGCAAGTATCGTAAAGAAATGGACAAATCCCAACGGGCTGACAACAGCTCAGAAGGCAGAGCTTGAAAAGAATGTGTACTTCACCGTAAAGAACGCTGACGGTGCATACTTAAAGGCTGTATCGAAGAACGGCAAGTATGTATATAACGGCAGTCAGACAGCAGAAGCACGCTTTATGCTGACAAACGGCAAGTTTGAACTTACAGAACTGCCGACAGGCAAGTACACGATAACCGAAATCAACAATGCAGAAGGTTATCTGCCTAAGACACAGGTCAAGACAATCACGGTAACTAAGGACGCAACTGCAAGTGCAGAGTTTGTCAATAAGGTTATTGTCGGCAATGTCACATTAACGAAAGTCGATGAGGACTATCCCGAAAATAAATTGACAGGTGCTGTATTTACAGTTTATAAATCGGACAAGAAAACCGTAGTCGGCACATTAAAGGAAACCGAAACAGGCGTGTACAGCCTTGAGGGACTTGTATACGGTGACTACTATGTACAGGAAACAAAGGCTCCCGAATATTTCGTCCGTGATGTGAATTTCTACTATTTCGAAATTGTAAATGACGGCGAAACCGTAGAAGTTTCCAACGATGAGCTTGGCAAGGGTACGTTTATCAACTCGCCTCAGAAGGGTGAAATCAAGATTGTAAAGACTTCATACGACAATAAGGTCGAAGGAATACATTTTGAGGTAACCGGAAAGACATACACAGGTCAGACTTTCAAGAAAACATACACAACCGACAAGAACGGTATAATCCGCATTAACGATTTAAGAGCCGGTGAGTACAACATTCACGAAGTCAATGATGAAGCGTCAGCAGGTTATCTTTTACCCGAAGATAAGCAGTTGACGATTGACCGTGACGGTGCAATGCTCGTTGCAGAAATGCACAACAGCAAGTTACCGGACAATCCCCCGACAGGTGCAAGTGAGGACAGCTTTACGCAGACGGCAGTTATTATCATATCAATGGTAATGATGAGTGCGGCTGTTGTGCTGGTGTTCCCGTTATCGAAGCGTAAGAGAAAACGCTAAGCAGCATTAATATTTTATTGTCACCGGGCGGCAGAAAAGCTCTGCCGCCTTTGTGGTGGCGATTAAAGGAGGTGCAATATGAAAAGAAATCTGCTATCAAATTCTCATTTTAAATTGCTGTTTTCAAATTGCGATAATATCAAAAATGAGAAAAGAACGGAACTCTACTATTCTCAAAACGAGATACGACTTACTAACTTAGATACCGGAGAGGTTTATTCAACGAAAATAAGGCAAGAGTATTCGGACGAAAGAACAACTTGTTCCTTTGCTATAAATCAATATCTCAAAGAGGGGAATTATTTGATAGAGTTTATTTATTAAATTGTTTGAGGTGCGTCACGGTGTCGCACCTGTATAAAAGATTGACGTATTTTTACCGATATGATAGAATGGAGATGATAACGAATGAATGTAAGAAAAAAACTTGATAAATTGTGCAAAGAACAGTTACACAGCGGAGTTAAAACGTATGATGAAGCACTTGATTTTCTGAGAGAATTCACCTGCGTTTATGATAAATGCAAATCAGATAAAGAGTATGTTCCCGGATTGTCCCATTATGACTTTATGTACTGGGTAAACCCTATCAGAGAAGCATTTGCAGAAAACGACTACAAAAAAGCTGTAGAAAAGCTGATTGACACATATATGGAGCAGAATGACTATTTGTTCCAATCAAGAGTAAAAGTTTCGATAATGATATTGTTACGACAATATGTAAACTCAGAAAGGGAAAACGATGAACAGCGGTATTTATGCGAACAATCAGAATAATTATAATCAAGCGATGGAATATGTTAATCTCACACTTGAAAGAGATACAGCAACAAAAGCAAAAAATCTTCTGTTTCTGAAATTTATGATTGATTGTATAGGTCGTGACATAGAAACAGATACACTTCTTTATTATGTATATAACGCTAATGATAATGCTCCTGTCGGAAACAGAGTGTTCCCACATACCATTAATCTTGAAAACGGAGATGAAATACAGCTGTTTTCGGATCGTTTTGAAAAAAGAAAGATTGACCTCGCCACAGAAGTTGTAATAGCTCAGCCGTGGCGAAAACCGTCTGTATCAAAGGTATATGACTTATTGGGTAGCATTGATAGGAATGGCTTTAAATATGATTACAGAAATCATCGTGGAACTTTTTATCCTTATATGAATATTACGATAGTTTCTCAAGGACATCATTCAATATCCTGTTCTCATTACTTGAAAAAAGGGACGATAAATGTAAATGTTTATGATATAGAAAGTGCATATAAATATGTTGATACAGATGGTTGCTACTGGTTGTTTAACAATTGTAAAAACAAAAAAGTAGAAATTAACGATTTTCGTTACGCATTACTTTTTAAATTATCAAAAATGTACTTCGAATTGCTAAATTCTTAAGTTTAAAGCGACTGGTTTCAGCCGCTTTTTCTTTTTCTGATAGCAAAAACACAAAGCTGCACCGACGGGTACGGCTTTTTTATATACAATAAAAAAGGTGCGACCTGTGCGACATCGTGACGCACCTATAAAACAAGGAGGATAAAATGCAACAGCTTATAATTTTAATCGTAGCACTTGCTCTTGCAGGCGGAGTATATCTGTTTCTGACAATCAGCAAGAAGAAAAACAAGGAACAGACAGAAGAAAACGCAGTCGAGATGATGACTGCAAACGAAATGATAAACGTAAAGGATATTCGCAACAATTGCTTACACACGAATGACGGGTACACATTTACCTTTATCGAAATCGGCGGTATGAGTATGGAGCTTTTCTCGGAAAGTGAAAAGCTGGCATACTGCAAAAACATAACTTCCATCGTTTCACGTTTTCAGTTTCCGTATAAATATATGGCTATTTCCTCGCCGTATGTAATCAAGCATATGGTGACGGCAGACAGCAACAGGCTTAAAAATGCAAGCGGTCTGTGTAAGCAAATGCTTGAGGACGATATAAATTTTGCCACCAAAATGGTAATTGACGATAACAAGATTGACCGCAGATTTTTCTTTATGCTGTTCTCGAAGGACGAGGACGAGAAAACTATCCTCAAGCGTACAGAGGATACAATAAACGCTTTCAACAGCGAGGTGGACGGAATGTCCTGCGAACTTGTGAAAGACAAGGATATTATAAAAATGTATAACCTTTTCACAAATCCCGCATACATCGCTTACGAAAGAACAGATGATGTATATCTCTCTATGTCACAGATCATTGCGACAAATTCTTAAAGGAGGAAAAAATGAAAAACAAGAAGTACCAGTTTGAAATTGAAGAAAACAATGTAATCCGTGCCGCAATTGCCCCGATGGGCATTGATTTCAGACCGAATACCCGTTTTTATATGGGTGACTACATCTGCCGTATCTATGCGATAATGCAATATCCGCCTACGCAGGAATACGGCTGGGTGTCAAAGATAAATAACATAGCAGGAACTATCGTAAACTTTACAAGCACACCGATTACAGAAACGAATATCGTAGAGCAGCTATCGAAAATAATCAATGCTTCCCGTGCCGAAGCTGAGAATACCCGTGACGCATTACAGCGACAGAGAAAAACAAAAACAGCGGACGATACAACACGTCTTATGGCTCGAATGGAAGAAAACAATGAAAAGATAGCTAAATTCTGCTGTACTGTGATGGTTATGGGCAACGATGAAATCGACTTTGAGCAGAAATGCAACAGAGTTGAAAGCATAATCAGCGGTGTCGGCTGTAAACTGCGGTGTTTATCCCGTATGCAAAAGGACGCCTGGAAACACATATCCCCGTCCTACGCTCCTGTAGAGCTTATCGGTGATGTCGGTAACCGTCCTATGCCGGTTAATGCTTTCTACGGCGGTTTCCCGTTTCAGAACAGCGGCTTTAACGACGGCGTTGGTTATTATCTTGGTGTGGATAATGATGGCGCGCCGATTATTTTCGACCTTTGGAAGCGTGACGGAGCGAGGACAAACAGCAATATCAGTATAATAGGCGGCTCCGGTAAGGGTAAAACCACACTTATAAAGCACATTATCGTATCAGAACTGATACGGGGAACAAAAGTAATAGTCATAGATCCCGAAACAGAGTACAAGGCTATCTGCGATATGTTCCGTGAAGATGGCATATCACGTTGGATAGACGCTTGCGGTGGCAGAAACGGAATGATAAATCCGTTGCAGGTACGTCCTAAACCACTTTCGGACGAGGAAGAAGAAGAATCCGAGAGCAAGGGTATCAGTGAGCTTGCATTACATCTTAAAACGCTTGAAATCTTCTTTGAACTGTATCTTCCCGAACTTACTCAGATACAGAAAGCCTTACTTACGAAAGGGCTTATCGCTATGTATGAGAAATTCAATATAACCTGGGATACAAGTGTAACATTTATGAAGAATACCGACTTCCCGGTTATGACGGATTTGTATAACACTTTGCTTGAACAGAGAAAAACAGCCGAAAAAGGTGTAACCGATGATATGGACAAGCTGATACTGCTGCTTGAAAATATAACAACAGGTGCGGACAGCTTCCTTTGGAACGGTCACACGACAATGCAGTCAAATGCACAGTTTATCGTGTTCGATACGCAGAATATGAAAATTATGAGCGATGCAATGAAATCAACGCAGTATTTTAATCTTCTGTCATGGTGCTGGCAACAAATGAGTGCAGACAGAAGCGAAAAGGTGATGGTTGTATGCGACGAAGCGTGGCTCCTTATAAATCCCGATGTTCCGCAGGCGATGAGCTACCTTAGAGATACCGAGAAACGAGCAAGAAAGTACAGCGGCGCACTTGCCGTTGCAACGCAGAACGTTGTAGACTTTCTTGATCCTAAAGTCAAGCTGTATGCACAACCGGTACTGGATCTGCCGTCTACAAAGTTTATTTTCGGCTGTGAGGGCGATGACCTTAAAGACGTATCGACACTATACAATTTTACCGAAGCACAAAAAGAGCTTGTTGCCGCAGGCAATCGTGCAGAGTGCCTTATGAAAGCCGGCGGACGGTCACTCAAACTCAAGGTACAGTTACCCGAAAAGCGTCTGAAACAGTTAGGATTGGGAGGTAATTAATATGACTGTATCGACGGCTATTGCAAAAATAATAACTACATTAGCGTCAAACGAAAAAGGAAGAAAGGTAATAGGAGCAGCATTACTTACTCCGATTGTAATAATTCTTTTGGGAATCGGTGTATTTATTGCCTTGCTAACCGGATTGTTCAGTTTGCTTTACGGTGCAGTGCGTGATACAAGCGTCAGCCAATCGTGGAATGATATACGAAAAAATGTGGAATCCGCTCTGAGCGGTGTCAACTCCTCAATCAATACACAGGTCAAGAAAGATACATACAGTTTTATGCCGGACTTTTCGATAAACCTGTCAAAGTCTGTTCTGCAGAAAACTTTTTCAGAGGGTAACAACTCGTTTTTGTTGCTGTACGATACCAAAGAGGTAAATGACAGCGTTGCAAAAGCGAAGAAGTATATAGATAAGCTGAAAAAGGTAAAATCACAGAAAGAGCTTGAACAGCTTAACGAAGAAATTGATTTAAGCGGCTACAAATATTCTGACCTTGCGAAAGATAAGGAATTCCGGGACGATAAATCGTATGATATGAGCAAATACAGTCAGAGTACGGTACAGCTTATAAACACACTCGTCAAGCCCGAAATGCCGACATACGACTATGACGAAGAAACCGTAACAATTGACGGTGTAAAGGCAAAAAAGCAGATACTTACTGTGCATAAGGACAGTAAAACTCAGATAGTGGAGTACACCTGTTACGGCGAAGGTGACATATATCTTCCGAGATTGCTTGCGTTATATCAAGCTGAAACATTCAGCCGATTTGAAGATATGGCAGAAAGTGACGCAAGCGGACTTGATAACGATATAGCAAGTGCTATCGAGAACGTCAGCTCAGACGAAAGCGGCGGTGCAACAGCAGATGGTTTTGACGTTGCCTGTCTGAACGTGTTCCAGGCACAGGAGATAGGACAGATATTCGAGAGAGTGGCTCTTGAGGGTAAATTTTCCGCAAAAGTCAGTACGGAAAAGACCGGTACTACAGAGAAACTGTCAATAACGGTAAAAACACCGTCTGAAGATGACTGGTACGAAATGTTCAATGTGGACGAGAAGTACAGGGATTACACCAAAGAAAACACGCAGATAATCGAGCGTATCTTATCCGACGCACAGATAAATAATTTGTACATATCGGTAGACAGTACAGCTCAACGTGCATTGTTCGTGTACTTTCAAGGCTTTTTCAATCTCCCGGTCGAAGCCGATGATTTAAAGGAAAACACAAACGGTATCCTTACAACGCTGAATGACTTTGAAACAATACACAGCCGTGGATCAAGTGCAATCGGCAAGGCATACGAATCGGGTATAACACTGTATCTGAATGACGAGGATACCGAGGTCAGAGCTGAGATACTTCCCGATGTAGGCGAGTGCATACAGGATGTGTATATCTATGACGTTTATGACGCAGAAAAACGCAAGGTAGTAAAAGATAAGCCAAATTATACATACAACTGCTCGGCGGTACAGCTTGCGTACATAATTGATACGGACGTGTTTGCAGAGGAATACGGCTTTGATTTTCCGACTATCGTAACAACCACAGGTACGGAGATAAAGCACGATGACGGTGTTCTGACGCTGATGATAGAATACAGCTGTCTTGACAGGCTTGAAACTATTTCGGAGCAGGACATAGGATTATCACTGTATGACGTATACGACAAAGACGAGAAGATAGTAATAGGCTATGCTCACTCCGGCAAACACAGCAAGGAAAAGGACGAGGGCTTATCAGCGACAGGCTGGAGCCATACATTCGGAAGTGAGATAATACCACATTTGTGCGTCAAAACTGCGTTTGTAGACGGAGAGGTAACGCCTCCGGAGCTTGATAATCCGCATATCTATGACGGCTTATCGGTGCGTTTTGTCGGAGCAAAAGTAAATCCTTTGCTTTGGTTTAAGGCTTACAGGACGGACGTTAACAAGGACCTGCTTGACAGCATAAGTGCGATACAGGTGAAAAAATAAAAGGAGAATTTGATTATGGGAAATGAAGAAAAGCTGTTTGATACATTCGGTGAATATCTTGACAAATGCGGTGATGTGGAATTTGATTTTTTCTGCGATGACCTGTATTGTGACCATACTGTAGTATGGAACAGCTATAATGATAAGCTGACAGAAAAAGCAAAGGAAAAATGGAACAAACTGCTCGGCTCAAAATATGAAGTTACTTACTCTGATGATAAGTAT
>OGCQ01003903.1_pt1 | contig 12750 bp, 10 predicted proteins | sample 1570161 | NCBI WGS metagenome assembly OGCQ01 (sample SAMEA4384402, study PRJEB24528) | human gut metagenome
CACCAGCGGGCGCATGGACGCCATGAGCCCCCGGCTGCTGGATCTTGGCAACAAGATTATGATCGGCAAGGGCAAGCGGGACGCCGCCGTCAAGGCAGCTGTGGTGCGCAACGGTGCGGTGTATCTGGCTGCGCTGGGCGGTGCCGGTGCACTGATGGCAAAAAGCGTGCAGACGCTGGAAGTGATCGCATGGCCGGACTTGGGCTGTGAGGCGGTGCGCCGCCTGACCGTGCAGGATATGCCCCTGACCGTTGTGCTGGACGCCCACGGCGGCGACCTGTACGAGGCAGGCCCTGCGGCCTATCTGGCTGCGCTGTAAATTGCACCCTTTGCACAAAACAGGGGCGGTGTAAAACCGGCAAAACAGCAGTTCTGTGCAGAAAAATATGGTTAGTTTAACAAAACTTGCTGCGAATTACTTGCATCATCCGCAAAAGTGTGATATCCTTTAACATACGACAGAGGGTACACATCCCCTGTCGGAAAAATCCCCCAGAGGGAATAAGGCAGGAGGCCGGACAAACCATGCAGATCCACCAGTCCGCAGAAGATTATCTTGAAACGATCCTGATGCTGAGCCAGCGTATGGGCAAAGTGCGCTCCATTGACGTTGTCAATGAGCTGGGCTTTACCAAAGCCAGCGTGAGCATCGCCATGAAAAAGCTGCGGGAGAACGGCTATATCGCGGTGGACGGCGAAGGCAACCTGACCCTGCTGGAGCCCGGGCTGGAGATCGCTCAGCGCATTTACAGCCGCCACCAGCTGCTGACCCACTTCTTTGTGCAGCTGGGCGTGGACGAGCAGACCGCCGCCGAGGACGCCTGCAAGGCAGAGCATATCCTCAGCGAGCAGACGCTGGAAAAGATCCGCGAAAGCGCCCTGCGCAATGATGCCGCCCATCCGCAGGCAAAGTGATTTGAGTTCAAAAGACACCGGAACGCCGAAAGACGTTCCGGTGTCTTTTTTTGTATGAATTTTTCGGTTTTTGTTGCATATTTGTTATGGATTTGGTACAATGGGTTTGCGCGAAAAAGGAACGTTGGAAGAGCGAAAAAGGGTCGGGACGGCGCAAAGCCGCCCTAGGATAAAGGAGAGCGTTGCGGCATGGATGCTATTGCGCATACTCAGGTCAGTGGGTTCTGTCTGGTCACACTGGCGGTTTTGCTGCGGGCGCAGCAGAAAATGCGGGATAAGAGTCTGCCCGGGCGGCAGTTTACGGCGCTGCTGTGGTTTGCCGGGGCGCTGACGATCGTAGATTATGGCAGTGCGCTGGCGCAGCTGGGCGCGTGGGAGGAGCTGGGCATCCCCCTGACCTACCGGCTGAACGCCGGGGGCAGTATTTTGTTTTATCTGCTGGCGGCGTGCTGCTGCTTGCTGGTGTTTTTGTATGTGGAGGCAGAACTGGGGCGTACATGGATGGAGGACGGCCGCAGGCTGGCACTCAGCGCCGCACCGGTGGCGTTGCTTTTGCTGGTGCTGCTGACAGCGCGGGACGAAAACGGCTTCTACTATCTGGACGCAGAGGGGCTGCGGGGCAGCACCCTGTTCTGGGGGGCGAAGCTGGTGGGGCTTGCCTATCTGGCAGCAGCCTTTCTCCGCTGCAGCTGGACGCTGAGCCACTGGAAGCAGGAAACACCCAAAGAGGAACTGAAAACCCTGCTGCTGCTCGCGCTCGCGCCGGCGGCAGGCTTTTTGCTGCAAGGCTGGCTGCCCGGGCGCGGGCTGCTGTGCTGCGGCATTACGCTTGGGCTGGTGTGCGTGTATGTGCTGGTGCTGCAGACCAAGTTCACGGTGGATACCCTGACCGGCGTCAGCAACCGTATCGTGGCGCTGCGCTATCTGGAAAGCGAGCTGCCCTATTACCGCCGCCACCCCAACCGCTCGCTGCATTTCCTCATGATGGACATGGACCACTTCAAGCACATCAACGACCAATACGGCCACTTGGAGGGCGATGCCGCACTGGTGCTGCTGGCGGGCATCCTGAAAAAGGTGTGTGCCAACTATAACGGCGTGCTGGCGCGCTACGGCGGCGATGAATTCTGCATCGCCTGCGGCTGCAACAGCGTGGAGGTGCGCACCCTGATCGCCTCCATCCAGCGAGAGCTGGACGCCGCCAACGCAGCCTCCGGCAAGCCCTACCAGATCGAGATCAGCATCGGCTGCGCCCGCCTTGAGCCGGACATCGCCACCGTGCACGACCTGATCGATAAAGCCGATCAGGAAATGTACCACCTCAAGACCCGCAAGCACGGCACAGCCCCCGCAGAAAAACAGGACTGAACAGTTGTGAACTTACTATAACACGATAAATGCCGTTTGCCTTTACGGCCTTTCCCGTGAAAAATGCAATACCGGAGCGTCCGCAGACGCTCCGGTATTGCTCTATATAAAAATAATTTTTCCGCTGAAGATGACCAAAGCAAAGCGGAAGCCATTCAAAATCGTCCCGCCCGCGCTTTCTAAACGTTTTTTACCCTTCTGCCCTTGCATCCCGGGGTGGAACGCGGTATTCTTATAGAATAGACCGGAACCGCGACAGCACAGGGGAGGGAGACCACATGGACACACAGGAGATCCGCGCATTGCTGGGCAAAAGCATCTTTGAGCGGGCACAGAAGTACCGCAAGCGCATCCTGCAAAGCAGCTGCACCACCAACGAGGACGGGGTGCGGCACCTGACGGCGCTGGTGCAGGGCAGCGGGCCGGACTGCTATTATACACAGGTCTGGCTGCGGGAAAACGGCAGCTTTGTCAGCGCCTCCTGCGACTGCCCCTATAACCAGAACGGCGATGGTACCTACTGCAAGCATATCGGCGCGCTGCTGTTGCAGGACGCGGAAAAGAACCCGCCTGCCCCGGAAAAAAAGCCGGAGAGCATCCCCGGGGTGCAGCGGGGCGTTGCCGGGCTGAACCCGGAGCCCCGCAAGGACAGTTACAGCGCCGGGCTGGATATGCTGTTTGGCCGCAAGTGGCGGGGCGAGGAGCCGGAGACCGACTATGATGCCCAGCTGCTGCTGAAGCGCTACCAGCGGGAGGACGCGCAGCAGCTGCCCCAGCCTGCATTGCAGCGCACCGGCTTTGCCCTGCTGGAACCGGAGCTTACGCCGCACAATGGCCGTATCTGGCTGCGGCTGCGGGTCTCGGACGGCATCGGCAGGCGGCAGTATCTGGTAAAAAGCATCCCGCAGTTTCTGGATGCGATTGAGCAGGGCGAAAGCGTCAGCTACGGCAAATCGCTGGCCTTTGTGCACCGGTGGGACGCTTTTGCCCCGGATGCGCAGCAATTGCTGCGGCTGCTGCGCAGTCAGGTGAGCGCCCGGCAGGAATTTGAAGCCGAGGGCACGGTGCGCTCCGGCTGGGATAAAGGCCCGGCGGGCGGTCTGCCGCTGACCGGCGAGGGGCTGGATGCCCTTGTGGAGCTTTACGCCGCCGAGGGCGTCGTGGGCGGCTACACCCTTAAAGAGGGATTGCCGGTCATCAGCCTGAAGGTGGAGCGCCGCAAGGGCGGCGTGCAGCTGAGCTGTACCCCGGTGCTCAGCGGGGTGCAGGGGCTGGACTATGCCTATCTGCTGGGCGAAACCACCCTCTGGCGGATGCAGCGGGAGGAATGCCGCCGGGTGCTGCCGGTACTGGAGACCTTTGGCGGGCGCAGCTTGTTCTTTACCAGCGCGGATGCCGCCGCTTTTTGCAGCTATGTGCTGCCGGAACTGGGCAACCGGGTCAACATCGTGGACCCCGACCGGCTGCTGCTGAACCAGATTCCGCTGGAACCGGTGGTGCAGTTCTATCTGGATGCCGACCGGGGGCTTACCGTTACGGCTTACCCGGTCTTTTTGTACGGCGAGGACAGGGTAGCCCCCGGCGAGCCGGTGCCGCCCGACCTTTTGCGGGATGCCCGCACCGAGAACCGGGCAAAGCGGCTGCTGGAAACCTATCTGGAACCCGAGACCGGCAAGCCGGGGCATTACAGCATTTCCGGGGAGGAGGCGCTTTTCCAACTGCTGGAAGAGGGCATTCCCGCCCTGCTGGCCATGGGCGAGGTGTACCAGACCGATGCTTTCCGCAACTTACAAGCTGCCCCGCCTAAAATTTCGGTAGGGGTATCGGTGCACGGCAGTGTGCTGGATTTGGAGGTGGACACCGGCGCCTTCCCGGTGGAGGAGCTGCGGGAGCTTTTGCAGTCCCTGCACCAGAAAAAACGCTACCACCGCCTGCGGGACGGCAGTCTGCTGCGGCTGGACGACAGTCTGGAAGGGCTGGATGAGCTGAACGACACGCTGGAGCTTTCCGGCGCAAAGCTGAAGGACGGCCACGCCGCCCTGCCGCTCTACCGCGCGCCTACGCTGGACTGGGCGCTTTCGGGGCAGAACGGCCTGCGGTTCGACCGGGACGATGCTTTCCGGCGCATCAGCCGCAGCTTCCATGCCGTGCGGGACAGCGAATATACCCCGCCGCTCTCGCTGCAAAAGACCCTGCGCAAATACCAGCGGGACGGCTACCGCTGGCTGCGCACACTGGATGGCTACGGCATGGGCGGCATTCTGGCCGATGATATGGGTCTGGGCAAGACTGTGCAGGTGCTCAGCTACCTGCTGGCCATGAAGGAGGGCGGGCAGCAGCTGCCCAGCCTTATCGTCTGCCCGGCGTCGCTGGTGCTGAACTGGCAGGAGGAATGCCAGAAGTTCACCCCGCAGCTGCAAAGCGTTGCCATGGACGGCGATGCCGCCCATCGCGCCGCGCTGGTCGATGGGTGGGCACAGGCGGATCTCGTCATCACCAGCTACGATTTGCTGCGCCGGGACGAAAAACTGTATGCCGGGCAAAGCTTTTACGCCTGCATTCTGGACGAAGCGCAGGCCATCAAAAACCACACCACCCAGAAATACAAGGCGGTGTGCCGGGTGAACAGCCGGGTGCGCTTTGCCCTGACCGGCACCCCGGTGGAAAACCGCTTGGGCGAGCTGTGGAGCATCTTCTCCTTTTTGATGCCGGGGTATCTGCCCCCCTACAAGACCTTCTGCGCCCGGTTTGAAAAGCCCATCGTGCAGGACGAGGATGCCAACGCCGTGCGGCGGCTGAACCAGTTCACTGGCCCCTTCATCCTGCGGCGCATGAAGTCCGAGGTGCTGCGGGAGCTGCCGCCCAAAACGGAGAATGTGCGCCGCGTTGAGCTGGAGACCGAGCAGCGCAAGCTGTATCTGGCAGCGGTGGTGGACGCCCGCGAAAAGCTGCGGGCGGCAAAGCCGGAGGACAAGATGACCGTGTTTGCCGTGCTGATGCGGCTGCGGGAGATCTGCTGCGACCCGCGCCTTGTGGCAGACAACTGGACCGGCAGCAGCGCCAAGCTGGAAGCCTGTCTGGAACTTGTCACCGAGGCGGTGGCGGGCGGGCACCGCATTCTGCTGTTCAGCCAGTTCACCTCCATGCTGGAGTTGCTGGCAAAGCGGCTGGACGAAGCCGGGGTGAGCCACTTCACCCTGCAAGGCTCTACCCCGAAGCCGGTGCGTGCCGAGCAGGTGCGCCGGTTCAATCAGGGCGAGGCAGACGTCTTTCTGATCTCGCTGCGGGCGGGCGGTACGGGTCTGAACCTGACCGCCGCTGATATCGTCATCCACTACGACCCGTGGTGGAACCTTGCCGCGCAAAATCAGGCCACCGACCGCGCCTACCGTATCGGTCAGCGCAACCCGGTACAGGTGTACCGGCTGATCGCGCAGGACACCATTGAGGAAAAGATCGTGGAACTGCAACAGGCCAAGCAGTCGCTGGCCGACACCGTTACCGGTGGGGCAGACGGCGCGATTTTGTCCATGAACCCCGAACAGCTGCTGCAGCTGCTGGGAGAAGAAGCATAAAGGAGTGGATCCATCATGAAGGTTTGGGATCTGCATTGCGATACCCTGTCCGAGCTGCGCCGCGCCGAAAAGGCGGGCGCACCCAAAAGCTTTTTGCACAACGACCTGCATATCGACCTTGAAAAACTGCAGCAGGGGGATTATCTGCTGCAATGCTTTGCGGCCTATGTGAATCTGGCCGACCCCGCCCCCGGGGCCGACCCGCTGGTAAGCGTGCTGGAGGAGATCGACATCTTCAAGCGGCTCATGGCAGCTTACCCGGAAAAAATCGCTCCGGTGTACACCGCCGCCGACCTTGAGCGCAACCGCGCCGAGGGCAAACTCAGCGCCATGCTGACGGTGGAAGAGGGCGGCTGCTGCAAGGGCAGTCTGGGCGTGCTGCGGCGGCTGCAGGAACTGGGCGTGCGCATGATGACCCTGACCTGGAACTACCCCAACGAGCTGGCAGCCCCCAACGCAAACCCCGGCGGGCCGCTGGTGGCCAACACCGAGACCGGCCTGACCGAGCGGGGTTTTGCCTTTTTGGAAGAGATGGAAAGGCTGCACATCACCGCAGACGTGAGCCACCTTTCCGATAAGGGCTTCTGGGACATCGCAAACCACAGCACCCGCCCCTTTGCGGCAAGTCATTCCAACTGCCGTGCCCTGTCGCCCCACAACCGCAATCTGACCGATGAGATGATCCGCGCACTGGCAGAAAAGGGCGGCATTGCAGGGCTGAACTACTGCGCTTCCTTTGTGGACGCAGACTCGGCACACCCCAAGCTCTGCCGCAGCACGGTGGAGCGGCTGGCAAAGCACGCGGCACACTTCAAGCAGGTGGGCGGCATTGAAGTCATCAGCCTTGGCAGCGATTTTGACGGCATTGGCGGTCAGCGCGAGCTGGAAACGGCGGCAGATATGCCGCTGCTGGCCGAGGCACTGCGCCGCGAAGGCTTTACCGAGGACGAGGTGGAGGCCATCTACTGGCGCAACGCATACCGCTTCTTTAAAAACAATCTGTAATAATAACTTCTAAAATTGCAAAAAGTGCCCGGAGATGCCCTGCTGTGCGCGGGTATCCCGGGCTGTGTATTGCCCTGCGAGGGGAGGTTTTATATGGTCTGAGGCGCGCGTCCCCTGAAAAAGAACAAACGACTTGGAAAGATAAGAGGAATTATAACAATGGGTATCACAATTTCGCCGTGGATGATGGCGTTTCTCATGCTGATGACCGGCTTTGCAGGTTTTGTGGATTCGGCAGCCGGCGGCGGTGGGCTGATCAGTCTGCCTGCCTATCTGTTTGCCGGGCTGCCGCCCCACTACACCTATGCCACCAACAAGTTCAGCGCCGCCTGCGGCACCACCTTTGCCACGGCAAGCTTTTTCAAAAGCGGTGCCATGAACGTGAAGGTGGGCGTTCTTGCAGCCATCGGCAGCTTTGCGGGCAGTGCGCTGGGCGCGCACATCGTGCTGCTGCTCAGTGACGAGATGCTGCGCACCATGATGTTCATCATCCTGCCGGTGGCGGCGGTCATCATCCTGTGGCAGCGCAACCTGCCGGATGAGAACCGGGACGACGGCACGCTGAACCTGAAAAAGATTTTACTGGCGCTGGCCATCGGTTTGGGCATCGGCCTGTACGACGGCATTATGGGCCCGGGCACCGGCACCTTTGCCATCATTGCCTTTACCACCCTGATGGGCTTTGACCTGCGCACCGCCAACGGCAACGGCAAGGTGCTCAATCTGGCCAGCAACTACGCCAGCCTGTTCACCTATCTGATGAACGGTCTGGTGGTGTTCCACATCGGCATCCCCTGCGCCATCAGCAACATTCTGGGCAACCTGCTGGGCTCCCATTTTGCCCTGAAAAAGGGTGCCCGCTTCATCCGCCCCATGATGCTGGTGGTGCTGGTTCTGCTGCTGGGCAAGCTCATCTCGGACGCGGTGCTGTAAGGGCAAGGCGGGACGATTTGGAATGGCCTCCGCTTTGCTCTGGCCATAATCAGCGGAAAGAATATTTTATTTGTAGTTCCGAAACGCCTGCGGGCGTTTCGGAACTACTTTTTCACGGGTAAAAATAAAGACGGGCAGCCTGCGGGCTGCCCGTCTTGTTCTTGCTTTATATAGGTTTTATTCCAGCACCAGCTCTTTATCAAAGAACGCGATGCCGAATGCGCCGGGGCCGGTGTGGGTGCCGATGACGCAGCCGATCTGGCGCACCAACGGTGCGTCCAGATGCAGGTTGTCCTGCAAATAGGTCAGCAGCGGATGCAATTCCCGGGGGTTGACGGTGTAGCCCAGCAGCGGGGTGTAGCCCGGGTGGATGCCGCCCATCTCGTCGATCTTTTTGAACAGCGCCACATACACGCCGGGCAGACCGCGCGCCTTACCGGCCAGTGCCACCTTGCCCTCTATGACGGCGAGGATGGGCTTGATGCCCAGCATACCGCCCGCCACAGCTGCGGCGGCAGACAGTCTGCCGCCCTTGCGCAGGTACTTCAGATCGTCCACAGCGGCCACCAGATGCAGGTGCTGCTTGGCCTTTTCCAGATCGGCAGCGATCTGGGTGATGGTTTTGCCGGCGTCCCGCAGCTGCACCGCCAGACGCACCAGCAAAGACTGTCCCAGACAGACGTTCTCGGTGTTCACGAACACCACATTGTCCACGTTGGCAAGGTCGGCAGCAAGTTTTGCGCACTGACCGGTGCCGGACAGTGCATCGGACAAAAAGATGCCCAGCACCTCGTCCCCGGCGGCAGCGGCATCCAGATACAGCCGCTCGAACTGCTCCGGGCTGGGCTGGCTGGTGGTGGGCAGCTTGCGGCAGGCTGCCAGATGGGTATAGTATTCGCTGGGGGTCATGTCGATGCCGTCCCGCAGGACGGTGCCATCCTCCAGCGTCACGTTCAGGGGAATCACGGTCACGCCCAGCTGCTGCGCCTCGGCGGGCAGGATGTCGCACGCGGAATCGGTGAGGATACGGATCATAATAATACCTCCGGTCTGCCGGTAAAATACAGTATAAGCAACGTTTTTATTAAAAAGGTTGGAAATTATTATACCACCATTCAGGGCGATGTGTCAATATTTTGCATAAATTTGCCACGACAGAACGCCGAAACCTTGCGCACCAGGCGGCAGATATGGTACTATAACCGGGAATGAACCACAGCAGGAGGAGACCGACCATGCACAAGCTGAACCCCCGCACCGCCGCACTGCTTTCGGCCTTTGGCTGGGCGGTGGGGTATCTGCTGGCGGGCAAGGCGCTGGCGGTGCTGCTGCCCGTGCCGCCCGGCGGTGCGGCGCGGTTTTTCCGGGTCTGCCTGCTGGCTCCGCTGGCGGAGGAAGGGGTGTTCCGGGGCGCGGTGCAGCGCCGGGCGCAGCCGCTGGGCAGGGAACAGGCCATTCTTTTGCAGGCGGTGCTGTTTGCCTTGCAGCACGGCAGCGTCGCCGCTATGGTCTATGCACTGGTGTGCGGGCTGGGGCTTGGGTGGCTGGCAGACCGCACCGGACATCTCTGGCCGGGGATGCTGCTGCACAGTGCAAATAATCTGCTGGTGCTGGCGATGGGATGAGAGGATGGGATACATGACCGATTTTGAACTGATGGGTCTTGCGCTGGAAGAAGCCGCCAAAGCCGCCGCCTTGGGTGAGGTGCCGGTGGGCGCGGTGGTGGCGCGGCACGGCGAGGTGGTGGCTACGGCGCACAACACCCGGGAGACCGAGAAAAACGCTTTGCACCACGCGGAACTGCTGGCCATTGATGCCGCCTGCAAGGCGCTGGGCGGCTGGCGGCTGTGGGAGTGCGAGCTGTTCGTCACCTTAGAGCCCTGCCCCATGTGCGCGGGCGGCATCATCAACAGCCGTCTGCGCCGGGTGGTGTACGGCGCTGCAGATACCAAGGCCGGGTGCTGCGGCTCGGTGACCGACCTGTTTGCGCTGCCCTTCAACCACCATCCGGTGGTGGAAAAGGGGCTGCGGGAGGCCGAGGCACAGCAGCTTTTGCAGGCGTTTTTTGTTTCCCTGCGGGAAAAGCGGGCGGGCAGACCCCGCTGGAAGCCCCCGGTGCCCGAAAACAGGGGAAAATAAGGAAAAATAGTGGGAACTGCGTAAAAAATTGCAGTTCCCACTTTCTTTTTGAACTGGATTGTGGTATATTATTCAATGGAATCTTGTCGAAACCCATCGTAAGTACAGGCAGGCACGCCAAAGCACCGGACCTTTGCCGGACACATAAACGGAACGCTGCACTGTCTGGGGATGGGAACAGGGTTTTTCCGGCTGGGCGCACTTACGCTAAGCCGAGAATACCGAACAGGAGGGATACACTCTTGTACGAGGACGAGTTTGAACTGACCTTTCAGGTGCCGGAGGAAGAGAGCGCGCCGGAGCCCCTTGCCGCACCGGCTGCAAAACCGGCTGCGCCGGTGGAACCGGTCGTAGACGAGCCGACCCGCATTATGACGCTGGAAAAAACGGCAGCGCCTGCGGCGGAGGAGCCCACCCGGGTGATCACGCTGGGAAAGCCCGCAGAGCCACAGCCGCCTGCGCCGGAGCCTGTAAAAGAACGGCCTGCCCCTGCCGCACCCGCTGCGGCGCGCCGGGTGCTGATCTCCGGCGGCGACCGGGGCATCGGTGCTGCCGCTGCCCGCGCCTTTGCGGCAGCAGGGTATCAGGTGGCAGTGCTCTACCACCAGAACGCCGCCGCAGCCGCTGCGCTGGAGCAGCAGCTGCCCGGGTGCATCGCCATCCAGTGCGATGTAGCCAGCCGCGCCAGCTGTGAGCTGGCGTTCCATGCAGTGGAGCAGGCCATGGGCAGAGTGGATGTACTGGTGTGCAACGCCGGCATCGCGCAGCAGAAGCTGTTTACCGACATCACCCCGGAGGAGTGGCAGCGGATGCTGGACGTGAACCTGAGCGGTGCGTTCCACCTGTGCCAGCTGGCGCTGCCCGGCATGATCCGCCGCAAGCAGGGCCGCATCCTGACCGTGAGCAGCATGTGGGGCCAGACCGGCGGCAGCTGCGAGGTGCACTATTCCGCCGCGAAAGCCGGGCTCATCGGCCTGACCAAGGCACTGGCCAAGGAGGAAGGCCCAAGCGGCATTACGGTGAACTGCGTAGCGCCGGGGGTCATCGAGACCGACATGATGGCGGCTTTTACCGCCGAGGACAAGGCGGCGCTGGCCGAGGAGACCCCTGTGGGGCGGCTGGGCACCCCGGAAGAAGTTGCAAAGCTGCTGGTCTTTCTGGCCGGCGAGGATGCCGGATACATCACCGGACAGGTGTTCGGGGTGAACGGCGGCCTTGTGATCTGATGCACAGGGCAATATTACAGAATTTTCCCCGGAGTGGGAAGGAGAGAAAAAATGGGCATGACTTTGAAGGAACTGTTGACTAAGGGCGAGGGCACTCTCTCTGCACAGGAGGCCAAGGCGCTGGCGGCACAATGCCGCATGGATGTAGACACCCTCTACACCCTGCTGGAGGAGCGCGGCATCAAGATCCTGGAGGAGGAGAGCGAGCCGAGTCTGGACGTGGACAGCATCATTGCTGAGGTGGAGAACGCCGAGAACAACAACGATGACATGGGCCTTGCCGATGAGAACGAAGAGGATGCCGAGGAGAACCCGGCAGACCTGAAGGCCGCCATGGATGAGCTGCTGGACGACCCGGTGAAGAACTACCTCAAGCAGATCGGTCAGATCCCGCTGCTGAGCGCCGAGCAGGAGGTGGAGCTGAGCCGCCGCATCCATGCCGGTGCCGAGGCTGCACACATTCTGCAGGCAGACCGCCAGAAGTACGACGCACCGGAGTACATCAAGAAGAACAGCGCCCGCTTCTCCTTTGAAGAGGACGAGAACAGCCGCAGCTACACCGAGGATCTGGACGAGGACGGCGAAAAGTCTGCCGAGGATGCCGAGGAGAAGGCAGACGAGGAAAAGGCCATGGAAGCCGTGGAGAACGGCCCCCTGAGCGAGGAACGCCGGCAGGAGCTGCTCAAGACCCGCCGCGACGGCCTGAACGCCCGCCGCAGCCTGAGCGAGGCAAACCTGCGTCTGGTGGTGTCCATCGCCAAGAAGCATGTCGGCCATAATCTGGCCTTCCTTGACCTCATTCAGGAGGGCAACATCGGTCTGATCAAGGCTGCCGAGAAGTTTGACTGCGACCGCGGCTTCCGCTTCTCCACCTATGCTACCTGGTGGATCCGTCAGGCCATCACCCGCGCCATCGCGGATCAGGCCCGTACCATCCGCATCCCGGTGCACATGGTGGAGACCATCAACCGGATGCGTCAGGCCACCAACCAGCTGGTGTACCAGAACGGTCACGAGCCCACCCCGGAGGAGCTGGCAAAGGCCATGGACATGAGCGTGGAGCGCGTGCGCGAGATCCAGCGCATGGCACAGGAGCCTGCAAGTCTGGAAAGCCCCGTGGGTGAGGAAGAGGATTCCTCTCTGGGCGATTTCGTCGCCGACGAAAACGCCGAGGCTCCCGGCAAGGCAGCCGACCGCGCCATGGTGGCACAGCAGATCAATCTGGCGCTCAAGAGCCTGACCCCCCGCGAGGAAAAGGTCATCCGCCTGCGCTTTGGTCTGGACGATGGCCGTCCCCGCACGCTGGAAGAGGTCGGCCGCGACTTCGGCGTTACCCGCGAGCGTGTGCGCCAGATCGAAGCCAAGGCCATCCGCAAGCTGCACAGCCGCAAGTGCCTGACCCTGCTCAACGGCCTGATCGAGTAATAATATGTATTTTGGGATAGCAGAACACCCGCGTGGGTCCTGCTATCCCTTTTTTCATGGAAGAGAAACCGCAGTTGCAGCGCCGTGGGGAAAGTTCATGTTTGCTTTCAGCGTGCAAAGACGCTCCGCTGGGCCAGAGGCAGGGAGGGGTGTTCCGACTCCCC
>OGCQ01003904.1_pt1 | contig 12749 bp, 12 predicted proteins | sample 1570161 | NCBI WGS metagenome assembly OGCQ01 (sample SAMEA4384402, study PRJEB24528) | human gut metagenome
TGCCCAGTAACGGAATTTGCCGTGGCTTCGCATTTAAATACGGCAAATTCCTGCTACCACCACGTTTTCTTACGGCACTTTCGGTTCCAAAAGTGCCTACCCGTATACAGTAACCTTTGCCTTCTTCTAGCTTGCCTATGCTTACCGGCAGAACTTCATCCAGATATCCAGATAAACCGTTGCCGCCAGAATCAGCGCCGCCGCCCCTAACACCAGCGCATGATAGTTTTTATTCTCCATCCGCACCATCACCCGCTCCGTTTTTAATACCAGCCAGACAAGCGGCAGAAATGGTAGATAATAGTGCCCCTGTACGCCGTCGATATAGGTATTACCCGGTCTGGTAAATGCGATGTACATCGAAGTCCAGACCAGCACCGCCGTTCCCACGCAGAGTATGAATATCCACAGCTTCTGTTTTTTTGATAGACGTTTTCCACAGGATGACTGCCCGGCTGTGAGGATAACAGCCGCCGAACCAGCATACAGCGCCCACGGAAATGACATCGTTCCCGTGTGTCCCAGAAGCCCCAGGGAATTTTCGCCCAGCACATAGGACGGAAGCGTCCGGAACAGGTTGCACATCAGCACCCATGCATAGGCAAGCGGCTGTCCCAGAATGTATGCCATCTGCCCTTTCTCGCTGGTGCTGTCGCCTCTCGTATCCCCGATATCGCGCGGCGCGATCAGAACCGGCAGGATGAAGGATAGCATCATCAGACCGCAGATCACGATAAATCCACCCTTCATCAGGTACATTTCCCGTTTAGAACGGAACTTTTCTGCCGGAATCATCAGTCCCAGCAGAATGAGCGGCGCATATACCGCCTTGACGCGACAGCCCCAGACAAAGGTAAGCACGATGAGCGCATACGCTTTCCAGTCCATTTTCCGCCCGCCAAGCGCCGCTTCCAGAATGCCCGCAAAAGACAGCCACAAAAACGCTGTGACGGTCGGGTCATAGGAATATGCCCCCGCCAGCATCATCGGCTCAGGCATCAGCGCCAGAAATGCCAGGATTGCCTTGCCGACCGGTGTTTTTTTGATGGCAAAATACAAAACTGCCGCATAGACATAGAGATTTCCCAGCCGCCCCAGCTTATACAGGATTCCAAATGGGATATGAAGCAGCCCGCCCGCTTTCAGCACCAGCGCCGAGCCCACATATCCGGTCATCGTCGTTTTGTTGAGATCCGTACTCCAGAGATGTTCACCGTGCCGGTAACCCGCATTCTGATTCAGATACGAAGTGAGCGCCGCCTGCTCGTCCTGGTTTTCCGGCTGATTGTACGGCCAGGTATCTACGCCCGCCGTAAACTCCTGTAAAAGCGCCGGATCCGCCTGCACCGGCGTCCGGTAATTTGCCATCCAGAACGCCTGCGCGAAATGCACTTCCTCATCCCAGCTCACCTTATTTGCCGGGAGCGACAGTGAAAATATTGTTCCAAACGTCAGGGAGATCAGCAGAAATCCAACCTCGATGCGCTTTGCCACGAAATCCCGGAAACAGAGAAGTGCGATCAAAACCGCCGCCGCACACCAGAAAAGTCCCAGCCGGTACCAGTTGATACCTGCCCGCGCCACCGTCGCAAACCCGGTCAGTGCAAGCGGCATCCCGCCAAAATTCATGTAGGAAAGCCCTTCTTCGTCTAGATCCTCCCGCGTGATCAGAAGATCCACGTAGTCCAGCTTCCCATTCACCGGAACCGAAGAAAATTTCAGCACCCGGCAGTTGCGGTCCATGACCATCTTTGCGTCGTGCTCCCGCTGCTCGCCGTAGATGTTGCGGTAACCGAGGCGGACGGTGGCATTTAACAGACCATCGTAATCATAGTGGTAGAGAAACTGGCTGACATAGCTGCCGTCCAGTGGAATGTGAAGATAACCGCTTGCATCCGAAAGCTGCAGCACCTCTGTCTTTTCCACCTGCCGCCTATTCTCTCCAATGGTTTGACCCGGCTCTCCGGTGATTTCACCCAAACCGTTCTTTTCTGTCTCTACCCGCTCAAATCCGCTCACCCGCACCTCGTCCAGAGCGATCGTCCGCGTCGCCTGCCGCGTCCATCCATTTGCCCGGAGCGCCGGGAAATTGCAGACAAACTCGCCCAGAACACCGATCACAAAGACTGCCACAAGCGCCAGAAGCAGCCGCAGCACATCTTTTTTCTCTATTCGATTGATAAAATGCCTGTTAAACTGCATCTGTACTTCTCCCTTATTTTTCCCGTTTAAATTCGGTAAATTTCTGCTGCCACCACGTTTTCTTACGGCACTTTCGGTTCCAAAAGTGCCTACCCGTGAACCGTGTTTTGTCTTTCAAATCAAGCGCTCTAGCGCACTATCTTCTCCACGCCCCTGTGTTCCAGGATGCGCTCATAATCCTCAATATAATCAACCTCCGCCCAGAAATGCCCGCTGACGTCCTCGACATAGACCGGCTGCTGCCCGGTCATGCTGTAAACAACATTTTCCCACCAGACGCCGTGCTCCTGGCGGTCGATCATCTCCTCCATCCGGCAGATAAATTCCGGCATAAATGCCGCTGAAAACCGTCCGATTCCGATGTACTCGCCCGTCACATCATCCCCGGTCAGCTCTTTTCCATATTTTTTCAAAATTCCATCTTCATAGAAGAACTTATAATCCGCTGTCTCCCGGCGGCTCTCGTCCGCAAACATCACCGGGCTCCTGCCCTGCGCGAGGATCCGGTCAAGCAATTTTTCCTCCAGGTATACGTCACCGTTCATGATCAGCAGATCGTCCCCTGTCAGGAACTCCTTCGCAAACCATGCAGACGCGATGCTGTTTGTCACATCGTAAAACGGGTTGTAGAAAAAGGAAACTCCCTTGTCTGCCAAGACCTCGCGGATCACCTGCGCCTCATAGCCCAGCACGATGCCGATATCCTGGATGCCGCGGGAATGAAGCAGGTCAATCGTGTACTCGATCAGGCACTGCCCACCGCCGATATCCACCGTACATTTTGGTTTTCCCGACAGATAACGCGAGATCCGGGTTCCCCGTCCCGCTGCCAGAATCAATACTTTCACAGAAGTCCCCTCCTTTGCATATCTTTCCACGCCGCAATCAGGCTGTCATTGTCTTCCGGCGTCAATGCGCCGATATGACCGACACGGAACACCGTGTCGGCAAGCGCGCCGCCATTCGGGCAGATCCAGATGCCGTATTCATCCTTCAAAATCTCAAAAATCCGATGCGCTGAGACCGCTTTCCCCTCTTTGTCCACGCCTGTCGGGTGAAGCGGCGTCAATGCCGCCGAGAGAGAATTGGAAACGATCTCAAACGGAAGATCTTTTATTTTGCTTCGGAAATCCTCCGCCTGATGACGGATCCGCGCCTGTTCTGCCGCAAGCCCTTTTTCCTCGATCATCGTCAGGCGTTTATGAAGCTGTAAAAGCACTCCGACCGCTGGTGTAAACGGCGTCTGCCCCCGCTCGCCATTTTTCAGTTAGTCGCGCAGATCAAAATACATCGAGCGGACCGCCGTCTCCTGCTCTCGCGATCGCACGCGCCCCCAGCACCAGAATCGAGAGTCCCGGCGGAAGTGCCAGCGCTTTCTGCGAGCCGGTCAGAACCAGATCAACGCCCCATTTTCCCATCCAAAATGGATCGGCGAGAAACGAGCTGACCGCGTCAACCGCCAGAATCAGCTGGTTTCGTCTGCAAAAGTCAGAAATCAGCTCCATATCATAGAGAACGCCCGTGGAAGTCTCATGGACATTGACTAAAAATCCGGTAAATCCTTTTCCCTCATACGGTGCCAGGTCTTCTGACCGAAGCGCCCGTCCGCTCTCCAGCTGGATCTCCTCATGAGGAACTTCATGGATCTCACAAATTTTCGCAAACCGCGCGCCAAAACTGCCGCCGTTTACGACCAGCACGCGGTCGCGCTCCGTAAAAAGGTTCATGACTGCCGCTTCCATCGCCGCCGTGCCCGAACCTGTCAGGAAAACCGCCCGCGCATCCTCAGGCGCCCCCGTGAACTGCTTCATCAGGCGCTCATTTTCCTTCATAATTGCAGAAAATTCCGGTGTGCGGAAATATGGTACTTCTTCCGCCCCGATCGCCCGGATTTCCTCGTCCATCTGAACCGGTCCTACCGCAAAATTAATCATACGTCTCCTCCAAATCTATCAAACAAGTTCTATATCCCACGTGCCCGTCTCCGGTACATCACAAGCGACGTCAGTCCAAAGCAGGCAGTCAGTGCCGCCATCAAAAGCAGATACGAAAGCGATCCGCCCAGCAGTCCTGCCGCGCGTACGCAGGGCGAAGAAATAAGGAGCGCCGCTGCCGTCACACCGACGTAACCCAGAAAAATACGTTTCTGCTCCTGCATAATGATGAGTGCATAATAAAACAGATTCACATACGCATTGAACGCGCCGCCTAGAATGATAAACACCAGCGCCAGACGGCATTCCCGCAGCATGTACGCAATTTTCGGATATAATATTGAGAGAACCGGAATTCCGAGAATCCAGGCACCCCCGACTGCCAGCACCGTAAGCGCCGCGATGATTGCCGCCAGCCGGCCTATCGTCCCGGCAAATTCCGGGAGCGCATTTCGCTCCCACTGATCCGAGAGTTTCGTGATATACGGGCGGATGACGAAGCCTGCCACCAGATTGATGACGCTGGTCGGCATGAAGATCGCACCGAATACCGCCTGATACTTGTCCGCCATATTGCCCTCGATCGCATATTTCGCGGCAGAAAAAATATAAAAATCCAGGATAACCGATAAAAACAGGACTACATTTTCTTTAAACAACAGCCCGACACGTCCAGAGCGGACCTCCCAGTCCACCTGCGGCAGATGACCAATTACCGAAAAATCAAACAGGCACACGCCCGCCAGCTGCGCCAGTACTGCCGCCAGGCAGGAGCCGACCAGGTTATGGGTCGCATTCAAACAGCCCAAAAAGACACCGACTGATAAAACCGTCCGGAATGCATTTGATTTGCCCGTCAGATACAGGCGTCCGTCACGCTGAAATTCTGCCTCATAAGCGTCCGCGAAACCATCGATCACCTTGTACGCTACCATCAAAAATACCGTCGCCGCCTTGACAAAGGCATAGTCCCGGTTGATCACCGTCACATAAAAAAGCCCGGCCACCAGCGCCGCACCGCAGGTCATCAGGCGCAGCCTTAGATATTCGCCAGACATAAACCGCCGACTCGTAGCCGTGATCTGGAACGGGCGGATGCCAAAATAGGCCACCATAAACATATGCTGACCAAATGTAGAATACGCAAAGGAGAAGATACCGCCCTCATCCTCGCCGACAATCTGGATGACCGCGATCGTCAGCACCATGGACGCCAGCGCATAGAGAAAGCTCCCTATCATATTCCAGCTCATATTTCGTTTTTCAATCTGCCCGTCTCCACCAATCAGGGCGTTCGCTAAATATTTTATCACTACAGTATCTCTTCCTTTGAAAATTCCAGCCGGCTCGGTGTGTGTGTTTTGCGCTTCTCAACCGGCGGAAGCTGCATGAAATCGCCGTACATATTTGTCAGCATTTCCTCGATATTTCCCGGAAAATTCATGCGTCTGCCCTCAAATTCCAGCTTCCGGAGCGGATAACAGCGTGTCCGGTCCACGACATTCCAGTATGGGCTTGTGTCCGGCAGAAATGCCATCCGGCGTGTCCGGTATTTATTGTATTTACGGCAGACCCGCTCACAGCGCATCCGCAGCCACTGAGGCGAGATATGGAGCAGCTTCATCGCCTTGTAGACCATCCCGCAGACCGCCCAGATAAGCTTCGCCTTGATGCCCCGCTGCTGCAGCGTCGGGCGCGGAATCGCCCGCAGAATCATCAGCTTACTCCAGAACCATGCCGTCCACGACTGAATCTGATATAAAACCGGGTTGTCCGCCACATTGTCAAGCACATACAGATCCAGAAAGATACCGAACGGACAGTCCACATCCTTCATAACCTCCTCGACAAACACCGTCCCCTTCTTCACCAGACGGGTTGTCATCAGCGGATAATTGGGATATCGCTCCGCATTGAGAACCAGATACCGGTCGCTCATCTTCTTTTCCACGATCCGGAGCAGGTGCTCAAAATCTCGCCGCGGCATCGCAATATCGATATCATCGTCCCAGGGAATAAATCCCTTGTGCCGCAGCGCACCGATTCCCGTTCCGGCTATCCCGAAATATTCCAGATGATAGTCTTCACAGATCCGGATAAAATCATCCAGGATCGACAAAATCTCTCCCTGCAGCTGTTTCAGAACTTCTGGCTCATAAAATTTACTGTCCATATCGATGTCTGTCCCCTCCACCAAGCCCGCAGAATACCCCACTCCTGCCGCAGCCGATCATATTTTCCTTAATAGTACGAGGGTATTCTACTATATTTTAAAGGAAAAGTAAACCGCGGCTACTTTTTACCTTCTTTCCCAGGTTCCCACACCTCTATCTCCCGCTTCCATCCAAACAGATGTCCCGGAAGCGAATATGCCGCTCCGATCCCCAGCCCGATTGCGATCGCCATCTTGATTGTATCCATGCCATACTGGAGCGCCAGCGCTTCCTGCCCCATGAAGAAGTTGTAGGCGGTATAGTAGATCGCCGCTCCAGGCACAAGCGGGAAGATGCCGCATACCAGAAAGAGGATCGTCGGCGCTTTCCGCTGTATCGCCAGACAGCGCGACAGCATCGTCAAAACCGCGCTCGCCGCGAAGGTCCCGATGATCGGCGTCTGATAAACTGCCATGACCGCCAGATACACGCCCCAGCCGACTGCCCCACAGATACCACAGTCCAGCCAATACTTCTTCGGAACTCCAAACAGCGCCGAAAAGGCGGCAGTTCCGACACAGGCCGCCAGAAGCTGCCCCAGAATTTCCCCTGCCATTTCCATCAGAGCATACCTCCCATCGCAAACATCCAGAACCGCAGTGCCACACCAACTCCGATCGCAATACAGCCCGCCGTCAAAAAGGCGTCTACAAAACGGATCAGACCGGATAAATAATCATTTTCCAAAAAATTCCGGATCGAATTGGTCAGCGGCACACCCGGCGCCAGCGTGAACACAGCTCCGATCATGACATGATCCAGGCTTTCTCCCAGCCCGATCCAGCACAGCAAACAACAGCACAATGCAAGCACGCTGCTCGTCATGATCGTCTGCATCATCCGCGACGAAGAAAAGCGCGGAGCTGCGTATAAAAGGAACAAATACAGCAGCACTCCCGCCACAAATGCCGCCGCCGTATCGCGCAGGCTGCCCTGGAACAGGTAACAAAATCCAGCGCTTCCAATTCCTGCCGCCAGAACCTTTCCCCGATTTTCGAGCACTTTCATGTGTTCAATCTGCTCAAGGCGCATCCGCATCTCATAAGGACCGCATTTACCCGCCGCAATCTTTCTCGACAGATCATTTAAGGCATCCACCCGGCATAGAATCGTAGGTGCCAGCGGCACATAACAGATACGGCTGGAATAAAACCGCCCGTCAATCACCACATTTGAAAAAATTCCATTCGCAATCACATACGCATTAAATGCTTCAAGACGCAGCGCCCGCGCCGCATACTCCATCGCCTGCTCCGCCCGGAATACCTCCCCGCCGTTGGAAAGAATCGCATTTCCCAGACGGGTCACCAAACGGAAGCGCTCGATCTGGGAACAATCCTCGATCGAAGCGCGTACTATTTCCTTCATTCTGTTTCTCCCCCTGTTTTTTATTTTCTGTCCACCCGTTTTCTCTATCCCATTCTCCTGCCCCTTCTATCCTCTCACCGATTCACTTCTCCAAATCTGCCGCCCATTTCAGCCTTTTCCAAAAAAACGTTCCATTTTGAAATAAATTTGCCCGCCAAAACTCCCCCTTTGGTTGACGTTCCACTGAAAATCCTGTATAGTGGATATATTAAAGAATGATACCGCAAGGGGGATATATCTATGGATCATAATGTTACCATCGGTGCCAAGGTGAAAGCCTTCCGTACCGCAAAAAAATACACACTGAAACAGCTCAGCGAAGAGTCCGGTCTGTCCATCGGTTTTCTTTCCCAGTTGGAGCGCGGTCTCTCTTCGATCGCAATCGACTCTCTGGCAAAGCTTGCTACGATTCTCGGAGTTAGTCTGTCTTCGTTCTTTGACTCCTCCGCCGATCAGGAGAAATCCCCGGTCAGCCGGAGTTTTGCCATGCACTGTTCCCAGATCAACCCCCAGATCGTACAGTACCTGGTCAATGGAAATGCACAGGGATTTGCCTGTCTTCCGCGTATTTTCCACCTGATGCCATCTGCCACCACAAGCTCTGAAAACCAGCTTGAGATGAATCAGCACGACGGTGAAGAATTTATCTACGTTCTGGAGGGTATCCTGACCGTATATCTGGACGGCAGCGAATACTGCCTGAATCCGGGCGACAGCATCCAGATCCACTCCCAGACCCCGCATGACTGGGTCAACAACACAAACCGTGTCGTTAAGATTCTGACCGTACACACGCCGAATCCGTTTGTTCATGGGAATGAAGTCGTATTTTAAATAGTCTGCGCGGTATAGAAACATAATAAAAGCTGTCTCTTTTAGAATTTCAAGATGTTTTTATTTTCTTTTTGGTTTTTCCCATCTCAGGAAACAAAAACTCCTGCATTTCTGAAAAAGACAGCTTTTTCATATCTTTTACGCCGTATACACTATTTCTCCTGCCAGATACACTTCCTGCACATCATCCAGCGCACGAATATTCTTTGAGACATCACCCTTTACAATCAGCAAATCGCCAGCCAATCCTTCTTTCAGGCTGCCTGTCTCGTTCTCAATACCAAGCACGCTTGCCGCGTTGTAGGTTGCCGTGCGGATCGCCTCCATCGGCGTGATTCCATAGTCTACCATATAGCCGAGTTCCTGATGAATCGGAAGCGGCGGTGCCTTGTAAAGCACCATATCGCTGCCTGCCAGCACCGTAACCCCTGTGTCATAGAGCTTTTTAAAATTATCCCGGTATGCCTCAAACGCCGGTTTGAAAAATGCCTGATCGTGAACGGCTCTGGCGGCGATCGGGTTGTCCATGTCCACACCCGCCTCGATCATCTGCTTCGTCTGCTCATACAAATACGTGTATGCCGTGATCGTCGGCGTCCACGCGATTCCTTTTTTCGCCATCTGGCGCGCCTGCGCCTCTGTTAAAAAGGTTCCGTGCTCGATCGTGTCAAATCCCGCGTCAATACACATCTGAATCGACGGCTGCGTACCCGAATGAACCGCGATCTTCACCCCCTGGCGGTGCGCCTCATCGACCGCTGCATCCAGCTCTTCCTGCGTAAATTCCGGGATATCGCCACGGTTGCTCGTCAGGATCTTGACCCAGTCAGCTCCCGCACGCAGCTGTCTTCGGATAGCAGCGCGCACGCCCCACGGGCTGTCCGCCTCCTCGACCCCATCCTGATGTCCGTGTCCACCGGTCATGCAGATACCTGCGTCCGCATGGATGATACGCGGAACCGTCACATACCCCTTCTGCCCTGCCAGACGCAGCTGCTTCATCAGATTGGGCGGACAGGACAGATCGCGCACCGTCGTGATGCCGAGCCGCAGCGACTGTTTCGCCTGTTCCAGCGCATAGTATGCCACCATATAATCGTCATAATTATCCAGATCCGGCTGGCTGTAGTAGTAGCCAAAATGCACATGCATATCAAACAGTCCCGGCAGGATCGTCGCCTCGCCGTAATCCTTTACCATCTCTTCCGGGTAGCGCCCCGCCGCTTCCGCTGCGTCTCCTATCCAGCCGATTTTTCCCTCTTTATCCAGATACACCGCCTGATCCTGCAAGCAGGTTCTGCCATCTCCGGTAATTAAATACTTTGCCCTTAGAATCATTTTCACGGACTTCCTTTCTCTTTTTCATAAGCATGAAATTTTCAGTCGAATATCGTCATTTCATGCAGTTTTTCAGTTTTCTATATCGTAACACCGGGATTTTGTTCTTGTCAATATTGGAATGCGGAGTATACGCTAAAACCTGTTTTAAAAAAGATGGGCAGGCAGAAAAAGAGCGGCACACATTTCTGCATACCGCCCAAACCAGCGACTGTCCACACGTACACAAGCAGTCACCCTGAATTGATTCATTTTAATTTTTAGTAGAACAATCTGTTTACCGCACTGAAGATACCGCGGATCGATGCTCTCGTAATGTTGGAGCTGATGCCGACACCGTAGGTTGCCCGGCCGCTCTTTACATCCATCAGGTGGATGTAGGAAGCTGCCTGTGCGCCGGAACCGGAACGAAGTGCATGCTCGTTGTAGTCCAGAACACGGATCTCAATGCCAAGTGCCTCCTCGATCGCTCTCTGTACCGCATCGATCGGTCCGTTACCTACGCCCTCAACGGTACGCTCGGTGTCATGATCGGTAAAGGTAAGAATTGCAACGGTTGCGAATGCGCCGCCCTCGTACTCCTTGTCTGTGATCTGGCATTTTTTGAAGTGCATCGGCTCTTTTCTGTCCAGATAGTTTGCACGGAACTCGTCCATGATCTGCTCCGGAGCTACCTCACCCTGCTTTTCTGCAATCTTCTGGATAATGTCAGCAAACTCTTTGTGCATTCCCTTCGGAAGACGGAATCCGTAGAAGGAATCCATAACGAAGGCTACGCCGCCCTTGCCGGACTGGCTGTTGATGCGGACAACCGGCTCGTACTCGCGTCCGATATCGCTCGGATCGATCGGCAGGTACGGAACCTCCCAGATGCCATCGTTTCTCTTCTGAAGCGCCTGCATACCCTTGCTGATCGCATCCTGATGGGAACCGGAAAATGCGGTAAATACCAGCTTGCCTGCATACGGATGTCTCGGATCAACGGTCATCTTTGTGCAGCGCTCGCAAACCTCGGTGATCTCCTTTACATTTTCCAGATTCAACTCCGGGTTGATACCCTGCGAGAACATATTGTAAGCGATATTTAATATGTCGATATTACCAGTACGCTCGCCGTTTCCAAGCAGTGTACCCTCGACACGGTCTGCACCTGCCAAGAGAGCCAGCTCAGTCGCTGCAATGCCGGTACCACGGTCATTGTGCGGATGGATACTTAAAATAATGCTGTCACGGTTCTTAAAATGCTTGTTCATCCACTCGATCTGGTCTGCGTATACGTTCGGAGTCGTCATCTCAACCGTTGCCGGAAGGTTGATGATGATCTTATTGTCCGGGGTTGCGCCCCACTCTTCCTGTACAGCGGTGCAGATATCCAGTGCAAAATCAAGCTCGGTTCCGGTAAAGCTCTCCGGAGAGTACTCAAGGATTACTTTTCCGTCGTAATCTTTCATATATTTCTTTACCATGCGGGTACCATCGATCGCGATCTGCTTTACTTCCTCGCGCTCTGCATGGAATACAACCTCACGCTGTAAGGTAGAAGTCGAATTGTAAATATGTACGATCGCCTTCGGAATACCCTGGATGGCATCGAAGGTTCTCTTGATCAGGTGCTCGCGGCACTGGGTCAGAACCTGTACAACTACGTCGTCCGGGATAAGCTTGCGTTCTACTAACTGGCGCAGGAAATCGTACTCGATCTGGGAAGCTGCCGGGAAGCCAATCTCGATCTCTTTAAATCCAAGTTTTACCAGGAGGTTGAACATCTCGATCTTCTCCTCTACGACCATCGGCTCAACCAGTGCCTGGTTGCCGTCGCGCAGGTCAACGCTGCACCAGATCGGCGCTTTCTCAATCTCTTTATTCGGCCACTCCCGCTCCGGGTAATTCATGACCGGTACTCTCTGATATCTCTTATAATTCATCATAGTTTCTTTCCTCCGCTTTTCTGATAAAAGTCATTTATATGATTGGCCTCTTTATCGGCTAATATATAATTTTTATAATCTTCTTTGCTTGAAATCATATATCTCCTATCTTTTTATATTTATTTCAGGTGACTTATATAGATACCTCAGTGGTGTTTTTGTAACAATCAAGATTAAAGTAGGCTCAATCGTCACTATTAAAACTAATGATAGAAGTCCAAATAGCAACTGGCCGCATGGATCTCCAAATGCTTTTAATAAAAACAGATAGACTGCATAAGTAATATAATATTCCTTATGAGTTGTCATAATTATTAGCGAATTCCTTCCCAAAAATGAGAAAAAAGAATCCAACCATTTAACGTAACTAAAAATACAGGATAATGCCAGGGCAAATACTACTCCCGACATGGAACACGCAAAATATATTGCCGGGTCCCCTATTTTCAGTATGTGAATATCTGCTTCATAAAAACGGACAAAATATTTATTTAAAAAAAACATAGATAAAGAACCAACTATCACAATAAACAAATGTTTTCTACTCTTAACCGATAGCTTATAAAAGAACGGTGAAATATCATATCCAAGCGCTATAAACCCTGCTGCGATAGAAGAAGACAACATGTGCAAAAACCAAAGAGTACCTACCCCTTGAAACGTAACTGTTTTTATTACCGCACTAGAAACCCTGTCCGAAAATAGTGAATTATCTTTCAACAGTGAAATAAATACCATAAAAAGAATAAACAAAATACTCATAGTGCCATATGGATAGATAAGACTTTTAATTTTTTTAACAGCAAAACTATAAATAGTTTCTTTTTTATATTTTTTCTTATCATTTCCATTAATAATTCCAGATATCACAAAGAACGTTACAACATGAAAAGTTTCTCCGACCAAAAAGACAGCCCCGCTTTGAAGATGCA
>OGCQ01003905.1_pt1 | contig 12748 bp, 12 predicted proteins | sample 1570161 | NCBI WGS metagenome assembly OGCQ01 (sample SAMEA4384402, study PRJEB24528) | human gut metagenome
CTTTTCCCCGAAAGCGTTTCGCTTTCGGGGAAAAGCCCAATCCGCTGGCCCGGCCTTCGGCCGGGGCCGCGCCGCCCCCTTTTTTTTAAGGCTGAATGCGCGCGGCAGAACGCCGGCGGGAGCTAAAGCTCCCGCCGGCGTTCTGCCATATTGCCGTAATTAAAGCTTTTCTTATTTGACACCGCCTTTAATCATGCTGTTTTTAATGGATGTGTATAAATTCTTCAGTTCTGTAAAGATATGAGGATAGGTGAAATTTATACGGTAAATTATATTGATATTTCTGGGAATTTCTACGTTATCTATAGGGACAACCGCCAGCCTTCCTGAAGCCTCCTCCTTCATGCAGGAGGAATAGGACATTACGGTAACGCCAAGATTAGCTTCGGTAAAATTCTTAATAGTAGCTAAGTTATCGCTTTCTATATTGATGTTGAAATCCTCTATATTTTCTCCCCGTCGGATAAGCGCCTGTTCCCAGAGAATACGCACGCTGGAATTTGAATAGGGCAGAATAAAGGGCTCCTTTTTTAATTCCTCCAGGCTTACGCTTTCCCGTTTGGCAAAGGGATGCTCGGCGCTTACGGCTAAGCAGAGATAATCTGTGTCTAAAAGAATGGAGTGATAGTCCTCGCTGGAGGGCGTATGGGCCAGTACGGCCCAGTCAATTTCGTAGTGGTTCATCTTGGCCATGATATGTGAAACATCGCTGGTATATATGTTAAGCACGGTAGATTTATGCTGCCGGCAGTATTGAGAGAAGAGCATGGGCAGCAGATATTCCCCTATGGTAGAGGTTATGCCCACGGTAAAACGTTTTCGGTGCGCTCTTTTGTCAGCCAATTCCTTTATAAGCGCATTTTCCAGCCCCGCCACCTTGTTGGCATACTTTAAAAGCAGCTCCCCGTCGGGGGTAATTGCCAGCCTTTTGCCGTCCTTTACAAATATTTTTATCTCGTATTCCCATTCCAGCTGCTTTATGTGGTGAGTGACTGCCGGCTGGGTTAGATTAAGCTCCTCGGCAGTCTTGGTGTAATTAAGCCGGGTAGCAAGTGTTAAAAGAGTTTGAAGCTTTTGGTCCAAGAAAAATCACTCCCAAAATGATATTAACATGCAATTATATTTTAAACTATCGTGAGTGCAAATACAAGTTTAATTTTGCAAAGAACAGATAAAACCCAGTAAAATTTATTTAACATGTGATTCTTATATAAAAATTATTCTTTTTTAAAAGCTGCGCGACCCGCGCTGTATGGGCGTTCTTTATATGAAAGAAATTTTGGATGGAAAAATTAAATACAAAAAATGTCAAATTTCAATGGGCGTATTAAAATAATTTATACGAACAAAAAAATATGTAATTTGAGTTTGGCTAAGTTTTATTTTATACTGTTAATAAAGGATAGAGGTATTTTTAAATTGCTGCCGGAATACCGTTTAACGTTGCCGGGCAGTAAAAAATAGTACGGCGAGGATATTTAATGAAACAATATATTTTGCTGCCTGATGAAATTATAAATTATTTAAATGACGACTTTGAAAAGCTGGATTTGACTGCATATAACGGAGGCAGTTCTCCAAAGGATAAGCCGCTGCCCGTGCGTTTGCCCGTGCCCGAGCGATTTAGGGAGATAGCCTGCCGGCTGGATGTAAAGCCAAGAGGCTTTAGTGATTCAAAATGCAGCCTGGAGATTGCCCCTGGCCAGGATGAAGCCGTTTTAATCAATTTATATTCGGGTGCGGTTTATGATTATGAGTTTAAGGCCGAGGGCGTATCTCAAAGCTGCTTAGGCAGCTTTGAAACGGCGCCTAAGGCTCCCAGGCTGATAGATGTGCAGGGAGTGTGCAATGTCAGGGATGCGGGCGGCTGGCCCGCCGGAGAGGCGCTTATACGCCAGGGACTGCTCTATAGGGGCAGCGAAATGAATCTTATAGGCAATCATGCAATAGAAATAACCCCTGAGGGCAGGCGTACTATGCTGGAAGAGCTGGGGATAAGAACCGATTTGGATTTGCGCAGCGAGGAGGAATCAGGATTTTTAACGGCCAGTCCTTTAGGCGACAGCGTCAATTACGTTCGTTTGCCTGTGCTGGGCTATATGGATATCTTTCAGGAGCAGTTTAATCAAAGGCTTAAGGAAATATTTAAGCTGTTTGCCAATCCGGACAGCTATCCTATATATATTCACTGCTGGGCGGGCGCCGACCGGACAGGTACTGTAATAGCGCTGCTTAAAAGCGCTTTGGGAGTGTCATTTCATGATATTACCAGGGATTTTGAAATCTCTACCTTTGCTAAATTCGGCGTTAGGGGCAGATGCAATAAGGATTTTACCTATGTTGAGGTGTTTGAGCATTTGAAGAATAATTATCCAGGCGCCAGTCTTAAAGCTCAGACGCGCGCGTTTTTAACAGACAGGGTGGGTCTGGAGCAGAAGGATTTGCATAATATTGAGCAAATACTGCTGGAATATTAGGTTGCGAGCTAATAAAAGCAAGAATGTTTTGCCTTAATGGGCGGGAGGAAAAAATATTATGTTTAGACTGTTGAAAAAAGGATTGCTGCTGCTTATCTGCGCAGTACTGGCTTTAGGCTGCGTTTCGTGCGCCGGTGAAAATGGAAACGCTTCGGCTTCGACTCAGAGCGTGCTTAATACGGCTTCCCCTCCCAATACCGGGCCGGCTCCGAATAAGCCTCCAAGCCAGAGTTCAACGGCGTCTCCTTCTGCACAGCCTACGGAACAATTGAATTTTGATACGCTTCCGGCCCAGCCGATAAAGAATCTTTATAATGGGTGCGTTATAGTGCGTCCGTCGCAGGCCATGGCGTATGAATTACAGGCTGCTGAGCTGTTCTATAATTTTGTAAGGGAAGATATAGACGCCGTGCTTGAGGACGCAGATGCTTATTCGCCTCCAGAGGAGAATAGCGGATTACCTGTTCTTATCGTATATATAGGGGAAACCGGCCTGGATTATCCTGATAAGCTTTGGGAGCAGTTTAATCAAAACGGATATATAATTAACGGAAAGGATAACTGCCTTGTATTGCGGGGCAGCTCGGCTGAAAATACATATACTGCGGTCAGCCGGTATATAAATTCATTTATGGAAAATAAAACAGAAAATATAAGCACTTGGGATATGGCTGCCGGGGTTAGCGGGCAGTTTCGCGCAGCGTCGCGTGAGGAATATATAGCGGATATAGATAAGTTTGAAACGGTATGGCAGTATGAATGGCAGCCTCCAGAATGGATATTGGATTTTGAAGGGAAATTAAGGGATTTTACCGATGCTGAAGCGCGTCCTATGTGCTATGCGCACCGCGGCGATATAGAAAGCTATCCGGAAAACTCAATAGAGGCTGTGATAAGCGCTGTTAAAAAAGGCGCTGATATGATAGAATTGGACGTATGCATGACCAGGGACAAAGTGCTTGTGCTAATGCACGGCGAGGATTTAAGCGTTACCACCGACTGGGCCCTGAAGCGCGGGCAGACGGTCAATGGCATAAAGCTGCCTGTTTCAAGCAGTATTTCAGCCTGGACCTATGAGCAGCTATGCCAGCTTCGGCTGAGAACGGGCAATGGGGAATACAGCGCGGCTGATAGTGAGATAACAGATTATATAATACCTACGCTTAAGGAAGCGTTTATTGTGTGCAACGAGCGCAGTCTTCTGGTTCTAGACAGAGTAACGACATCTCATTGGGATAAAATATACGAAATTATTAAAGAGACAAAGGCATACAGATGCTTCACCTATTCTGCTATGGCTAAGACGGCGGACGAAGCATATTATTATAGGACTCTTCTGTTATCTGAATTCGGACAGGCGGCGCCGACATGCTTTTCGCGCGGGCCGCGCTGGACGGGCTGCGGCCGGATAGACCACTATTATGAGTTTTCCCTTAAAACGGACGAGGAGTTTGACGAGTATTTTAAGGAAGAACTGAAATACGGTTGCTTTGTGCTGACTAACAGGGTCAGCAAATTAATAGATTTTATAGACAAGTATTATCGGCCGGGAGTATAGGTATTGAATTACGGCAATAGATATTGGAATAATTAGAGGTAAATGAATATGAACTCACCTTTTTTAACGCCGCCGGCAGTTTTTGCCGCGGGCAGCAATTATCAGATAATGTCGGTTACAGATACTCCGCTGGTATATTGGGTGGAAGTTAATAACCATAAATACTATGATGCGTCAAACGGGGTACTGAGAAGCGCCTGCCGTGCGCATAGGGCGGTTGTGCCCATGGCAGAGTTGGACAGGGCGGGAAAATATACGCTTTGCTTCAGACGGGTGCTGGATAGAAAGAATTCCGTACCGATAACTGGCGAAATAGAAAAACTGGAGTATATTTTTCGTCCGGTACCCTGCGGAGGCAGAATTAATATATATCAGGTCGCCGATGCGCATCAGTTGAATACGCTGCCTCATATGGCGGGCCAGTATTTTGGAAAAGATTTGCATTTGCTTGTTTTGAACGGCGATACCTTTGATTTTTGTCATAAGGACCAGGATTTTGATTATTTATATTATTTGGCGGGCAGACTGACGGGCGGAGAAATACCGATAATCTTTACAAAGGGCAATCATGACAACAGAGGCTATTTGGCTGAAAAACTTGAAGAATATACTCCATTAGTTGACGGACGTTCCTATTATTCGGTCAGGCTGGGCGATATTTGGGCTTTGATTTTAGACTGCGGCGAGTGTTGTGATGATAATTATCCCGAATACGGGCACACGGTTTGCCATCATGCTTTTAGAATGGAGGAAACTGAATTTATCAAGCGAATAATAGCGAATGCTGAAAGTGAGTTTAATGCGCCGGGCGTTAAATATAGGCTTGTAATAAGCCATTCTCCGATTACCCATATTAGGCAGGCTCCTTACAATATAGAAAAGGAGATTTACAGTCAATGGACTGAATTGATAAATGAGAATATACATCCTCATTTTATGCTGAGCGGACATTTGCATATATTAGATATAAGCTATCCCGGCGGTAAGCTTGATACGCTTGGGCAGAGCTGTCCGGTCATAATAGCGTCTAAGCCGGTATGTGACGTTAGCAGGAAGACGACGGATTATATTGGCTGCGCTTTGGTTTTATCGGACAGACAGGTAACAGTATTGTTTACTGACAGTAACAAAAATATAGTAGGCGAAGGTAAGTTTAATATATGATACTTGTTTTTATGGGGGCGGCGCGCACCCGGCCTCCGGCTTTGCCGGAGGCCGCCTGATTTTGGCGCCCTGCGGGCGCCAAAATCCGCGCCGCCCCCGTGCCGCACAACTACAATAAAACGCCCGTCCATAATAAGCCGAAGCCGCAAAACACCTCCCCATCAGCCTGCAGTTTGCACATTATCTCCCAATATGCTATACTTATACGGTTAATTCAAATAACTTATCGGAGCAGTACTAAAATGAGTCAAAGTATACTGATAGTAGACGATGAGAAAGAAATCGCCGACTTAGTTGAAGTCTATCTGCAAAACGAAGGTTACCGCGTGTTTAAATGCTATAACGGAACAAAGGCCCTGGAATACGTTCAGACAGAAAGGCTGGATATGGCTATTCTGGACGTAATGCTACCTGATATTGACGGCTTTGGCCTTCTAAGAAAAATCCGCGAGCAGCACTTCTTTCCCATAATAATGCTGACGGCCAAAGTGGAAGATATGGATAAAATAACAGGGCTTACGCTGGGCGCGGACGATTACATAACCAAGCCGTTTAACCCTCTGGAGCTAACTGCCCGCGTTAAAACTCAGCTTAGACGCTATACTAAATACAATCATTCTGAAGCTGAAGCAATCTCTCCAGCTCAGGAATACGATATAAACGGTCTGGTTATAAATAAGGATACTCATACCTGTACTCTTTTTAATTCTGAAATAACTCTCACTCCTCTGGAATTCGATATCCTCTGGTATCTTTGCGAGCGAAAAGGCAAGGTAGTTCCGGCTGAAGAGCTTTTTCAGGCCGTATGGGGAGAAAAATATTTAAATAACAGCAATACCGTAATGGCGCATATCGGCCGGCTCCGCGAAAAATTAGGCGAACCGGCGAAAAATCCGCGGTTCATAAAAACCGTATGGGGAGTGGGATATAAAATTGAATAAGCAAAATAGCTTTAAAGTAAGACTGTCCTTTAAAATACTTATGCGTTTCACCGCAGCGGTCATATTATACTTTCTTCTGCTGCTGGCATTGTTCTTCGGGGGCATGCTCGTCTGCTCATTTTTCACCTGGACAGGCACAGAGCCGCTGTACACCCTGTTTAATTTTATACGTATCAACGGAGCGACCATCCTGTTCCTCCTGGGGTTAGGCGGGTTTATAATAATATTTATACATTACTGGAGGAAAACCATAGGCTATCTGGATGATGTGCTGGCCGCTACTGAAAATGTATACAACTCTAAAAATGATTTTATAGTGCTGCCGGCCGACCTCAAAGAGGCCGAAATGCAGCTTAACCAGATAAAGCTAAATGTGCACGAAAGCCAGCGCGCAGCCCAGGAGGCCGAAAAAAGAAAAAACGACCTGGTGGTGTATCTGGCCCACGACCTTAAAACTCCGCTAACCTCAGTTATAGGCTATCTTACTCTGCTGAAAGATGAAAAGGAAATCCCGCCCGAACTGCGCCAAAAATATCTCGCTATATCCCTGGATAAAGCCGAGCGCTTAGAGGATTTGATAAATGAATTCTTTGAGATAACCCGCTTTAACCTGTCGGGAATTTCCCTGGAATACAGTTTGGTCAATCTCAGCCTCATGCTTGAACAGCTCTCATATGAATTTAAACCCATGCTGGCTCAAAAAAATCTAAACTGCATCCTTAATATACAGCCTGATATTATGATTAAATGCGACCCGGACAAGCTTCAAAGAGTATTTGACAACCTGCTGCGCAATGCAGTCAATTACAGCTATGAAAATCAGGATATAATTATAACGGCTTCCAGAACCGAAAGTCCTAATAATCGAATTAAAATAGTATTTGAAAATAAAGGCATAGACATACCTAAGGAAAAGCTGGACCGAATATTCGAGCAGTTCTACCGCCTGGATACCTCTCGGGCCACAAAAGCCGGAGGCGCCGGCCTGGGGCTGGCTATAGCCAAAGAAATAGTTGAATTGCATAAGGGCAGCATATCCGCCTCATGCACGGACGGAGTAATTCATTTTGAAGTACTCCTGCCCGCCTGAATGCCGCGCTAATTCGTTTAAAGCGCAGTACGGCTTATAAACCGTACTGCGCTTTTTTATATGCGGCGCCGGCATAAAAGCCGCATCAAAAGCGCCGACCTGCGCAATTCTGTCAAACCCGCGCCAATCCACGTGTCCCCCTTCTTTTTCTAAAGCTTGCGGCGTAAAATCCCCGTCTTCAGAAAATCGTAAGGATTTCTTTATAAAATAATAGGACTGCCTTAAGCCGTATAATATTATAAAGCGCTCCTTCCTTTGCTATAATATATTTAACGCTTAGACGCGTGTAATTTATTTAAGCCTGACGCTAATGTACCGCGCCGGCAGCAAGCTGCGCAGCGTCCATTTAATGAGGCGGCGCGCTTTAATTATAAAAGGAGCAATAAATTATGGCAGCTAAACGGCTTACGCAAATATTTCCCTTTCTGCTTCCTCTGCGCCGATGGCAAAGAAAAATATTCTTTTACTCAAAAATGAGGTTTGATAAAAATGTATATGCAAAGCGCAGACTGGATACTCCCCTGCCCCATAGCATATATTCCGTATCCTCCGTAATGATAAACCGGCGCAGCGGCTTCCCTATAGAATATCAATATAATAAAGCCCATAATCTTGCCCTGGCTTCTAAAACCATGCAGCATGTAATTATCCGTCCCGGACAAACCTTTTCCTTTTACCAATTAGTCAGAAAGGCGGATAAGCGCGAACATTTTAAAGACGGGCTGGTGCTGGAAAACGGACGGCTTAAAACCTCCTACGGCGGCGGGCTTTGCCAGCTAAGCAGCTTATTGTTTCAGCTTTTCCTGCATTCGCCTCTGGTTATTACAGAACGCCACGCACATGCCCGAGAAACCCTGCCCCCGGTTCAGCCCGAGGAAACAGTCGGCCTGGACGCGGCGGTAAGCGAAGGCTGGCTAGACCTGAAAGCCTATAACCCAACCCAAAGCGTCTTTCAGCTTGAATTTGAGCTGAACCAAGAGTGTATCCACATCCGGCTGCTTTCTGATTCGCCCTCTCAATACCGGTATAAAGTATTTAATTCCAAGCTGAGCTATTTTTACAGGGATGACAGGCTGTTCAGAAACGTGCAGGTCAGCAGGATAAAAACAGATATATATACCAATACTCAAACACAGGAGGTCCTGTTCTCAGAAGAATGCGAAATATGCTATCCTGCGGATAATATCCCCCAGGAGCTGATAGAATCAATATAAAAAGCTAACATACCCTCAGTTTACAAAAAAACAGTCAGAAGGCATAAAATTTGCGTCCTGCTGCGTTGCTTTGATTCCAAGTTGGGAGCACGCTGATTAAGGATAACGCAGAAAATGAAGAAATTATCCCTTTTGATGCGTGTAGTTCCTTGTAAACTGAGGCTAGGAAAGGAAGAAACAATATGAAAAAAAACATAGCCGTCATATTTGGCGGACGTTCCCCCGAGTATTTCGTGTCTCTGCAATCCGCCTATTCGGTCATAACCAATATAGACCCCCAAAAATATAACGTAATACCCATAGGGGTAACGCTGGAAGGAGATTGGTTCAGATATAACGGCAACTATCAAAATATTCCAGACGGCACATGGCCCGCCGACGCGGCAAGCTGCGTGCCCGCCGCTGTATTGGGCGGAACTCACCCGAGGCTTATAGAGCTTCCTGAGGGAGGCCCGCGTTTTACCGTTATAGACGCAGCTTTCCCAGTCATGCACGGTAAAAACGGCGAGGACGGCACTATACAGGGGCTTTTTGAACAGGCCGGAATCCCTGTTATCGGCTGCGGAACTCTTTCCTCGGCGCTTTGCATGGATAAGGCGCGCGCTCACGCTCTGGCGCGGGACGCCGGCATAAGGGTGCCCCGCTTTATTACCGCTAATACAAACACGCCGGACAGCGTACTGCTGAAAGAAGCCGAAATTTTAAAATACCCCATTTACGTCAAGCCGGTTAAAGCCGGTTCATCCTTTGGCATAAGCCGGATAATTTCATCCGGCCAGCTCTGCCAGGCGGCCCAAAAAGCCTTTGAATTTGACAGCCAAATAACGCTCGAGGAGGAAGTGCCGGGCTGCGAGGTAGGCTGCGCCGTGCTGGGCAGAGACAATCTCATTTTGGGAAGAGTGGACCAGATAGAAAGCCCCGGCTTATTTGATTACACCGAAAAATATAATCCGCAAAATTCTAAAATCTATATGCCGGCGCCTATAGACTATCAAACTGAAGAAGAAATCAAGCGGACTGCCGCAGCTCTTTACAAACTGCTGGACTGCTCGGGCTTCGCGCGCGTAGATATGTTTTTAACGCCTGAAAAGCAAATAGTATTTAATGAAATAAACACCATACCCGGGCTGACCGCCCACAGCCGCTTCCCAAATATGATGAAAGGAGCCGGAATGGAGCTTAAAGAGGTAATAAAAATCCTTATAGAGCTGAGCCTTAAAGATGAATGAGATAATATTGCAGCCCGGCTTGATATACAGCGGCAGTCTGATACTGGTAAATAAAATACATCCTATATATACCGAACATTCAAATCAAAGCGAGCTTACTCTTTTAAGCGAGGAAAGCCAGCCTATACTGCTTGAAAAAGAAACCGCCGCAGTACTGGAAAGGCTGATAGGCGATATAAACGGCCGGAAAAGCATACTGGCCGTAAGCGGCTACCGTACTCAAAAGGAACAGCGCGCCATCTATTCAGATTCGCTTAAAGCCAACGGACCGGATTTTACCCGCCGCTATGTAGCCCTGCCCAATCACAGCGAGCACCAGACCGGGCTGGCCGTAGATTTGGGGCTGCGCCAAAAGGAAATAGATTTTATTCGCCCTTATTTTCCTGACGAGGGAGTGTGCGGACGCTTTAAGGAGCTTGCGCCCGTTTACGGTTTTATTCAAAGATATAAGCGCAGCAAGGAAAACATAACGGGCATAAGCGAGGAGCCGTGGCATTTCAGATATATAGGGCGTCCCCACGCCGAGCTGGCCGAATGCCTGCATATGACGCTTGAGGAATATATAGAGGAATTAAAAAAATATCCTCAGGACTCCCCCCTGCGCTTTAAAAGCGCGCTTAACCAGAGCTATGAAATCTTTTATGCGCCCTCAAACGGAAAGGCGCAGACCGTCCGATTGCCTGATGATATTCCCTATAATATTTCAGGCAACAATACCGACGGCTTTATCATTACGCTCTGGAGATAGAAATTTATGAAACAGGAAAAGACTCTTCAGGCAGAGTGCAGGCACGCGCCTCTTCAGTCAAACAATAATTACAGCTCTAACGGCTGCGCGCCTATTAAAGGCGCGCCGGTTAAAGCGCCGTCCGCAGCGCGCTGCGGCTATCCGGCATTAGACTCCTTCAGGCTGGCCGCGGCAGTACTGGTAGTAATGATACACACCTCTCCTCTGGCCGATATAAGCGAAACCGGAAATTTTATACTTACCCGCATTCTGGCCCGCACAGCCGTCCCCTTCTTTTTTATGGCTTCAGGCTTTTTCCTCTTTAAGGACGGAACAAACAGGGACAAGCTGAAGAAATTTTTAAAGAGCACGGCGGTCATATACCTACTCTCTATCCTGCTCTATCTGCCCGCAAACATCTACAGCGGCTATTTTAGCTCCGACCATCTGCTGCCCAATATTTTAAAGGATTTAGTTTTTGACGGAACCTTTTATCATCTATGGTATCTTCCCGCAGCCTTGGCCGGGGGCTGTATTTCCTGGCTGCTTATAGATAAGCTGGGCGGCAGGCGCGCCGCAATAGCGGCGCTGGCCCTATATGCTCTGGGCCTGCTGGGAGACAGCTATTACGGCCTAACTCAGCAGGTATCAGCCTTAAATTGCATATATGCGCATATGTTTGAGCTATTTGATTATACCCGGAACGGCCTGTTTTTTGCGCCTATTTTCTTTATCTTAGGCGCGCTTGCACGCAATATCCGTCCTGCCCGGCTGAAAAGCGCGCTGCTCTTTGCCGGTTTTCTAGCCCTTACCATTATCGAAGGACTTATTTTGCGCCGGGCGCAGTATCCAAAGCATGACAGCATGTATATAATGCTTGTGCCCTGTGTTTTTTTCCTTTTTCTATTTCTGGCGTCATTTAAGGGAAAGCGCTTGAAGCTGGCCCGGGATATGTCGCTGTTTATATATATACTACATCCATTGTCGATAATAGTTCTGCGCGGCACCGCTAAGCTGTTTAACTGCCGGGAGCTGCTCCTGGGCAGCAGCCTCGTATATTTTCTGGGGACCTTGTTTATTTCAGCCGCGGCGGCATATATTCTGGTTATCTTAAAGCACGCGTTAATTTCATTCAGCCAAAAACCCGGCCGGCATGCAGCAGCATCTCGCCTTGGCCGCTCGCTATATTGCAAAAATCCCCCGCTCTCAGGCAGGGCCTGGATGGAAATAGATTTAAAACAGCTTAAAAGCAATACCCAGGCCCTACTGGCAGCCCTGGGGCGTCAGAGCCGTTTAATGGCGGTTGTAAAAGCGGACGCATACGGCCTGGGCGCATGCAGAGTCGCGCTGTATTTAAACCGTATGGGCATAGATTCCTTTGCAGTTTCCACAATAGACGAAGGAATTTCTCTGCGCAGACGAGGCGTAAAGGGCGAGATACTCGTTCTGGGCTATACCGATACTGCGCGGGCATATCAGCTAAAACGCTACAAGCTCACTCAAACCGCTATAGATTACCCTTACGCGCTGGCCCTAAATAATGCGGGCTATAGGCTCAAAATACACGCCGCAGTAGATACCGGCATGAAGCGGCTGGGAGTGCAATCGCAGAATAAAGATGAGCTTAAAAAAATTTACAGCTTGCCTAACCTTACTGTTTCAGGCATTTACAGCCACCTTTGCGTTTCCTTCAGCCGGGACGCCGGCGACTGTGATTTTACCCTTAAGCAGATTGCGCGCTTTGATGAAGTTCTGGATTATCTCAGGCGCAGCGGCATAGCCACGGGAAGGACGCATCTTCAAAGCAGCTACGGACTGTTAAATTATCCGCAGCTTAAATACGACCTTGTAAGGTCGGCGGCAATACTTTTCGGACTGCTGGACTATCCGGACACGCAGCTTAAGTTAAAGCTCAAGCCCGTTATAGCCCTGAAAGCGCGCATAGCCCTGATAAAGCATATAAAAGCAGGCGAAAGCGTCGGCTATGGCAGGGAATTCACCGCATGCAGAGACACGGTTATAGCAGTTGTCCCCGCGGGCTATGCCGACGGCATTCCCGCCAGCCTTTCCTGCGGAGCCGGACAGGCGCTTATCCGCGGCAGACGGGTAAGCATTGCCGGGCGCACCTGTATGGATCAAATGATGCTGGACGTTACCGATGTGCCGGACGTCAGCAGAGATGATATCGTGGTATTTATAGGTCAAAGCGGCAATCAAAGCATTTCCCCTGAGGAAATGGCCAAAAATGCAGGCATATCAGTCAATGAGCTTATAAGCCGCATGGGAACGCGGCTGGAAAGAATATATTTTGATTAAAGCCCTGAGAGAGAATATAGCCGCAGGGGGCG
>OGCQ01003914.1_pt1 | contig 12712 bp, 8 predicted proteins | sample 1570161 | NCBI WGS metagenome assembly OGCQ01 (sample SAMEA4384402, study PRJEB24528) | human gut metagenome
GAGGCCGAGCGCAAAATGGATTCTAAAAAACACCTTGCCAAATAGGAGCGTCAGGGGGCATGGGCAGGCGCAGCGCGAAGCGCAAAGCGCCAGCCCATGCATGCCCGAGGACGTTTGCAAGACTAAACCCCGGTCCCCGCGATGGGAGGGCTTAGCGGCCGACTCTGGCCGACCACTCCCAGCAGCCCACCGGCTCGCCGTCGATGAGTACGTTGCCCCCGTCGAAGTCTTGATAACACAGGTCGTTGAATTGGTGGATCCACACGCCGTGGTTGAACGTCTTCTTGGCCGAGCCGTCGGCCTCGCGATACACGCCGGTCAGGTCCTCGACATGGCTAAAGTAGGTGAGATGCACGTTGGCGCCGGCATCGCGCAGGCGCGCGAACAGCGGCAGCACGGTCTGTTGCGGGTGCACGAGCTCGTCGCCCTTGGAGTGCGTAAACCACAGCGGCGTCTTGGCGAGCGCGGCCACGTCCTCGTCCGTGGCGTTGTACCACGGGGCGCAGCAGGGAAGGCCCGCGGCGAAGAAATCGGGGTAGTCGGCGCACAGGCGCAGGGTCATAAAGCCGCCGTTGGAAAGACCGGCGACCACGATGCGGTCGGTGTCGATGCGGTCGGCATGCTCGGCGACAAACTCATCGATAAGTGCCTTGAGCACGGGGGAGTAGATGCTCTGGTTGGAGTGACCAAGCTGCTCGACGCCGTTGTCCATCCAAAACGTGGGCGACTGCGGTACGAGCACCCAGGCAAAGCCGCCAAAGTAGCGCTGGATCTGCGCCTGGCTGATGGCCGTCACGCGGTTGCCGATATAGGCGCGCGTGGCGCCTTCGCCCTGCGTGGCGCCCTTGCCCTCGCCGGCGCCGTGCAGATACACCACGAGCGGTGCCTTTTGGGGCACGGCCGTGGCCTCGGGCGCAAAGGGGTTGAAGCATGCCGAGTCCTCGGCCTTAAAGCTGGGCTCAAAGAAGCCGTATTCGAGCGCGATACCGTCGACGGCGGTCTTTTGCGTGTCGTTGCTCCAGCCTTTGAGCGCAGGGCAGATATCGCCACGGCAGGTGTCGAAGACCAGGCCGCAGGTGGGATCGTCGCCGTCGTTGCCGGGAAGAGCCGCGAGCTGCGTGATGTGCAACTGGTCATCGAGCATGCGCGAGCCCATGACGCCGCCTTCGATCTTTTTGGTCAGGCGCTGCTCGGCGACCTCGAGCGCCACATGGGTGCCCACGGCGAGCTTACGTCCGTTCTCGTCGCACGGATATGCGGCGAGAATGTCGATGTAACCCACGGAGGGCGCGGCATGGTCGGCGCCGCGTTCCTTGCGCATCAGAACATCGCCCGAGCGCTCGTGACGCTCTACATATATATGGAAGGTGTTCGCGTCGATGTTGTTGGCGCGCACGGTGCAGGGCAGGTCGAGTACGACCTTGCTGATCCAGGGGCCAAAGTCGCCCAAGGTGGTGACGGTTGCGTAGGTACACAATTTGAGTTCCATGAGCTGCCTCCCTTGCGCCGCGAATGCCTGGCATCTGCGGCAATACAAACTAAACATGTTTAGTGTAATCTAGAATTGAAGAATAACCAGATGAACTCGGTAAACGGCAAAATTGAACACGTCGTGAACTACTAAACATATGTTTACTAGCTTCTAGCAGGGCTTCTGTTGATGAGTTAACAGGTCATAGAGGTGTTTATCAAAATAAAAGCCCACGTAAAGAGCCATATATCAATAGACAGTCAAAGAGACCATCTCCCGCCATTGGAATACGTTCACCCCCGATTTCCTACCGTTCGCCGGACTCTGCACGGTAAAATTGCCACAAATGAGGCGCTCCGTGTAAACTAAAGCCCGTAAACGTTCAGTAAACACTTTGTTTACGACAGCGTATCCAAGGGCCCGGCAACCGTAAGGGGTTATAGTCGCCGGGCCAAAGGCGTGCCTAAGCCCAAGGGGGCTGGCACACGAAGATATGGGGAGGGGTCCCATGGCAGTAGATAACAAGCAGATTGCCACCGATGTCCTCGAGCTCGTGGGCGGCGCGGAGAATGTTTCCGTTGCCACCAACTGCATGACGCGCCTGCGTCTGACGCTCAGGGATAACAGCAAGGCCGACGTGGAGAAGATCAAGAAGGTCAAGGGTGTTCTGGGTTGCCAGTTCGCCGGCAGCCAGCTCCAGGTCATCATCGGCCAGAACGTGCCCAAGGTGCTCGCCGAGTTCGTCGCCATCTCCGGCGTCAAGCAGGGCGAGGCCGTTAACGAGAACCTCGACGCGCCCAAGGAGAAGTTCGAGCTCAAGAACCTGCCGAACATCATCCTCGACTATCTGTCGGGCTCCATGACCCAGCTCATCCCGCTGCTCATGGCCGGTGGTCTGTTCCGTACCATCGCGGCCGTCCTCGGCCCCACCATGCTCGGTGTGCTCTCGGCCGACGACCCGACCTATACGTTCCTCTACACCACCCTGTACGAGGCAACGTTTACCTTTATCCCCATCTACCTGGGCTATGCCGCCGCTAAGAAGCTCGGCGCCAGCCCGGTGCTCGGCATGCTGCTCGGTGGCGCCCTCATGGCTCCTTCCGTGGTGAGCGTCGCCACCCAGGAGGGCGGCGGAATCATCTCCGTCTACGGCATCCAGATCGCCGCTGCCAACTACCAGCAGTCCGTCCTGCCGATCATCCTTTCGGTGCCCGTCCTGTACTTCATCGAGAAGTTCTTTAAGAAGGTTATGCCCGACGTGCTGTCCACGGTCTTCACGCCGTTCTGCACCATGATCGTCACGATCCCCATTGCCTTCATCGTCCTCGCTCCGATCGGCAACGAGATCGGTACGCTGATCGCCAACGCCCTCTTCGGCCTTGCTGACCTTGGCGGCATCGGCATCCTGATCGTCATGGCCATCCTCGGCGCCTTCTGGCAGCTCTTCGTGGTCTGCGGCATGCACATGCCCGTCATCCTGCTCGCCCAGGTTCAGATCATCGCTGCCGGTTACGATCCCTTCGTCTTCGTTTCCACCAACTGCGCTATGGCCGCTGTCTGGGGCTGCGCCTTCGGTGCCTTCCTCAAGATGAAGAACCCCGACGAGAAGTCTCTCGCCATCGGTTACGTCATCTCCGCCATCGCCGGCGGCGTCACCGAGCCCGCGCTCTTCGGCATCCTCATGCGCTTCCGTCGCACCATGTTTGGCATGTTCATCGGCGGTGCTATCGGCGCTGTGTTCTCCGGCCTCATGGGTGTTACCTACTACCTCGCAGGCGGTGCCTCCAACTTCCTGGTCTTCACCAACTACCTGCAGGGTGGCCAGATGAACACCGTCTGGGCTATCGTTGGTATGGCAATCTCCTTTGTCATCGCCGCTGCCGTCGTCTTTGCCTGCGGCTTCTCCAAGGAGGAACTCGCCGAGATGGAGGCCTAAGGCCAAACCGTTCGGTCACATATGACCTCACCTACACGACAGGGCCCCGTCAGGCGTAAGCCCGGCGGGGCCCTTCTTGCAAGGTAGACTGATGGGGCGGACGGGATTCGCCCGCGATGGTTTGCCAAGCGGCAGGGGCTTTCGCACGGGGTTACCGCGAAAGCCCCCGGCGGTTCGCAAATCCTTTATCAAACGAAAGGACATGCAGATGAGTTTGGGAAAGCTGACCGTCAACGGTCGCCAGGACGGCTTTTTGTGCGAGGGCAAACCGTTCTTCTGGTTTGCCGATACGTGCTGGAGCGCATTTACGAGCATTGCCGAGGATGACTGGGACTACTACCTGACCCGCCGTGCCGAGCAGGGCATGAATGTGCTGCAGATCAACACGCTGCCGCAGTGGGACCGCTGCTGCCCCGACCTGGGCATTTGGCCCTATGCCAGCGAGGACGGCGTGCACTTTGATTGGTCCCGTCCCAACCAGGCATATTGGGACCGCGCCGCCGCCATGTGCCGTGCTGCCGTCGAGCACGGCATCCGTCCGGCGCTCGTGCTTATGTGGTGCAACTACGTGCCCGGTACCTGGGGTGCCAAGATCGCCGAGCGTTGCGGCGCCGAGGTTATGCCGCGTGAGGAGGTCCGTGCCCACGTTGCCCGCGTCGTCGAGAACCTGGGCGAGTTCAACCCCGTCTACGTGGTGACGGGCGATACCGACTTTGCCGGCGACGAGGCGATCGCCTATTACGAGGACGCGCTCGACGAGGTCGTCAAGCGCGCGCCCGAGGCGCTGCGCACCATGCATATCAACCGCGCCAATCGCACCATTCCGGCGCAGTATCTGGACCGTCTGGACTTTTATATGTTCCAGCCCGGCCACAACTACGAGGGCCAGCCCGAGGCATGGCGTCTGCCGCAGGACTTTATCGCCAACTACCCTAAAAAGCCGATGGTCAACTCTGAGCCTTGTTACGAGCAGATGGGTGCGTCGCGCAATGTGTACTGGCGCTTCACCGCGCAGGATTGCCGCGCGAGCGTATGGTCGTCGATTCTTGCCGGCGCCAGTGCCGGCGTAACTTACGGCGCACACGGCGTTTGGAACTGGCAGACATCGCGCAGCCAAGGCTCGGTGCTGGGCGAGGGCTTCGACATGCCGTTCCGCTGGCAAGAGTGCCTGCAGTTTGCGGGCGTGTGGGACTTTGGCGCGATTGAGCATGTGCTTGCCGGCCTGGGTGCCACGGCTGCCGACGACGCGCTTGCCGTGGTTCCGGCGCAGGAGCTGCTCGATGACGCGCGCGAGGCCATTCGTGTGGCGCGCGTTGGCGATCGCATCGTCGCGTACCTGCCGCGTACCACGGCGCTCAAGTTTAAGCTCGACGGCGCGCGTGGCTGGACGGCGACGGTCCTCGACATGGAGGACAAGCACATCGCCAAGCTGCCCGTTCGCGATAACGGTGACGGCACCGTGTGCGTGGCGCAGCATCCCTTTGAGCACGACGCGCTGGTGATCCTGGCCCCCGGGCGCTAACGGCTCTTCTCCAACATTTACAACCCAGTCCCTTTCATTAGGCTGCGACGGAATGGTTCCTGCATGACGGCTTTAAGCTGCCAAGGGGAGCCATTCCGTCGCACTCTTTGTTTACTCATTGGGTACTCATTGGGGACGTACTTAAATGAGTGGTCTCGTGAGTTTGAGGGCGAGTCGTCCGCTCGATACAAGGTGAGTGTCGTGGACACATGGGGCATGACGGAGGAGGAGCTTCCCGGAACCTTTGAGGGCAAGTTCCGCATCGATCTCCCAAGTAAGCAGTATATGATGCTTCGCCTGACCAAATTAGAGGCGTAAAACAGAGATAATCGGCTCCGGGTGTGACTTGCTGCACGACCATCGCAGGGGGGTAGCCCCTGTGATGGTCGCGGCGATGCGCGTCTGGGGCTACGCTTGTAAGGAGTGAACATGCAGGAGTTTTTTGGAATCGATGTGGGCGGTACGGCCGTTAAATGGGCTGTGCTGGGCGAGGATATTTCCATCCGCGAGCGCGGAAGCCTGCCGACGGGCTTTACCACGGCTGAGGAGACGGTCGCGGCGCTGATCTCGCTCGTCGAGCCGTATCGCGAGCGCGTGAGCGCCGTGGGCGTGAGTGCGCCCGGCGGCATCTACGAGGGAGATGTCACAGGAACGATCCATCGCGGTGGTGCGCTCACGTTTATGGATGGCTGTCCGCTCGGAAAGCTCATGCGCGAGGCTCTGGGGGTGCCGATTGCCGTCAATAACGACGGTAAGTGCTGTGCACTCGGTGAGTATGCGGCTGGTGCTCTGCGCGGGACGCGTTTTGGCGTGGTGCTCGCTATCGGCACGGGCATCGGCGGCGGTATCGTCATCGACGGCAAGGTCCTGCGCGGCGCGCACTGCTTTGCAGGCGAGTTTAGCTTCTTGCGCAACGATGTCACGACTGCTGCGAGCATGGAAAACTCCTTTGCGGGTTCGGGCGGTTGGCGCGCGCTCCGCGATGCCGCCGTTGCCGAGAAGGGCCTGCCTGCGGATTCTCCGGTGGACGGCCGCCGCGTCTTTGAGTGGATCGCGGATGGCGACATGGCGGCGCAGCGCGCGCTCGACCGCTACGCTCGCGCATTTGACGGACAGCTCATCAACCTGCAGGCCGTGCTCGACCCCGAGGTCTTTGTGATCGCAGGCGGCATCTCGTGCCATTCCGAGCTCGTCGATGCCCTGCGTGCGCAGATGCCGCTGGCCCTCTCGAGTTACGAAGGGACCCTTGCCGGCATTCCTGTGCCGCAGATAAAGGCGGCCGAGCTCGGCAACGACGCCAACCTTTACGGTGCTGTCCAGGAGGCCATGCGCCTGGTGTAGCGCATTGGACATAATCATTGGGGACGTTCTTGTTTGACTAGTCGTTTAAGAACGTCCCCAATGACTACCCACAGAATGAGAGTGGATAATCTCCCGTTTTTGGCCTGCATGCGGGCTCAAAGTGGGAGATTATCCGCTCTCGTCATTTGATTGGCACTTGCGGCACTTGCACTCATTGGGGACGTACTTAAATGAGTGGCAGTTGGGGGACACTCCTTGCCGAGTTGCAAGCCGTGCGCGCCCCTTCTGGGCCTTGCGGCTCAAAATCGGTTTACGCCGTGGGCTGTTGGGGTCAAATTAGCGACATTTTGAGGATAGGTTCGATATTAGGACTGGTTCTCTAATAGAATGAGTTTGCAGGCCATTAAGCGACTGCGGGGGGGGGGTATTCATGAAAGGTATGGGAGATACAACAGCGTATTTGCGTTGGGGCATTCGGGAGATTATATGCCTGGCGCTGTTCTATTTTACGTTTTTGGCTGGCGAGTACCTCTTCGACATGCGCGTGGCCGAGTTTGTGCCGCCGAGCGAGGTTGCTACCTACGAGACCCTCATCGTCGGTGCGAGCGTAATCGGCTTTTTTGTGCGTCCTATTCTGTACTATCGCCGCCCCCGCGCGATCGATACGACGAGCGACATCGCGGGAGTGCTGCTGGTATCGGCATTCCTGCTGTTGATTATGGCGGTTCGGTTTGAGGTGGTAATCGCCGGCGGTTTGATGGCGTGCTGCACGCTGGGCTACTGCGGATCGACCGCCCACGCCAACTTTGCGCGACGCTTTGCACGGACGCCATATTTGGCGCGCGCGGCGGCACTTTCGTATGGTCTGGGCGTTTTATTGCAGGTGTTCAACCATATGGTGATGCCCGCGGGGATTCCGCAACAGGCCGTTTTTGTTGCCTGCGCGGTGGTGCAGGTGGCGCTTCTCCACGACGTCCGTCGTGCCAAGCTGCGCGGCGAACCTGAGTTTGGGCATGAGTCCGATATCGCCGAACTCTCTGTGGATGCGTCGGAGTTTGGCGTCAAGTGGCAAAACGATTCTGAGTCAACGGCGGCTTTTCGGCGTGCCGTGGTGCGTCTGACGGTCGCAACCGCCTGCCTTACCGGTGTGTTTGCCGCCCTCGATGTGTGGCTCACGACCTCGCACGCCGCCGGGTCCGTCGACTTGGGCGATTGGCTGCGCTTGCTGATGGGCGTGAGCGCTCTGGTCGCTGGTTATTTGTTTGACCTGCGCGGACGCTCGTATATGAACATCATCATGACCTGCGTCGCTATGCTTTCCACGCTTTCGTTCTTTGTGCTTATCACCGATGCCAACGGCGGCAACAAGCTTGCCGCTACCATCATCTACTATCTGGGTTCGGGCTTCTTCGTGGTGTTTTTCACGGCGAAATTTGCCGCCATTTCGGTTTATGCGCACTGGTCGTATCTGTGGCCGTGCATGGGTCGCGTCATCAATAACGTTTGCGCGATGCTCGTGACGGCGCCGGCGGTGGCGATTGTTTCGAGCCAGAACGTGCTGCTGGCAGTGGGCGTGGGGCTTGTGCTGCTTGTGGGCATTGCGATCACGCTGCTGGGACAGTCTGGGCATCAGGCCTATGACGTTGAGGTGCGCGGCGACCTGGCGTTTGCTGCTAGCGACCTTGGCACGGATCCCGTATCCGCCCAGAGCGAGCCCGCCCCCACGGAGGTGCCGGAGCTCACGCTCGACGAGCGTCTCGATGCCTTCGTCGCCGCCTTTGAGCTTACGCAGCGCGAGCGCGATATTTTGGAGGCCTTGGTCGCATCGAATGAGAGCGTTCAGGACATCGCCGCAACGCTCTTCCTTTCGCGCTCCACGCTCTACCGGCATATCGCCTCGATCAACAAAAAGACCGGCGCCTCCTCACGTGTGGCCCTCATCAACTTTTTCTGGTCCTGGGCGCCTAAGGACTAGCCCATTTGGGACGGGGCTTTTTTAGCTGTTTTGGGCAGCCACTGCCAGCGCGAACCACCACAAAGGGGACAGACACCTTTGTGGTGGTTTTGACGGGAGCGCCTGTGGAGTTACAGCAGTTCGCCGTGGCGGGCGATGTAGCGGCGCTTGGCCAGTTGGGTGAGCGCGATGTAGGCGGCGACAATGCCGATGAGCAGCGCGAAGAAGATTGGCGGCAGCGGCATGAGACCCAGCGCATCGGCGATGGGGCTTGCCGGCAGCCAGGTGACGAGCACCAGGCCCAGCACGGTGAGGAGGCACAGCGCGGGCGCGGCGTGGTCGCGCGGGCGTGGCAGGCGCGGGGAGCGCAGCATGTGGACCACGAGCGTCTGCGACCACATGGACTCGACAAACCAACCGCTCTGGAAGAGCGCCGTAAAGGCCGCCATGCCTGCGACGTCGCCTATAGCGGCAAGCTCTGCCCAGCTTGCGCCCACGGCGGCGGGGCACACCACAAAGAAGAGCGCGGCGAAAGTCGCGATATCAAACAGTGAGCTCACGGGGCCCAGCTCGAGCATAAAGCCCTTGATGGACGCGGCGTCCCAAGCACGCGGACGGGCAGTCCAGGCGTCGTCGACGGTGTCCCACGGCAGCGCGATGCACACGATCTCGTAGACCAGCGACAGCAGCACCAACTGCAGAGCGCTCATGGGCAAGAATGGCAAGAACAGGCTCGCGACGGTCACGGATAGCACGTTGCCAAAGTTGGAGCTCACCGTGGTCTTGAGGTACTTGAGCAGGTTGCCGTAGGTGCGGCGGCCTTCGATGATGCCGCGCTCGAGCACGCCCAGGTCTTTCTGGAGCAAGATGATATCGGCGGATTCCTTGGCGATGTCGACGGCCGAATCGACCGAGATGCCGCAGTCGCTCGCACGCATGGCGGCGGCGTCGTTGATGCCGTCGCCCATAAAGCCCACGGTGTGGTCGAGCAGCTCACGCATGACGCGCACCAGACGCGCCTTCTGCAGCGGCGAGAGCTTGGCGAAGAGGTGGGTGTTCTCGGCGCGTTCGGCAAGCTCGGCGTCGTCGAGCGCATCGATCTCGGAGCCGAGCAAGACGTTGCTCGCGTCGATGCCGATCTGCTCGCAAACGGTGGCGGCGACACGGTCGTTGTCGCCGGTCAGAACCTTGACCGCCACGCCCTTGGCTTCGAGGGTAGCGACGGCGCCCGCGGCACTTGCTTTGGGCGGATCGAGGAAGGCCAAAAAGCCCATCAGCACCATGTCGCACTCGTCAGCGATGCCAAACTCGCCCACGCAGCGCGGATTGGTCTTCTGCGCCACGGCAATCACGCGCAGGCCCTCGGCGTTGAGCCCGGCGACCTGCTTGCGAATCTGGGCGAGCTTGTCTTCGGTGAGCGGCTGGGCGGCGCCATCGACCTCGATAAAGGAGCAGATCTCGAGCATTTCCTCGGCAGCTCCCTTGGTAACCATCTGGGTTTTGCCCTGGGCGTCGGCGACAACGACGCTCAGGCGACGGCGCGAGAAATCGAAGGGCACCTCGTCGATCTTGGTATAGCGGTCGCGCAGGCTCTGGCCCAGCATGGAGCCGGGTGCTGTGGCCGAGGGCGTCACGTCGGCGCGGTCGATGACGGCCAGGTCGATAAGGTTCTTGAGGCCGGTCTGGAAGAAGCTGTTCAAAAACGCATGGCGCAGTACGCGCACGTCCTCGTTGCCGTCGGTGTTGAGGTAGCGCTCGAGCACGATGCGGTCTTCGGTGAGGGTGCCGGTCTTGTCGCAGCACAGGACGTCCATCGCGCCGAGGTTTTGGATCGCCGGCAGTTCCTTGACGATAACCTGGCGACGGGCGAGGTCCTTGGCGCCCTGCGACAGGCTCGTGGTCACGATGACGGGAAGCATCTGCGGCGTGATGCCCACGGCCACGCTCGTGGCGAATAGCAGCGCGTCGATGACGTTGCCCTTGGTGGCGGCGTTGATGGCAAAGACGGCCGGCGCCATAACGAGCATGAGGCGTACGAGCAGCATGGAGACGCTCGAGACGCCGCGGTCAAACGCGCTCTTCTCGCCGTGCCCGTTGAGCATCTTGGCGATGCCGCCCAGGTAGGTGTCCGAGCCGGTGGCAACGACAAGCGCCATTGCAGTGCCGTTTTGCACGGAGGTGCCGGTAAAGACGATGTTCTTGCAGGCGGAGAGTGGCAGCGCGGAGCCGTTGGCACCCTCGACGACCGCGGCGGAAGCGGTCTTCTCGACGGCGTTGCTCTCGCCGGTGAGTGCGGACTCGATCGCAAACAGATCGCGCGCGGTGATGATACGGGCGTCGGCCGGCACCATATCGCCGGCAGAGAGGCGGATCACATCGCCGGGGACGAGCTCGTCGAAGGGGATCTCGAGGCGCTCGCCGTCGCGCAGAGCGCAGCAGGTGTTGGAGACCAGGTCCTTGAGGGCCTCGGCCGCATTGCCGCTGCGGGCTTCCTGGATAAACTTCATGCCGCCCGATACCAGCAGCATGATGCCGATGACGATGACCGTGGAGGGGTCGCGCTGCGGCTCGGGCACGGCGAGCACGTCGATATAGAGCGAGACCAGTGCGAGCGCGGCGAGGATGCCGGCGAAGGGATCGATGAATGCGTCGGCGATGCGGCGGGCGAGCGTCTTGGTCGGCGCCTCGATGGTGTTGGGGCCGACCGCGCTCAGGCGCTCGGCGGCGTGCTCGGCGGTGAGTCCGCCAGCCGTGGCGTCGAGCAGCACGAGGGCGTCCTCGGCGCTATGGGTGGCGGCGAATATGGTGTTCTTGGACAGGCCGGCGTGAGCGGCAGGGCGCGCCGTGCGGCGGCGCTTGGAGATAGCTTCGAGTACCGTGGCGGTTTTGAGCATCAGCATAGGGTCCTCCTTGTTGAAGGGAGTTAGCGTACGTGTCGTATGTGCTTCAAAAAAACCTAGATGTCGCTCACGTCATGCTTTCGAACCACCACAAAGGGACAGGCACCTTTGTGGTGGTTTTGACGATCGGCTGTTGGCGCTTATGCGTGCGCGGAATCCTCGCGGCGTGCCGAGGGCGACATGCAGGTTTTTCGACTATGGCTGCCTTCCATGGCACACCTCCTTAAGGCCGGGCGCGGCGCGCTTTGGGTATCTCGTACCCGTTACAATCCGCCCGTATTCTTGATGAGGGGGTTTGCCGTGTCAACCCCAATGTTTGGAAAACCATTGCCCCTGACAAAGCCTTTACAGAATGCCGAGGCCCCAAAGCGCGCCCGCAACGCGCCCTGCCTGCGCTAAACTGGAAGGCACGTACGCGATTACGAGAGGAGCCCGCATGGAGGCTTACAAGCAAGAGTTCATCAAGTTCATGGTTGAGTCCGACGTTCTTAAATTCGGCAGCTTTACGCTCAAGAGCGGCCGTCAGTCCCCGTTCTTTATGAACGCCGGCGCCTACGTGACGGGCTATCAGCTCAAGAAGCTGGGCGAGTATTACGCCCAGGCCATCCACGATAACTTTGGCGACGACTTTGATGTGCTGTTTGGGCCGGCCTACAAGGGTATTCCGCTGGCCGTCGTGACCGCGATTGCCTACCACGAGCTGTACGGCAAGGAGGTCAAGTACTGCTGCGACCGCAAGGAGGCCAAGGACCACGGCGCCGATAAGGGCAACCTGCTGGGCTATGAGCCCCAGGACGGCGACCGCGTGGTCATGGTCGAGGACGTCACCACCAGCGGTAAGTCCATCGACGAGACCTATCCCAAGGTCAAGGCTGCTGCCGATGTCGAGATCAAGGGCCTGATCGTGTCCCTCAACCGCATGGAGGTCGGCAAGGGTGGCGTGACCACCGCTCAGAAGGAGATCGAGGCCAAGTACGGTTTCCCCGTCGCGAGCATCGTCTCCATGGCCGAGGTCGTCGAGACTCTCTACAACCACGAGATCGACGGCAAGGTCGTCATCGACGACGAGCTCAAGGCCGCCATCGATGCCTACTACGAGCAGTACGGAGCTCGTTAGTTACGGCGTTTTACCAAACGCCGTAACTGCTCGACGCTGCGCGGGCCGCATTTGGACAATCTGACGTTCAACTTCAAGGGCGCGACCAGAAGGTCAGCGCCCTTTCGTTTCACGTCACCTTGTCTCAAATGCGACCCGCTCGCTCATATGACCCAATCCGCTGTCAAGGGCCACAATGGCCCCGCCGACCGCTTGCAATCGGTCGGCGGGGCCTGCCGTTAACCCGTCCCGGTCCGCCCCCGGCATGTCGTCGACGCCTTCGGCTCAGTCTCATATCCGCGGATACCGTTCTGTCGGCCCGCACTCCATTCCTTCGGCGGGGTTCCCCAAGTCTGTCGGGGCGCATGCGGAGGGCTCCGCGCGCACAGCGAAATAGGGGGTGTCCCCGAAGGCCGCCCGGCTCGCCGGGACGGGGGCTATGTCTATTCCGCGCCCTCCCGGCACATCGTGCCGAGGGCTGTTAGCGCTACTGTAAAAACAACCATTTTGACCAACGCTCAACAACCAATC
>OGCQ01003921.1_pt1 | contig 12683 bp, 6 predicted proteins | sample 1570161 | NCBI WGS metagenome assembly OGCQ01 (sample SAMEA4384402, study PRJEB24528) | human gut metagenome
TGAGTGCCCTGATGAGCGGTGCCTGTATCCTGTTCCTTTTCTGGAGCATCACCCATCTGGTACGCAAACTGGTAATCACCGACGAGAACAACATCACGAAAGGACAACTTATCACTGTCATGGGTAGCGGACTGGTCGGCGCACTGGTCTACACCTTCAGCGACACCTTCTGGTTCTCTGCCGTAGAAGGCGAAGTATATGCTTTCTCCTCCCTCTTTACAGCCGTTGTATTTTGGCTGATTCTGAAATGGGAAGATGTGGCCAACCAGCCTCACAGCGACCGCTGGCTGATCCTAATCGCTTATCTGACCGGACTGAGTATCGGTGTTCACTTGCTGAACCTCCTCTGTCTGCCGGCAATCGTATTGGTGTACTACTACAAGAAAACTCCGAACGCCACTGCCAAAGGCTCATTGCTCGCCCTGCTCGGATCGGGCGTACTCGTAGCAGCCGTGCTTTATGGCATCGTACCCGGTATCGTTAAAGTCGGCGGCTGGTTCGAACTGCTGTTTGTCAACGGACTCGGCATGTCGTTCAACTCCGGCGTTGTAGTTTATATCATTCTGCTTGCTGCCGCCCTTATCTGGGGTGTGTACGAAAGCTACACCGAAAAGAGCAGACTCCGCATGGCCATTTCATTCATTCTGACCATCGCCCTGCTGGGTATTCCATTCTACGGACACGGCGTAAGCAGCATCCTTATCGGTGTCGTAGTGATCGCAATTCTTGGCATCTACCTTGCTCCGCAAGTACAGGAAAAGATCAAAGAGAAATGGCGCATCTCCGCCCGTACCATGAATACGGCATTGCTGTGCACCATGATGATCGTAATCGGTTATTCCTCTTATGCACTGATCGTAATCCGTTCTACCGCCAACACACCGATGGACCAGAACTCTCCGGAAGATATCTTCACACTGGGCGAATACCTCGGCCGTGAACAATATGGAACCCGTCCTCTCTTCTACGGTCCTGCTTTCTCCTCGAAAGTGGCACTCGACGTGAAAGACGGATACTGCGTCCCCCGCCAGTCACAGACGGAAAGCAAATACGTCCGCAAAGAAAAGACCTCACCGGACGAAAAGGACTCATACATCGAACTGCCGGGACGTATCGAATACGAATACGCACAAAATATGCTTTTCCCCCGTATGTACAGCTCCGCGCACTCCTCACTCTACAAGCAGTGGGTAGATATCAAGGGGCATGACGTCCCATACGACCAATGCGGCGAAATGGTGATGGTCAACGTACCGAGCCAATGGGAAAACATCAAGTTCTTCTTCTCTTACCAGCTCAACTTCATGTACTGGCGCTACTTTATGTGGAACTTTGCCGGACGGCAGAACGACATTCAGAGCAGCGGAGAAATAGAACACGGCAACTGGATTACCGGTATCCCGTTTATCGACAATCTGCTGGTGGGCAACCAGGAATTGCTTCCGCAGGACCTCAAAAACAACAAAGGACACAACGTATTCTACTGCCTGCCGCTGCTGCTCGGCCTGATCGGACTCTTCTGGCAAGCATACCACAGCCAGCGGGGTATCCAGCAATTCTGGGTGGTGTTCTTCCTGTTCTTTATGACAGGTATCGCCATCGTGCTCTACCTCAACCAGACACCTGCGCAGCCGCGTGAACGTGACTACGCGTATGCCGGTTCGTTCTATGCCTTCGCCATCTGGGTGGGTATGGGAGTCGCAGGTATCATCCGTATGTTACGCGATTACTGCAAGATGAAGGAAGTTCCGGCTGCCGCTCTCGCGTCAGTACTCTGTCTGCTTGTCCCCATCCAGATGGCCGGACAGACATGGGACGACCACGACCGTAGCGGACGCTTTGTTGCCCGTGACTTCGGTCAGAACTATCTGATGACCTTGCAGGAAGAAGGAAATCCGATCATCTTCACCAATGGTGACAACGATACTTTCCCGTTGTGGTACAATCAGGAGACAGAAGGTTTCCGTACCGATGCACGTACCTGTAACCTCAGCTACCTGCAGACCGACTGGTACATCGACCAGATGAAACGTCCCGCCTACGACTCTCCGTCACTCCCGATCACTTGGGACCGTGTGGAATACGTCGAAGGCCAGAACGAATACATCCCCATCCGTCCGGAAGTAAAGAAGAATATCGACCAGATGTATGCACAGGCAGACAGCGCGCTCGAAAACGGAAATCCGGAAGCGATGAACGAACTGAAAGAACAGTTCGGAGAAAACCCGTATGAACTGAAGAATATCCTCAAATACTGGGTTCGTTCGGATAAGGAAGGACTGCGCGTCATCCCTACCGACAGCATCGTAATGAAGATCGACAAGGAAGCTGTCCGCCGTTCCGGCATGAAGATACCGGAAGCACTGGGCGACTCCATCCCCGAATACATGACCATCTTGCTGAGAGACGCCAACGGCAACCCGAAACGCGCCCTCTACAAGAGCGAACTGATGATGCTCGAAATGCTTGCCAACGCCAACTGGGAACGTCCCATCTACATGGCTATCACCGTAGGCAGTGAAAACCACCTCGGCATGGACAACCACTTCACGCAGGAAGGTCTGGCATACCGCTTCACTCCGTTCGATACGGACAAGCTGAACAGCAAGATCGACAGCGAAAAGATGTACGACAACCTGATGAACAAGTTCGAGTTCGGCGCCACCGAGAAACCGGGCATCTACATCGACGAAAACGTAATGCGTATGTGCTACACACACCGGCGCATCTTCACACAGCTCGTAGGACAGCTCATCAAGGAAGGCAAAAAAGACAAGGCACTCGCCGCACTCGACTACGCCGAGAAGATGATCCCGTCATACAACGTACCGTATGACTGGGCAAACGGCGCCTTCCAAATGGCGGAAGCTTACTACCAGCTGGGACAAAACGAAAAAGCGAACAAGATCATCGACGAACTTGCCAACAAGTCTCTCGAATACATGATCTGGTACCTCAGCCTGACTGATTACCAACTTTCCATCGCCAGCGAAAACTTCATGTACAACGCAGGACTGCTTGACGCAGAAGTACGCCTGATGGAGAAATACAAATCAGAAGAATTGGCTAAACATTACTCGGAACAACTCGACCAGCTATACAATGAGTATGTTGCGAGAATGAAAGGGAAATAAAAATTAGGTATTAAGTAATAAGTATTAAGTATTAACCATGCGGCTCATTACGCAGTTTAATACTTAATACTTAATACCTAATACTTATTAATAAAGACTCTTATGTTTATAGAACAACCACCTTGGTTCTTCCGAGCGCTGTATCCACAAGCCATCTTCCGGATGGACCCAAACGAACGGGCAGTCTACCTGACTTTTGACGACGGCCCTATCCCGGAAGTTACCCCTTGGGTACTGGAGCTACTGAAGAAACACGATATTAAAGCTACCTTCTTCATGGTAGGCGACAATATCCGCAAACACCCGGACGAATACCGGATGGTGGTAGAACACGGACACCGCATCGGCAACCATACCTTCAACCACATCCGCGGCTTTGAATACTCCAATCCGGATTATCTGGCCAACACCAGACGGGTAGACGAAATTATCCACTCAGACCTATTCCGCCCTCCACATGGCCACATGGGATTCCGGCAATATTACACCCTTCGCCACCATTACCGTATCATCATGTGGGATCTCGTAACCCGTGACTACAGTAAGCGAATGCGCCCGGAACAGGTACTGAACAACGTAAAACGCTATGTACGCAACGGTTCCATCATCACCTTCCACGACTCTCTGAAATCGTGGAACAACGGGAATCTGCAATATGCCCTCCCCCGTGCCATCGAGTTTCTGAAAGCGAAGGGCTATGAGTTCAAGGTATTCTAGCTGCCGGCAAAGAAACATTTTACCTGCCGACAGCAAGTTTTCTAATTACCGATAAGGTTTTTCATCCATATCCATTATGAAAAAGCTCCTCTCTTCAGACCGAATCAAAGCCGAAGCACTACGCCTCGGTTTTTCCGCCTGTGGACTGGCGCCTGCCGAAGCTGTGGATGAAACTGTGGCTACCGCCTTCCGTCAATGGCTTGCGGACGGTTGCCAGGCAGAGATGGCGTATATGCAGAATTATGAGGATAAACGGCTCGATCCACGCTTGTTGGTGGAAGGGGCACGTACGGTGATCAGCGTTGCGCTAAACTATTATCCGGCAAAAAAACTTCCCGAAGGTGAGTATCAGATTGCATGGTATGCCTACGGGAAAGATTATCACGATGTGATGAAGGGGAAATTGAAGGAACTTTTTGAGTTTATAGAGAAAGAAGTTTCATTCTCCAAAGAAACAGACAGTACTATCGCCTCGACAAACAATATCGGCACATATACTGAAAACTACGCCTCAGCACCCCAAGCTCCGGTATCCCAAACCTCCGCTTCTCCACTTCAAGGCCGCATATTCTGTGATACCGCTCCCATACTCGAACGTTATTGGGCATGGCGTACCGGCCTGGGATGGATAGGAAAGAATACACAACTCATCATTCCTCACGCCGGCTCCTGCTTCTTCTTAGGAGAAATTATTCTTGATAGGGAAGCTGATAATTATGACTCTCCACAACGAAATCAATGCGGTTCGTGTACACGTTGCCTGGATGTCTGTCCGACAAAAGCGCTGGAAGCTCCTTTCAGGCTCAATTCCGAGAGATGTCTTTCTTATCTTACCATTGAGTATCGTGGGGAACTTTCGCTCAATACGGGTAAAAAAATGGGTAATAAAATATATGGCTGTGACGAATGTCTGAAAGCTTGCCCTTGGAATCGCTTTGCCACTCCTTGCCGGACAGCCGAATTTCAACCGTCTCCTTCTTTGCTAAGTATGAAGAAGGATGATTGGCATTCGCTGAGTGAAGAGCAATATAAAACCATTTTCAAAGGTAGCGCAGTGAAAAGGGCTAAGTATAGTGGATTAATGCGTAATATTCAAGCCATCCATTTATGCAAAAACTCATGAATAGAATTCACTATCATTAAAATGAGTACGATTGAATCTGAAAATAAAAAACTAATGAGACGATCTAAACTTAATAACTCAGATCGTCTCACCAAAAATTAGAGAGTTTTATTACAATTAACACATGTATTTCTTTCTAGTTCTTGAAATAAAAAGAAATACATCTATTGTTTATCGAAATAGCTGCATAATAGGAAATTCAATAGAGTTTCCTGTAAACGAATTATTAGATGGAGTCGCTGTTGTATATAATCCAAACATAAGATAGACATCTGTTACACAAGTTAATACAACACTTCCATCTTTTAACAGAACTGGCGCAATAGCCAAAGTCCTTCCTGAGTAATAATACGAGTTTTCATCAGCTCCCACCATTATTGCAAATAAACCTGACATTTTAAAGTTTTGAAGCTGCGGAATACGAATTAAAAACATCCCTTGACTATAAGTCATATTCAATACAATAGACGTACCTATAAAATTGACCATAGGCAAAGTTAATGTATACCCATCTTCATCACTACCAGTAATTGTAGGATTCGGGCTAAACCCATATACATTGTTCAAGCCCATTCCATACATATATGCAGCTCCGCCCCATTCACCAAGTAAATCAGATGCATTATATTGCATAATCGTATATTTCGTTTCTCGCTCTCCGGTCTTGACTACTACAGAAGTAGCACGAATTAGTCCAGTCTCATTCTTTTTCACTATAAAATTAAAACCTTCATCTGTTAATTCGTAAGAAAGCCATTCGTTAACTGCTTCAGGAATGTGAATCTCAATTGGCAAACTACTCGACATTACAACCGAAAGCTCCCCCGCTTCATTGTCAATACGAAATTCCGTATCATCTTTATTATATTTCCAAATAGCTCCTTCCTGCAATATGGTTGCTTGCTGCGTGCTCACACCGTCAGTTAAAACGATTTGTGCACTACGTCCCGGGTAACCCGTATTAACATCTACAGAAATGGTAACTTTACTATCTGTAACTTCCGTCACTTGACACCAATCGACATTCACTTTAGCTGTGACAGGTCCAGTTGCCGCAAATTCAACAGTTCCGGTACCACCACTAGCTTTCATATCCAAATCTGATTTTAGAATTGTCAGTTTTACAGGAGTAGCATCATCGTCAGAAGAACATCCTGCAACAAAAAATAAGCAGAATATTATTAAGTATAAATTCAGTATATTTTTCATAATCTAGTTTTTTATTTATTCCTCAACTTTCATAAAGCTCATATATTCATAAATACAAGCTACACCTTGAACAAAGGCAGCTTCACCATAGTCAGGTGAGGAATATCGATCAAATATCAAATTATCTGCTTTTCCTTTTCCTGACATTTGCTGGAATATTCCATCATCCTCAAACGTAAATCCGAAAGGTGCTTGCTGCACAACTGCTACTAAACCAAACATAACACCTAATTGATAACTTACATATGTAGGATAGAAAGATCCCCAGGCCGAGTTAGAAGTAGTACACCCTAAATAATATCCTGACAGAAGACCTACCTGTTGAGTCTTAAAGGCCATAGTTCCCTCAGCCTTATCATATGTTAGTAATAAATCTCCAATCAATCCTTTAAGCTTATAACTCTTATCTGCGATATCTTCCACAATAGATATAGGTAATTCAACACTTTCGGATTTTCCATTCTGGTATCTTTCACACGTTAAGAGATAATTACCAAGATAATCATCATACTTAATATACCCTTCAGGATAAACACCTTTCACCACGACATTTTTCACTCCTTCATCTACACAGGTAAAAGACTCTATAGTAGAATCCCATTTAAAATTTTGTACAGTTACACCTGCCAATAATACGGGCTCTCGAAAACGAATACCATCAGTAGTAAACAAAAAAGGCTCCTGTTTCTGAGCAATATTGCCATTCTCATCGTTATAAGCTATGACAAAAGTATAATAACTTTGCTGCATTACCCCAGCCAGATGTCCGTCAACCAACAATTGATATTTATTAAAAAAAGCGTCCTCCTCGACCTTATTCACAGAGTTTATATATGCCTCCCAGTTCAAATCATCCGGAAGCGCATACATTACTATCGTATTTCCATACTTTTTGCCCTGCATTACAATTTTCTCGGCTGAAGCTTCTTTTATAATAAACTCATAATCTCCTTGCAGGTTGGCATTCGGGTTGGAACCTCCGCCTTGTGGCTTGGCATATGCATGAATAAAAGCATTATAAGTGTCGAATGTAAGCATAGTAGCTTCCTCCGATACAACCTTATAAAGAGAGGAAATAGTCTCATCGCCTTCGTATCCTTGAGATGCCATTGTAACTCGCTGACCATCAAACTTGCACAGAAGAGTTATGCCTCCCAAAGCATAGTCCTGACCTATGTAATATTCCATTCTCCAACCATTAGATGCCGATTCTAATAGCTCACTATATTGCTTCACTTCCTCTGTTGCACGATTCGCTGAAGAATCATCAAAATAATCCTCTTCCTGGAAAAGACAGGATTGCAAACCAAAGCATACAAGAGCCATCAACAAATAAATCATTATATTCTTTTTCATAATCTTCCTGTTTTATTCAATAGTACTTAAATCCAGCTCCGGAATTTCTTGCTGACGCCTTAACACAATCTCACGCAAATCATCTAAATTAATGCCCCAAGTTTCAAGCATATAATTGTATACAATAGTAAACTTCTGATTAATAATAGCCGCTCCGGCAGTTCCGGCAACCTTCAGCATATTATCCCAGTAAGCCTGATCATGAGTAACATACATGGCGATATTCTCTACAAAATCTTCTCGTGCCTCACTCATCGCATATGCCGTCACAAATCCTTCCGGCCATGCATCCGCATCCTCTCGCAAATATGAATTTCCATTTTCAGCAACATAGAAATACCAGTCGGAACCAACATATTTTCCTTCGGTAATGCGATCAAACGATGGGTCATAATTACGCTTCTGATGCAGGATATGTGCAAATTCATGGTGCATCGTCTTAAAGTAATACTCATTCAAAACTTCGATATCGACATTCTCAAAGTCCAGACTGTTCACTTCATACAATGTTATCTTCTTTCCTCCCTCGGCAGTACCCAACACCTTCGTACCACTGCTATCATAAGCCGGAGAACCTATCAAGTGAAAAGTTTTTGGCACATAAGACCGAAGAAAAGCCGGTCCGGCAAGTTCAGTATATGCCTCCATCCATACATGCTTGATAATCTTGGCCAAGGCAACCGATTTATCGTAATCCGCCGGTACCAGATTATATTTATGATCACTTTCAATATCCTGCATACGATACTTAAAATCAACGTTATACGGATATGTATAATTAGCAAGCAACCATTCATCAAAACCATTATGTTCCATTGGCTCTGTTGAAAAAATACTATGCTTGGTGTCAATATCATCGCCATTATTACAGGCTCCCCAAAGAATGGGCAAAACAGCCGTTAGTATATAAATATAATATTTCTTCATATTATTTCCTCCTTTTAATTTTCAGTACGTGGATTGGGTTGCATTCCTGCCAGAACTACACTCTTAGGAATTTGCATAGCACGTCTTGCGTCATTTACCGGCATTTCATCTGTTACGACTATATTGTTATTAGCAATAGAACGGCGATAGATAACAATTCCATAACGTTTAATATCCGGCCAGCGCAGACCTTCATGCAAAGTAGCAATACGTCTCATATGCAGAATGCAGTGAATAAAGTTCTCCTGTATACCTGATTCAATAGTAAAATCAGGCTGAAGCTTTTTCTTGGGAGTCGGATTTTGTGTCGGATTGTAATAATCCATCTTATCATAATACTCATTTATCATCTCCGGAGTTAAAGTTTGCTTATTAGAAGTATATGCTTTCTCCCATGTAGTAAGATCTACAGCAGCCATTGGATAGTTCTTTTTCAGCGTATAAGCCTCAGCCCTGCAAAGCAAAGTCTCGTCTGTAGAGAAAATCACAGGCATATAATACAGGTAGTCACCAGCATAATAACCGCCCTTTCTCAACATACTGCATTCATAGCCCGATGTTGTAAAAGGCTGCATATACATGCGGTCAGGGATACCCCATAATCCGGAAGAACGTGATGTTTCGTAAGAAGCAATTAACTTATTATGTAGATAACGTTTTCCTGTCATGTAATTACTCAGAATAATACCCCAGTTAGATACGGTACTACCTATCAACAAGTTAGCCTTACTTGTAGAAGCAATATATGCGTCGGGCTGTACATTATCATTAGCAGAGAGTTTTCCCAACGCTTCCCAATCCCGTAATTCGGCAGCAGGATCACTTCCCAACACACGATCTGCATATTTTATCACCTCATCACAATTAGAAAAGTCAGGCTTCATATAATAAAGATAGAAACGTGCAGCAAAAGCATATGCAGCTTTCCTTGTGAAATGATATTTCGGCACAGAATAACTATCATCGGAAATAAGAGCCATACCATCTAATAAGTCCTTCTCAATCTTCTCATAAGTCTCCTGCAAAGTACCCCGCCCGTATTGTGGTTGCACAGTTGTTTCAACTTTAGTCATATAAGGAATACCTAATTCCTGTGATGCATGAGTATTATAAGCATTACAAAAAATATTTGCTAATACAAAATGATTGTACGCCCGACAAACAAGAGCCTCTCCTCGCTGCGGCATCAACGATTCCGGATTTCCCCGTTTCTCAATCTCTTCCAAAGCCATGTTAGCAGAAGCAATAGCTATATAATGGGTTTCCCAAAGATTTGTAGGCGTATCCTGATATTCTTCCTGGGTATCTTTCCAGTTATAGCACTCTTCCTCAGATAACTTATAATAAGAATATCTGGCACTGTTATCGTCGGTATTATCACTATAAAGTTCAAACAGTTCATTCGCAGATCCTTCCGGATAAGCAGAAACAAGCATTTTAGCTATTTTTTGCTCAGAATTCAGCTCCGTCCGGTTATCTGGTAATTCGTCAAGAAAATCATTACAAGAGCTACCGACAATAGCAAGCGTTGCGATGAACAATGGAATATATAATTGATTTCGTCTCATCTTTAATCTTTTTTTTATTATTAAAATCATTCTCTTACAATCCTAAACGCAGAGTTAATGTAAACTGACGTGGCACCGGTGAAGCTACACCACCAGTATTAAAGAATTCAGGATCTTGACCATTCAATTTCTTATCTGCATAAATAAGGAATAAATTAGTTGCCTGTAACTTCAAAGAAAGATTGGAAATCTTCGCAGCAGAAATCCAGCTCTTAGGAAACTCATAAGAAAGTGAGATTTCTTTCATACGGATAAAATCACCTTTTGCAATTCGCTCTGTAGAATAATTGTAAGCATTGTAAGCTTTATACAATGTTCGGTTTGCTTCATATTGCGGATTACTCAAGATTGCAGGAATATTAGTCTTTGCCTCATCCCCAGAAAGCGTCCAACGATTCTTGAATTCACGAGGCATAGCACTCAAATCGGAATATTTATAATTAAAATATGGATTCAAACGAACAACATTACCAAATGAATAAGTCATGAATACATTGAGTTTAAACCCTTTATATGCAAAAACGTTACCGAAACTACCAGTTATTGTAGGATCTGTCGGACCTTCATATTTCAAATAATCTAACTTCTCACGTTCCTGGAAATTAATATCAGTCGATGTTATATTTCCATTGATATCGAACATAGGAATACCTTTTTCATCCAAACCTGCAAAAGGAATGGAGAAAAGCCCGCGCACAGGATATCCTTCACGTGCAAATCCATTTCCCGAAACAAGTTCCATCATACGAGTACGTCCTCGCAAATCAGTAACTTCATTCTTAGCATGAGAAAAAATAAAATCAGAATTCCATGAGAAGTCTTTTGTTTTAATATTGCTGGTTGAAAGGGTAAATTCAATACCATGTGACTTCATTGTAGCTACATTGGCATATTTATAAATAGTACCTCCCACTCCTTGTGTTGGAATCAACCCAATCAGGTCATAGTTATTGCGCGTGTACCAGTCAGCTGAAAGATTAATGCGATTATTAATAAAACCTACATCCACTCCTATATTCAATTCATGCTTCTTTTCATACGTTAATTCACTATTTTCCAAATCCACTATATGAAGACCCGTTTCTTGAATATCAGTGAAAGGACGATAAGGTGAATAACTCTTAATAATAGCTTGTGAATTTGTTACATCAGCCGGACCACGATCAGCTGTCAATGAGTAAGATGCCTTAAATGTCAAATTTGAAAGCGTTGGTTGAAGTGATTGGAAGAATTTCTCTTCATGAACATTCCACGCTGCAGAAAGATTCCACGTTGGCAGCCAACGAGCAGAACGGCTACGTCCCATTCTATTAGTTCCTTCATAGCGGAAAGTACCATTCAACGTATAACGCCCGTCATACGAATAAGTAGCATTTGCAAATGTAGCTACACTACGATATCTAGTATGCCCCATAGAATAATACTTTTCTCCAGTCTCAATACCTTTCTTAAAGTACTGATAAACATATGATGGAATCTCACCCATAGAATATTGCATACCCCATCCTTGGAATGAAGAGTTAGAGCGTTGAAGATCATTTACTTCCATTCCTGCAAAAAGATTAGTTATATGCTTTTCTGCAAATAGATGATTCCAGGATACAGTACCACGGAAATCCAGTCCCAACATCTTACGATCTTGACGCTGATAAATACCTCCTTCAGGAAGAATCGAAATAGGTAATGCATATGGGTTATCTGGATTCTTATACAACCAGTCGTTTTCATCACGAATAGTAGCATCGTCCAACCCCGTACGATAAGCAATTGCTTGATTAGAATCATCCATTATATTATGTTCTTGTGATGATGATTGATAACGCACAGCACCCAGCGCACTGACTTCCAGACCCTGCAACACCTTCCATTTCAACTCCCCCTGGAACTTTACATCAACAACATTCAACTCAATAAAATTATTGTCCAATTCACGGAGAATATTAAATGGAGCATAATTAGCCACATAATCTGTATTAGGATCTAATGTACGTGAAGTATTCAGTGCGTATGAATAGGGGTTGATATCAAAATCACGTGTAACCTGACCTGCCGCAACGTCCAATGATGAGTTCATGGTACCTGGTGCATTCTGTTTACGGTAAGAAGCACTTGATATCAAGTTTATGCTTAGGTTCTTTAAGATATTATAAGTCGTATTCAAATTGGCTGTATAACGTTTCACTTCACTCTGCTTATACCATCCCGGATCAAGCATGGCACTCAATGACGCATAAAAAGATGATTTATCAGAACCTGAAGTAATACTTACAGAGTGATTCTGTGAAATATTATTTGAGAATAATACATCAAACCAGTCGGTATTACGCATTTCGGCTTCGGTCAAATAAGCATTACGTGCTTCTAAAGTATTCATCAGCCCAAATTGACCATTCGTTTCATTAAACTGGTCGATCAGTTTATACATACGTCCGTACACACCTGAATTCTTTGCACGAAATAAATCAGCACTATTCAACCAACCTTTTTGCTCCAATTCTTTATATATTCCCATTTGCTCCTGAGAATTCATAATATTGAACTCTTTGTATGAGGGCACCATACGCGTAGTAAACTCACCCGTATAATTAATTTTGCTGACTCCGGCTTTACCTTTCTTTGTAGTAACAACGATTACACCTGCCATTGCAC
>OGCQ01003923.1_pt1 | contig 12677 bp, 10 predicted proteins | sample 1570161 | NCBI WGS metagenome assembly OGCQ01 (sample SAMEA4384402, study PRJEB24528) | human gut metagenome
GGAGTACATTTGATTGTGCAAGGACAAGTTGATTTCATGATTTTGTTTATGTTTTTATTAGTGATTACAAGAATTTATGCACCTTTTGATCAAAGTCTAGCATTAATTGCAGAAATGTTTATATCTCAAGTATCAGCAAATCGTATAACAGAAATATATGATACACCTGTTGCATCAGGTGAAAAAACATTTAAGCCAAAAGGACATGACATTGAGTTTCATCATGTTTCCTTTGCTTATGATTTACAAGATGTTTTAAAAGATGTTAGCTTTATCGCAAAGGAAGGTGAAGTGACAGCTTTGGTTGGACCATCAGGGTCAGGTAAAAGTACTTGTGCTAAATTAGCGGCACGTCTATTTGATGTTCAAAAGGGAAAAATAACAGTGGGTGGTGTTGATATCAATGAAGTTGATCCAGAAGTTTTATTGAGTGACTATTCAATGGTATTTCAAGATGTTGTTTTATTTGATGATACTGTTATGGAAAATATTCGTTACGGAAAACTTGATGCGACAGAAGAAGAGGTACATGCAGCAGCCAAGCTTGCTAATGCAGATGGCTTTATCCGCAGACTGCCGCAGGGCTACGACACAATGCTCACAGGAGATGGTGCTAACTTAAGTCAGGGTGAAAGACAGCTTCTTGCCATTGCCCGTGCAGCTGTTGCCGATCCGCCTGTACTAATTCTTGACGAGGCAACAAGCTCCATTGATACAAGAACTGAGAAAATTGTTCAGGATGGTATGGACAAGCTGATGCACGGAAAAACAACATTTGTTATCGCGCACCGTCTGTCTACCGTTAAGAACAGCGACTGCATCATGGTCTTAGAGCAGGGACGTATCATTGAGCGCGGAACTCATGATGATCTTATTGCACAAAAGGGCAAATATTATCAGTTATACACCGGAAATAAGATTAGCGAGTGAGTGCATAGTTTTAACCACAAAGAGCAAAAATAAATAAAAGATAAAACGAATAAATCGTTATGTTTCATTAGACCCTCGGCGGTATTCGCTGGGGGTCTTTTTGTATCGTTTTTTAAATGAACGGTTAAAATAAGAAAGATTTTCAAAACCGACTTCCGATGCGATTGCAAGTATCGAGGAGTCGGAGGAGATCAGAAGTCTTGATGCCATGGTGAGCCTGTATTCGTTGAGATAATCGACGAAAGAGGTTCCCATGGTATTTTTAAAATATTTCATAAAATGGGACTGGCTCAGTCCTACTTCATTTGCGATATCTTCGATCGTGATCTTTTCCATATAATTGTTTTCCACATATTTTAAGATCAGTTTCATTTTTTCTAAGGATTTGCTGCGGTCTTTCCCGGATGGTTCCTTTGTGCTGCATTTGTGAAACAAAATATAAAACAGCAGAAATAACTGCCCTTTGATAAAGAGCTGATAACCGGACGGATAAGTTTTACAGATTTCATCGTTCGCGTCGATGCAGGCAGAAATCTCCGCATAGTGTGGACTGTCCGGGGTATATAAAAGCGGCAGAGAGACATTACCGGACAGTAGAGGAACCAGATAGTCCGTGTTGCAGGTATCTGTTTTCTTGGAGATCAGCATGTTTGGATGAAAAATGATATTTTCGTACTCCATGGATTCGGATTCAAACTGACCGATCGAGTGAAGCTGTCCCGGAAGGATCAGTGCGATATCCCCTGCAGAGACCGTGTGCTGTGTAAAATCGACCGTAATCGTGCCGTTTCCTTTTTTTATATAGATAATTTCCATTTCATCGTGCCAGTGCATCGGCACATACCCAAAATCCAGCGGAATTGAACAGAGATAGGTAATATAAGGGAATAAAGGATCGCCATGTAAAATTTTTTCCTGATAGTTTTCATATTCTAAAATATTCATAATGATAGGATTGTACCACTTTTTGAGTCAATATTACAAGAAAAAAGTGATTGCAGAAACTATAATAACATCATAAACAATGATTTTGCGAAAAAAAGCGAAATCAGGACAACAGGAACATGCATAAACATTGGTTGGGGAACATAATGAAAACAGCGCCGGGGGCGCAGAACATGGAGGAAAACATGAAATTACAGGAAATCGTAGCAAACAGATGTGGCAAAGAGATTTCACAGTGCACAAATGAGGAACTTTACTATGCACTGCTTGAGATGACAAAAGGAATGGCTAAGGAAAAAGTCAGCAATCAGGGAAAACGTAAATTATATTACATTTCCGCTGAGTTCCTGATCGGTAAATTATTATCCAACAACCTGATCAACCTTGGCATCTATGAGGATGTGAAAAAACTTTTAGCAGACAACGGCAAGAGCCTTGCAGAGATCGAGGAGGTTGAGCCGGAGCCGTCATTAGGAAACGGCGGACTTGGACGTCTTGCAGCATGCTTCCTTGATTCTATCGCAAGCCTTGGTTTAAACGGTGACGGTGTTGGTTTAAATTACCATTACGGATTGTTCAAACAGGTATTCAAAAATAACCTGCAGAATGAGACACCAAATCCATGGATCGAAAAAGAAAGCTGGCTGACAAAAACAGACGTTACTTACCCGATTCAGTTCGGCGGTTTTACGTTACAGTCCAGATTATATGATATCGATGTGATTGGTTATGAGAATCGTACCACAAAACTTCATCTGTTCGATGTTGAAACAGTAGATGAGAGTTTAGTTGGTGAGGGCATCGATTTTGACAAAGAGGATATTGCAAAGAATTTAACATTATTCTTATATCCGGATGATTCCGATGATAAGGGAAGAATCCTTCGTGTATACCAGCAGTACTTCATGGTCAGCAATGCAGCGCGCCTGATTATTGATGAGACACTTGCAAGAGGCGGAGATCTTCACAAATTAAACGAGTATGCAGTGATCCAGATCAACGATACACACCCAAGTATGGTGATTCCGGAAATGATCCGTCTGTTGATGGAGCGCGGCATCTTAATGGATGAGGCGATCGACATTGTATCTAAGACCTGTGCTTACACAAACCACACGATCTTAGCCGAAGCACTTGAAAAATGGCCGATCCATTTCTTAGAGAAAGCTGTTCCACAGTTACTGCCGATCATTTACGAGTTAAACAGCCGTGTGACAAAGAAATATGATGACAGATCCGTAGCAATCATTGATGATGAGAAACGCGTTCATATGGCACATATGGATATTCATTACGGCTACAGTGTCAACGGTGTTGCTTACCTGCACACAGAGATCTTAAAGAATACAGAGTTAAATAACTTCTACAGGATTTATCCGGAGAAGTTCAATAATAAGACAAACGGTATCACATTCCGCCGCTGGTTATTACACTGCGATCCGGAGATGACCGAATTTATCACATCCTTAATCGGACCTGGATTTAAGAAAAATGCAGAAGAGTTAGAGAAACTCGGTGCATATGTCAATGATGAGGAAGTATTAAAGAAACTTCTTGCAGTAAAAGGTACAAGAAAGACAGAGTTAAAGAATTATCTTGCAAAAACACAGGGCATCGAGTTAGATGACAACTCCATCTACGATATCCAGATCAAGAGATTACATGAGTACAAGAGACAGCAGATGAATGCTCTCTATGTGATCCACAAATATTTCGAGATCAAAGCAGGAAAGAAACCGGCACGTCCGATCACCGTTATTTTTGGTGCAAAAGCTGCTCCGGCATATATCATTGCAAAGGACATCATTCATCTGATCCTCTGCTTACAGGAACTGATCGCAAATGATCCGGAAGTCGCACCATACTTAAAAGTAGTAATGGTAGAAAACTACAACGTAACATTAGCTGAGAAACTGATCCCGGCAGCAGATATCCATGAGCAGATCTCCTTAGCTTCCAAAGAGGCAAGTGGAACATCCAACATGAAATTCATGTTAAACGGTGCCGTTGCAATCGGAACCATGGACGGAGCAAATGTGGAGATGCATCAGTTCGTTGGCGATGATAACATTTATATCTTCGGTGAGTCTTCTGAGGAAGTTATCAAACACTACGAGAAAGCAGATTACGTTTCCAGAAGCTACTACGAGAATGATGCAAACATCAAACGTGCGATCGACTTTATCGTAAGCGACCAGATGAAAGCAGTTGGATGTGCAGAGAACTTAGAGCGTCTTTACAACGAGCTGTTAAACAAAGACTGGTTCATGACTCTCCCGGATTTCGAGGAGTACGTTGCAACCAAAGAACGTATCTACGCAGATTACGAAGACCGTATGGCATGGGCTAAGAAAATGCTTGTCAACATCAGCAAGGCAGGATTCTTCTCGTCAGACCGTACCATTGCACAGTACAATGAGGATATCTGGCATCTGTAAGATGCCATGCATCTCGTAAGATGCCATGCATCTTGTAGATGTTGTGTATCTAAAAAATTGAATTACGAATTCTTCCTAAGGGGGACTGCAAACCTGAGAACGGTTTTGCAGTCCCTTTTCTCTGTCAAAGAGTATCTAAAATCAGTCAATGCGATTCAAAACAGAATCGTGTCGTGGTGTATCACCGTTTATCACAGCAAATAAAATATGTGCGGAATGGCTTGAACAAGCTTTGGAGGTTTTATATAATAAAGAAAAGCATTCAAAAGCCATTTCATGTAACAAGGAGAAAGGATTTTTGAATGGCAAAAGAAAACAAAAAAGTAAAGAACAGCGTATTAATTGATTTATTTTATGAGGATGGCTTGCGGACCGGGGAGAGGTCTGGAGAGAAAAAAGGAATACAAAAGGGAATGCAGGAGAAAGAAATTGCACTCATAGTGAAGAAGGTGCGTCGTGGAAAGAATTTACAAACGATTGCAGACGAACTGGAAGAACCGGTTGACGAAGTCAGGAAGATTTATGAGGCTGTAATGAAAGCAGCACCGGATTATGATATAAAAATGATCCGTGAAAGTCTTGCATAAAATAAATAAAAATCAGGAGCAGCCATGACACTTCAACAGTTAAAATATGTGGTAACAGTCGCTGAGACCGGCACGATCACAAACGCGGCAAAAAAATTATATATTTCCCAGCCCAGCCTTACCAACGCGATCCACGAACTTGAAAAAGAAATGAATATCGTTATTTTTCAGAGAACCAACAAGGGTATCGTCCTGTCACGGGAAGGTGAGGATTTTTTAGAATATGCCAGACAGGTGTTAGAACAGGCTGCGATTTTAGAGGATAAATACAAGGGACAGGATGGAGGGAGAACACAATTCTTTTTACTTTTCCGAGGAGATTTTTTCACCTTCGGAGAGAAAGAAAAATATCCGTGTGAGAGACAGGGCAACGCTGTTTAATCTGCTGATCGGGTTAAATGGATATACGGTATGCAGTGGTGTGATCGATAAGAAGTTAAATGGAAAGGATATTATCGCCGTTCCGTTAGCGGACGAGAGTGAGATGCGGATCGGTTACATTATGCATCGAAAGGGAATGACGAGCAGGATCGGAACGGCTTATCTGAATGCGTTAAAAAAATATATGGAACCGGGAATAGGATGATCCTGGTTTCAAAATAATGAAATTGTAAATAAATGATTATAATAGGTTGTCTATAGTTTTAAACTATGGACAACCTATCCCGGCGTTTCGTCTGACACACAGCGGTGTAAAGCCGGAAACGGATGCGAGCCTTAGAAATATGGTGGAGGCAGCGAAAAAACTGAGGGCAGAACAGGCATAGAAATGGAGTACAGATATGAAAATTTCCGAGATATATACTAAGAAAAAGAAAAGTCTGTCATTTGAAATTTTTCCGGTTTGTTGATGACTGCAGGATTGCGGAAATAAATGTTCCGGTCATTCCGGGAATCATGCCGGTGATCAATGCGGCTCAGATCAGACGGATGGTAACGATGTGTGGAGCTTCTTTTCCGGTACGGTTTCAGAAAATTATTCATAAATATGAGGATAATAAAGAAGCGCTTTTTGATGCAGGAATGTCTTACGCATTAAGTCAGATCATAGATCTGCTTGTGAGTGATATCGATGGAATACATTTATATACTATGAATAATCCACTGGTTGCGAGAAAAATCTGTGAGGGAATCCGGCATATTATATAGGAAAATGGCTGAAATGGCTTTGAATATGCTGTGAGTGGAACATGATTTTATAATATTAGAAAGCTGTGGGCGAAATCAGAAAAACAGAGTCTGGTTTCGCCCGATTTTTTTTTGAAGTTAGTTTACATAATATTAAAAAATGGGTGAATTATAAAAAAATGACGTTAATTCGCCCGTGATTTCCATAATCTTTGGGAGATTAATATTCAAAAATGTGTTTTTTCGCCCAATCGGCAGGTTTAAAGGCAGATAGAGAGAATATTTTGGGTGAAAATCTTAAAATATATGAGAGATTCATCCATTTCTATAAAAATCCATAAGAAATCTCTACAATAAAAAGCAAAGAATGTCTTGACATATATAGACTATCTATATAATATATATGCATAGACAGTCTATATATAGTAAAGCGAACAAAAATAAAGCGGGAAAACGAGGGAGGATTCATATGTTAAATAAATCACTGATCCAGGGCAGCCTTTCCATGCTGATCCTGCGTCTTTTAGATGAAAAAGACATGTACGGGTATGAGATGATCGAGACACTGCGCAGCAGATCGGAAAATGTATTTGAGTTAAAGGCAGGGTCACTTTACCCACTTTTACATACGTTAGAGGCAAATAATCTGGTCACTGCCTACGAGGATGATGCAAGCGGAAAAACACGCAAATATTACCACATTACCAGAGAAGGCAGACGCATTTTAAAAGAGAAAAAAGAAGAGTGGAACACTTATGCCGCAGCAGTCACCAATGTGCTCTCCTGCAGGGGAGCGGAGGCGTGTGTCTGAAAACCAGAGAAAACTGTATTTGGATTATATAAAAATATTGGAATAACACAGAAAGATATTGAGGCAGCAAGATGTTGGAATGATGCATAAAAATATTGGGGCAATAAAATTTTGGAACAACGCAGGAAAATGTTGAAAAAATACATAAAAAATACGAGAACAAACGAAATGCGAAAAAAGGGAAAGGATACATATTCATGGAATACACAGAATATATGGAAACTCTGAAAGAGCAGATCCAGAATAAACGTGCAAGATCGCTTGTGGCAGAAGAGATCCGGGGACACATCGAGGAACAGGCAAAAGAGTATCAGGCGGAGGGCATGAGTAAAGAGGATGCAGAGAGAGAGGCCGTGCGGCAGATGGGCGATCCGGTGGAGACCGGCTGTGCCTTAAACCGGATCCACAGACCGGCGTTTCCGTGGAAATTATTTGTGCTGGCGGTATTTCTGACCGGGGCATCCATGCTGATATCACTGACTATTGACGCGAAAATCAATGAGGACGGAGTACAGGCGGCGCAGGTCGGTTCGCTGTTTATGGTCAATGCAGTCAGCTTTGCAATGATCTTTGTGATCATGTATTTCGATTACACATGGCTGTTTTTGCATATCCGTGCGGTATATGCTTTGTATATGATCTGCCTGTGTCTGGTGTGGTCGGGTGGCATCCTTGGAAACTATCAGACAGCGCTGCTGGCAAGTTACAGTGTACAGGTGCTGCTGCCAGTGATCTTTGCGGGAATTATTTATCAGTACCGGGGACAGGGATTTCGGGGAATTTTAAAATCAGCCGGCTGGATCATTATCCCGTTTATGGTATTAACAGCAGGGCTCATTTCACTGCCGAAGAGTAATGGGGCGGTTGTGGAAAATGCCGTGGTCTGTCTGTTCCTGCTGGTGGCATCTGTGCTTCGTGGAATATTTGGAAACGAAAAGAAAAAATACCTTGTAGAGCTGGCATTGCTTGTGGCTGGTATTCTGGGGGCTGGTGTGGCTTTCTTTTATAAGTATACGTTTCTGCCAGGCGGCTATGTGCTCGCCAGGCTTACGCATACAGGTGAATTTGGATATCAGAACAGAATGATAAAAGATGCAGTTGCTCGATACAGCCTGTTTGGAAACCGGACATTTCTGATGCAGGGGACAGGATCGGACGGCGAATATCTGCTGGGAAATATATTTTGTTATTTTGGGATCATAGCAGGTGTTCTTGTCGTTGCAGCATTTGTGTGGTTTTTGATCCATGCGCTGCGTCAGTCTCTACTACAGGGCAACCGGATGGGCTTTCTGTTGGGGATGGCGTGCAGTATCGGGTTGATCGTGCGTGTGATGGTAATTTATATTATGGTAAATTTTGGATATGGCGTAATTTATACAGTGGCAGTTCCGTTTTTTTCCACAAATGTGATCTTAGCGGCAGTCAACGGGATTTACGTCGGGTTGCTATTTTGCGTGCTGCGGAATAAAATGATATTAAAAGAACCGCGCAGCGAAAAGAAAAATGCGACGGTTTAAAGATCAGAAAGAAAGGGTATATCCGACATGAATTACATCGATATGCATTGCGATACGTTAGCGAAGGCAGCCGCACAGCAAAAAAAGACGGCAGGGGAACTAAGAAACACGATGGTGGATGCGAAAAGACTGCACCAGTGTGGCGCAAAGGCACAGTTTTTTGCCATGTTTTTACAGCAGAAAAGAGAAGAAAACTGGAGTGATCCGGGACTGGCATATACGGAAAAAAATAATCTCTGGTATACCGATGCAGAGATCCGGAAACAGATGCAGGATATGTACGAAGTATACCAAAATACCATGGAAACCTGTTCGGACATTATTGCACCGGCTTATAACTACGAAGGATTACAGTGCAACTGGCGGCAGGGAAAAGTTTCTGCCTTTCTGACTGTTGAAAACGGATGTATTGTGGATGGAAAAATGGAACGGATCGATAAGCTTTATCAGATGGGAGTCCGGCTGATTACGCTGACCTGGAATGATGATAACTGTTTCGGTCATCCGCATGCAAAAGAGGCAGAACGGATGCAGCTTGGACTGACACCGTTTGGCAGGAAAGCTGTTACATATATGGCAGAGCGTGGAATCCTTGTGGATGTGTCCCATTTGTCCGATGGTGGTTTTTATGATGTGGCAGAACTTGTGAGGGGCCCGTTTGTGGCATCACACTCAAACTGCAGGGAACTTGCTCCTGCAACGAGAAATCTGACGGATGATATGATACGGGTATTAGCGGAACATGGTGGTGTGGCGGGGCTTAATTTTTATCCACCGTTTTTAAATACAGATCCTGTGGATAAAGTGAGCCGGATCGAAACAATGTGTGAACATGTAAAGCGTCTGGTCAATGTTGGCGGGATTGAGTGTGTCGGAATCGGGACGGATTTTGATGGGATTGAGGGAAAATTTGAGATCGCTGACTGCACGGATATGAAAAAATTATTTGATGCACTGCAGAAAACAGGGTTCAGTGAGGATGCACTCGAAAAGATCGCATACAAAAATGTGGAGCGTGTGATCCGTGAAGTGATGTGAGAAAATGTAAAGATGTTGACACCAAATAGTGCATACAAACTTCAACATCTTGTAATGAAATAACAAACCGGAATATCCAGGGAAAACTGATATGGATATTCCGATTTTTTAATTCACGACAATAGAATGTTCATAGAGCGTGCATTCTATCGGTTCATCTCCGAATGATACCCCGTATTTTTGTGTTCTGCAATAATACTGTCGATCTCCTCAAGGTCGGTCGTGATCATATCTCCGATGACACTGTGCTTGATCGCTGCCATGGCATTTCCATATTCTAATGCTTTTCTGCAGTCCTTGTGTTTTAAGTAGCCGTAGAGAGCACCGGAAACATAGGCGTCACCGCTTCCGATACGGTCGACCACATCAATGTTGTTGTATGGTTCCTCGCGGTAGTAAGAATCATTTTTTGCAGAATAGATAATGGAAGTAAAATTGTGTTTCTTTGGAGTGATGACCGTGCGCTCTGTGGAGGCAACCACAGAGATAGGATATTCCTCGCAGAAAGACTTCTGGATTTCCTCGATCGTGCCTGTTTTGCCGAAAGTCAGGCGTGCGGTATCTTCGGAGCAGAAGAAGATATCTACATAAGGAAGGATCTGCTCGATGCAGGCTCTTGCCTCCTCGCCGGTCCAGAGATTGGCACGGTAGTTGACATCAAAAGAGATCAGGGTTCCCTGCTCTTTGAATTTGCGGATACATTCGATCGCAAATTTCTGTGCGTTGCCGCCAAGACCTAAGGTGATCCCACTGGTGTGGAACAGGCGTGTGTTATAAAACATGGTTTCCGGCACATCTTTGATGTCGATGTTATTGATGGAAGAATGTTTCCTGTCGTAGACGACACGCGGTTTGCGCGGATAGGAACCATATTCGTAATAGTAAACACCGATGCGGCTGTCATCTGCTGTGTCGGAGATCAGGTAATTTTCACTGACGCGGGAAGCGTTCATCTGGTTTTTGATGAATGCGGCGAGCAGATTGTTAGGAATCTTAGAGATCATTGCTGTCTTTAAGCCGAGTTGTCCGATCTCGGAAGCGATATTTAACTCGGCACCTCCTAAATGTTTCATTAAAGTATCGCCCTGTGCAAGACGTCCGTTGATCGGGGTGGAAAGACGAAGCAGAATCTCTCCTAATGTGATGACATCATATTTGCGGTCCATGGAAAACCCTCCTTAAAAATAGATAGTGTGATATATATGTATGCCTGATTTACGGCAAAACATTTTGGAAAACATAAATCAGTGTTATCATATCCAATGGTTTCATATTACGAAACTATGTTCTATATTATGAACCAATACATATGTATTATATAACATATTTCAAAAATAAAAAAGAGATAATTGCAAATATTTCACAATTTTTTTGAACAAAAATAACAGAACCTATAAAAATTGCATTAAAGTAAAAACATGTTTGACATTCTGTTTTTCGGTGTTATAATAAAAATATAAATTTTGAAACGACGTTTCACAATGTGAAACATTATTTTTAGGAGGATTAAAATCATGGCAAAGAAAGTTGTTACATTTGGTGAGATCATGCTTCGTCTTGCACCGGAAGGATATTATCGTTTTGTACAGGCTACATCCTACGGCGCAACATACGGCGGAGGAGAGGCTAACGTTGCAGTTTCCTTAGCAAACTATGGTATGGATGCAAGTTTTGTTACAAAGCTTCCGGCACATGAGATCGGACAGGCTGGAGTGAATGCGTTAAGACAGTATGGTGTTGACACATCTGACATCGTTCGCGGTGGTGACCGTGTTGGTATCTACTTCTTGGAGAAGGGCGCAAGCCAGAGACCATCCAAAGTTGTATATGACCGTGCAGGTTCTTCCATTGCAACAGCTACAACAGCTGATTTTAACTGGGATAAAATTTTCGACGGTGCAGACTGGTTCCACTTTACCGGAATTACACCGGCACTTGGCGATAATGTGGCAGCAATCTGCTTAGAGGCATGTAAAGCTGCAAAAGCAAAAGGAATCACTGTAAGCTGCGACTTAAACTACCGTAATAAATTATGGTCCAAAGAAAAAGCAGGCCAGGTTATGGGTGAACTTTGCAAATATGTAGACGTATGTATCTCCAACGAGGAAGATGCAAACGACGTATTCGGTATCAAGTCTGAAGGTACAGAGGTAACTGCAGGCGAGTTAAATAAAGAAGGATACAAAGAGGTTGCACAGAAATTAACAGACCGTTTCGGATTCAAGAAAGTTGCAATCACATTAAGAACATCTATCTCTGCAAACGATAACCGCTGGGCAGCAATGCTTTACGAGGATGGACAGAGCTACTTCTCAAAAGAGTATTTAATGCACATCGTTGACCGTGTTGGTGGCGGGGATTCTTTCGGCGGCGGATTAATTTACGCATGCTTAAATGATTATGATCCACAGGATACCATCGAGTTCGCAGTAGCAGCAAGCTGTCTGAAACATTCCGTAGAAGGTGACTTCAACATGGTAAGCGTTGACGAAGTTAAGAAATTAGCTGGCGGAGATGCTTCCGGACGTGTTCAGAGATAATAAAATTACGACAAAATCATTTTGTTAATTCCTTTCCCTAATTTAATATAACACCTGTGACAAGCAGGTAATGTGCAGTCTTTTTACCCATTTAGACTGTGCAGACAATGACGGACTGCCGTTTCATGAAGCCAACATGAAACGGCAGTTTTTTTGTTATTTTCCTCTGTATGATAATTTTATATTTTGTGGAAAAACTATTAGGAAAATGGAGGTAGTCATATGAAACAGTTTGAAGGGTATGAAGAATATTTAAAGCAGAGTGAACTTTCGAAACAGACCAGGCAGGTGTATCTGAGGGAGGCGGAAAAATTTGTCCGGTATTTAAATGGAAAGGAAATTACAAAAGATCGGACGATGCTTTACAGAGAAAAATTACGGGAGGAGGACCTTTCTCCTGCGACGATCAATCTTTATGTTATAGCGGTAAATCGATATTTAAGATATTTAGAATGCGGGCAGGCATCTATAAAGACATTAAAAGTGCAGAAAAAATGCAGTGTGGAAAATGTCATTAGCCGGAAAGAGTATCAGGAATTGTTAAATTATGCAAAAAGCAGTGGCAGGAAAAAATATTATTATATTATGAGGACATTGGCACTTACCGGAATACGTGTCAGTGAGCTCCAATATATTACAGTTGAAACATTAGAGACCGGAAGAGTGCAGGTTTATAATAAAGGGAAAATCAGAGACGTTTATTTACCGGATGTTCTGATCCGTGAATTAAAAAAATTTTGCAG
>OGCQ01003928.1_pt1 | contig 12670 bp, 8 predicted proteins | sample 1570161 | NCBI WGS metagenome assembly OGCQ01 (sample SAMEA4384402, study PRJEB24528) | human gut metagenome
TCGGAAGTAGCGGGGGCACTTGAAAAAGAAGGTGTACAAACGGAGATAATCCAACTTGGGATAAAAGCGGTGCAAGGGTGTATTGCTTGTAATAAGTGTGCAGAGTTGGGACATTGTGTATTTCAGGACACCCTTTATAATCAGGTCAGAGAAGCATTGCAGGAAGCAGATGGTATCGTCGTTGGTTCGCCGGTATATTATGCCGGTCCGAACGGGGCGCTCTGTGCATTGCTCGACCGGGTGTTTTATTCCTGTTCGGAATTGTTGGCTTACAAAGCCGGAGCTTCGGTGGCTGTTTGTCGCCGGGGTGGGGCGAGTGCCACTTTCGACCGGTTGAACAAATATTTTACTATCCTGAATATGCCGGTAGTTTCTTCGCAATACTGGAATAGCGTTCATGGGATGCGGCCCGGAGAAGCAACAGAGGATGCCGAAGGACTTCAGACTATGCGTATGCTGGGCCGGAATATGGCTTGGTTGCTGAAAGGAGTGAAACGGGAAGAACGGCCGGAACCGGAACTTCGGGTCATGACTAATTTTATACGATGAAAATTTTAAATCCTCGGGTAACTTGAAAGACGAGCATTTAAGTCCTTGTTTTTTAAAGTATCCGGACTTTTATATTGGGGTATTTTCTTGCCTGTATGGTTATTTCTCCTTACTTTTACGCATCCTGATATATAAAATAGGGTGAAAATTTAAAATTTTTATGAAAAATATTTACAGGACGGCATGTTGGATTGCCTGCCTTTTGTGTTGTGTGCATACCTTGTGTGGTAAAAATGTTGAGGGAGATGTTAACTATGTCTTGATAATCAATACTTATACGGAGTCGACTCCTTGGAGTAACAGCATGATTTATCCGATTGTCAGTATGGCTTCACAAGATGAAAAATTGGGGGTATATACCGAGCATATGAATATGTTGATGATGGATGGTGAAGAGGAATTGGCTGCATTTGAGAAAAATATTTTTAAGGATTTTGAGACCCGTCCTCCGAAACTGATTGTATTATTGGGGACAGCCAGTTTTATTCTGTGTGAGGATTTGGATCGTCAGTGGCCGGATATCCCGATCATATTGTGTGGAGAGCGGGATTATGCCGGAAATAAGGATATGGTGTTGAAAAAACAACCGCTGACTCCGGAAGAGCGTATGCCCTTGACCGCTTGGCAGGGTAAATATAATATGACCTCTATGCCGATCCAGGTCTATTTCGAAGAAAACCTGGATTTGATGAAACGGTTGATTCCCGGTATGAAGGAAGTATTGTATATCGGTGATGAAACTTATATTTGTCAGCAGAATGATTATGATCTGAAACATTTGATGGAGTCCGGATATCCTGAATTGAAATACCGTTTTCTATGTTCCAGGGATATCGGTATCGATAGTCTTTTCACTATTTTAAATCAGATAGATGTCCGGACAACGGGTATTTTATTTTCATCCTGGTTTCAAAAAAGAGTTTATGCCGGCAATACCGTGTTGTATGCTAACAGCCATCGGATTATAGCCACTTCTTCGGTGCCGTTGTTTTCTTTTAAGAATGTCGGAATCGAAGAGGAAGGAGGAATTATCGGAGGTTTTATTTATAATAAAACAGATTATGTCGCTCATCTTTGCGAAACGATCAGGGAGATTATCGGTGGGCGTCAGGCACGTGATATCCCTTTTTACTATGGCCCGAAAGGGACGCCTGTGTTTAATTATCAATCGTTGTTGCAGCGTAACCTCGATCCTGAGTTGTGTCCGCCGGGAACTGTTTTTTACAATATGCCGCCTACCTTTTGGGAGAAATATAAGTATATACTGATCGGGATCGGTTTTCTTTTAGTGGGGGTATTGCTAATTTTCCAATATCATCGTTTGCGGGTACTGGAAAAGATAAAAATGATACAACGCAGAGAATTGCAGGCCAATGAGAGGTACTTGGATCTGATCGATAATATGCCGATCCTTTATATGCATGAAGAGCTGATTAAGGATGCAGAAGGAAAGGTTGTCGATACGAGATATTTAGATATAAATCGTTATTTTGAAAATAATTTTTTCAAACGGGAAGAGATTATCGGGAAACTGGGGAGTGAGGTCTTTCCGGAGTCGATGCCGGAATTTCTGCATTTTGTGAATATAGCTCTTTGGGAGAAACGGTCGGTGACTTTCCCCTATTACTATAAAAAAATCGATATTTTTTACGACGTCGTAGTAAATGTCACAGAAGACGGCCATGGGGTAGATATATTCTGCGTGGATAGTACGGAGCTTCATCATGCCCAGAAACAGTTGGGCTTGACCAACCAAAAGCTTTCCATGGCATTGGATGTTGCGAATATTGTGCCCTGGAAGTGGGATTTACAGGCTCATACGATTCTCTGTGATGTCAACCGGCCAATCGAATTAAGCAGGGAGGAGACGGAGGTGGATGAAGAGCAACTTTTTGTGCCGGACTGGCAATATTTTTCAAAAATCCATAAGGAAGATCTGGAGAAAGTGAAGAAAGCTTATGCCGACCTGATCGAAGGGCGTATTGCAAAAGTGAAAGAGGAATACCGGGTGATCGACAAAGTGAATGACCATTACCGGATAGATTGGGTTGAAGCTCAGGCGGCAGTCGAAACCCGTGATGAATATGGGAAGCCTCTGACTTTGGTTGGCTCTTCGCTGATCATTACCGAGCGGAAAAGAATAGAAGCCGAATTATTGTCGGCTAAGGAACGGGCAGAGGAATCGAACCGTTTGAAATCGACCTTCCTGGCCAATATGAGTCATGAGATCCGGACTCCATTGAATGCCATTGTCGGTTTTTCAGGAATTTTGGCTTCTGCTGAAGAGGGACAGGAAAAACAAGAGTATGTGAGTATCATCGAGAACAACAATGCTTTGTTGTTGCAACTGATCAGTGATATTTTGGACCTATCAAAGATCGAAGCAGGAACGATGGAGTTTGTTTATTCTGATTTTGAGCTGAATAAAGTGATGGACGAACTGGAAAATTCCCTGCGTTTAAAATTAGATCCGGCCAAAGAAGTGCAACTTTGTTTCGAACCCGGCTTACAGGAATGTTATGTCCATTTGGAACGAAACCGCTTGTCCCAACTGATCATCAATCTGGTGACCAATGCCATTAAGTTTACAGAAGAGGGAAGTATCCGCTTCGGCTATCAACTGTGGGAGAGTGGGCAGTTGTATTTTTACGTCAGGGATACCGGTTGTGGGATACCCCGGGATAAGCAGGATGCTGTTTTCGGACGTTTTGTCAAGCTGAACAGCTTTGCTCAGGGGACAGGCCTCGGGCTTTCGATTTGCCAAATGTTGGTAGAGCATATGGGGGGAGAAATCGGCTTACAGTCAGAAACCGGTGAAGGGGCGACATTTTGGTTTACCCTGCCTTTTATTGCTCCGGCAGAAAAATTTCAGGCGGAAAAAAAGATCGAGCCTATGCGGATCGAACAAAAGACCCTGACTATTTTGGTGGCTGAGGATAACGGGAGTAATTTTAAACTGATCGAATCGATATTGGGAAAGGATTACCATCTTTTGCATGCTTGGAACGGGAAGGAAGCTATTGAGTTATACCGGGAATACGAACCGCAGTTGATTTTGATGGATATCAATATGCCGGTGATGGACGGTTATGAAGCCACCCGTGAGATCCGGAAGTTCTCTTTGCAAGTGCCGATTATTGCGGTGACTGCTTTTGCTTATGCATCGGATGAACAGAAGGCTATGGAAAACGGTTTTAATGCCTATATGTCTAAGCCTATAAATGCCGGTCAGCTACGGACGAAGATTACTTCGATACTACAACGGCATGTCGTTTTTATGTGACCAATCGGAAAAATCCTGTTTTTCTATTCATTTTTACTTAACAGCTTCGTTACAAGTCTGTAACATCCTCTTTTCATCTTTGCAATGGAATTTAAGATATAATATTGCAAATGATGAATTGGATGTCAAGTGTGTTTTTTAAGGTCTGTTTGTTTGGTTTTATCGGGTTGGCCTGTCCCACAGCATTGTTGAAAGCTGAAGGGATTATAAAAGGGACAGTATTGGATAAAAACAGTGGGGAACCGGTGATCGGTGCTGCTGTTATGCTCGAGCAGACGCTGAAAGGGGCTGCTACCGATCTGGATGGTAGCTTTTCGATTTCCGGGATACCGGCAGGGAAATATAACCTACATGTTTCTTGTCTGTCTTATACTACTTTGAAGGTGGAAGGGGTTGAAATAACGGACGATCGTACCGTGGAACTGAAGATCGTGCTGGAAGCTGCTACCGAAGCATTGGAGGAAGTGACTGTGCGGGCTGTCCGTAAGATGAACAGCGAGGTGGCCATGGTGAATGCTGTTAAGGCTTCGCCTGTAGTGATGAGTGCGGTTTCCAGTCAGCTGATCACCAAAAGCCAGGATCGGGATGCTTCGGAGGTTGTAAAACGTATTCCGGGAATATCGATTATCGACGATAAGTTCGTTATTGCCCGGGGATTATCCCAGCGATACAATAATGTATGGATCAATAATAGTGCTGTTCCTAGTTCGGAGGCGGATTCGAGGGCTTTTTCTTTCGATATCGTTCCTAGTGCCCAGATCGAGAATATTATGATCATGAAGTCGCCTTCTCCGGAGATTCCGGCCGATTTTACCGGAGGTTTTATCAAAATCAGTACGAAAGATACTCCTGAAAAAAATCAATATATGCTGAGTTATGGGGTTAGTGTGAATGATCGGACTCATTTCAGGAATTTCAAATACAATAAGGGAAGTGCAACCGATTGGCTTGGATTTGACAATGGGATGCGAATGGTAAAAGGGGGGATAAAAGGAGTGTTCGATAATGAAGATGCGGCTTCGGTGGAAGAGATGACAAAACAGGGGTTTAACAATGATTGGAAAGTGAGGCATAAAAAGCCCTTTCCCGACCAGCGTTTCTCTTTCATGTTCGGCCAGGTGTTCAAGGGAGGAGAAGACAGGAAACTGGCTTTAACCGGAGCCTTGAATTATAGCAATACCGGTAAAAGTTATATCGGCATGGAAAACTCCCGTTTCGGTGTGTATAACAAAGTAAAGGATGAGCCGATTTATCAGTATAAATATACCGATAACCAATATACCCGGAACGCCAGGTTGGGGGCGATGCTGAATCTGGCCTTTACGGGGAGTAAAAGCCGTTTTTATTTCCGGAATATTTTTAACCAATTGGGAAGTAACCGATATACCGAACGTCGTGGTTGGCAGAATATCAGCTCTTTATATATTCAGGAAAAAGCAGAATATATTTATGGCAGCCGAAGTACCTATTGTGGGCAATTTTCGGGAGTCCACGATTTGCCGGCAGGGACACTGGATTGGAATCTGGGTTATTCGTATGCAAATAAAAACCAGCCGGACAGGCGGATTATCGAGCGTCAGCAAAACGATATCGTAGGGGATGTGAACTATGGAAAAATGAGGATCGACCAAAACGATATCTATAGGGATTTCCTGCGTTTGGATGAACACATTGTATCTTTCGGTGCGAATTACAATTATCTTTTCAATGAAAGCGGAGGATTTACGCCGACCCTGAAAGCGGGGGTATATGGAGAGTATTGTAAGAGAGATTATAAAAACCGGGCCTATTATTACCGGTTTTATGAAGATCATATGCCTGCAGGATTCGCTTATGAGCCGGTGGTGGAAAATATTTTGCAGGCAGAAAATTTCGGAGCTGACAAGCTTTATCTCTATGATGATACGGATAATAAAAATAGTTATAAAGGGAATAATCTGTTGTATGCGGCTTATCTGGCTTTGAATATCCCCTGGCAGCGTTTTAATGTTTATGCAGGGGTACGGCTGGAAAACAGGAATATGACACTGACCAATTATATCAGTTCGAATGCCTGGATTTCTAAAGACACTGACTTTGACAATACCGATTTTTTCCCTTCTGTGAATGTCAGTTATAATCTGACAGATAAACAATTGATCCGTTTTGCTTACGGTAAGTCGGTGAACCGGCAGGAATTTCGGGAAGTTTCGTCGTCTGTGTACGAAGATTTCGAATTGTTCAGTGATGTAAAAGGAAATCCGGATTTGAAACCGGCCTATATTCATAATCTGGATTTACGTTACGAATGGTATCCGGCTAGTGGCGAATCGGTATCTGTAGCTTTGTTTTACAAGCATTTCCGGCATCCGATCGAATGGACTTTCCGGGATGGTGGCGGAAGTTATACCTATACTTTTGAAAATGCCGATAAAGCCCGGAATTATGGTGTGGAGGTAGATATTCGTAAAGATTTGGAATTTATCGGTTTGCGGAATTTTATGTTGAACCTGAATGGGTCGTGGATAAAGAGTAAAGTTTCTTTCGATAGTGAGAATAGCCTGGAGCATGACCGGCCGATGCAGGGCCAATCGCCTTACCTGGTGAATGCAGGGTTGTTTTACCAGACGGAAAAAGCAGGCGTGATGGCCGGAGTGCTTTATAACCGGATAGGAAAAAGGATTGTCGGAATCGGGCGGTCGGATATGAGTGTGGGAGGATCTATCAATAACGATATCCCGGATATGTACGAAATGCCTCATGATGCACTCGATATTGTATTGAGCAAAAAGTTCGGAAAACAAGTAGAGGTGAAACTAAATGCGAAGGACGTCATCGGGCAGGATGCTGTGTTTAAACAATTTCCCAGGTTTGAAGACGCGAATGGACAGATCGTGGAAAGGGAACAAACCACAAAGCGTTTTGCACCGGGGAGATCCTTTACCTTAAGTGTGAGTATTCATTTGTAATCTATAAAAGTTAATTTTAATCGTTATGAAAACAATTTTGAAGAAATGGCAGATGCTTTTAATGCTTGTCTTAACCCTTGGAATTACTGCTTGTAGTGATGATAACGGCGGTAATGGGGATAACGGCGATGATGATGGAGATAATCTGAGTGATATTCTGTTTGAAAACGGTACTCAGCTGGGCAATGGGGCGGATGAGATGGAGATAAACGGAAACTATAAGTTGCCCAAGGGAGTATATGTGATGAAAGGGTGGTTGTATATTACCGATGGTTCGTCGCTCGAAATAGAAGCAGGTACGGTCATAAAAGGGGATAAAGCCACCAAAGCAGCGATTATTGCCGAGCCTGGAGGTAAACTGATTGCCAGGGGTAGACAGGATGCTCCTATTGTGTTTACTTCCAACGAACCTGTCGGTTCGCGTAAACCCGGAGATTGGGGAGGTATTATCCTGTGCGGAAAAGCGGTGAATAATCAGGGAAAAATGACTATTGAAGGAGGATTGCGTACCGAGCACGGAGGAAATGACAATGCGGATAATTCAGGAGTATTGAGTTATGTGCGGGTCGAATTTGCAGGTAATCCTTTTGATACGGACCAGGAAATCAACGGGGTGACTTTCGGAAGTGTCGGATCGGGGACGCAGGTCGACCATGTACAGGTGTCTTATTCGAACGATGATTCCTTCGAATGGTTCGGCGGATCGGTAAATTGTAAATATCTGGTGGCCTATCACGGATGGGATGATGATTTCGATACCGATAACGGTTTTTCAGGGAAAGTGCAGTTTTGTCTGGGAGTACGGAATCCGGGTATTGCCGATCAGTCTATTTCCAATGGTTTCGAGAGTGATAATAATGGAAATGGAACGACTCAGGAACCTTTTACAAAAACAGTTTTCAGTAATGTGACTTTTGTCGGACCGGTCGGGCAGGATCCTGCTTTTCAAAATACCACAGAGTATATCAAAGGAAATGGCCTGAACCCCAATAACGGTTCACGGTTAGGGCAATTCCAGGCTGCGATACAAATTCGCCGCAACTCTCATCTGAGTTGTTTTAATTCGGTCGCTATGGGGTATCCGGTCGGACTTTTGATCGAGAACGATAAAGGTTCTCAGACTCAGGAGGCAGCTAAAAACGAGGTTTTTAAACTGAATCATATCGTTTTTGCAGGAATGGGAATTTTAGGAAGTGATAAAAATAAGAGCCTGCAAGGAGGTTTGTGTACGGACGGTACGAATATCGATGCTACACAGACGGCATTTTCTGAGACTTATTTTAATACAGCTACGGGGAATGTCGCTTATCCGGCTATTGCCGATCTGAAGTTGAGCCAACCCAATAGTATGGCAGCTTCTCCGAATTACGGCCCTCTGACTGGAAGTCCGTTACTGGGAGCTGCCGATTTTACCGATGTTTTGCTGAGCAGTGGTTTTGACAAAGTGTCTTATATCGGTGCTTTTGCCAGTGACAAGGAGGCGGACAATTGGATGAGCGGTTGGACGAATTTTGATCCGCAACATACCTCTTATTAATGAATTGTTAAAATTGCAGGCGAATTTACTCCCGTAGATTTACAATTTGTAAATGATGTGAATAAGTAGTAATATTTCGGCGAAATTGAAAAAAGGATGCTTTTGCGGCATCCTTTTTGTTTTAACATTTAACAGTAACGTCATGAGTTTGTCACGAACTTGTCATATTGCAAGCTTACTTTTGTGGCGTTAAGATTTAGAAGACATTTTTTTTTCATAAGTTTGTATTAGGTTAGTTAGTAGTGAAAAGTTTCCCGCCGTGAGGCTCGAAACTTTTTCGTTTTTTGTGTTTTTCTTCAATTGAAATTTGCATATTTGTATGATGTTAGACGACAAAATATATCTTTTTAACCGATAGATCGTATAATATAGGAAATATAGTTTTATCACTAAATCATAGAACCATGAAAAAGTACATTTGCACTGTATGTGATTACGTTTATGATCCGGTACAAGGTGATCCGGATGCTGGTATCGAACCGGGAACAGCTTTCGAAGATTTGCCTGATGATTGGGTCTGTCCCTTGTGTGGGGTCGGTAAAGATGAATTCGAACCCTATGAAGAATAATTTTGGATTGTAAATAAATAGTGTTTACTTTGTGGCTTGAAATAGTTTTTATTTCATGTTATTTCAAATTTAGTAACCTGGTCGTTTGGCGGTTAAAGTCATAAAGATACAAGAGGTCGGCAATCCCTCATTGAATGTGTTAGAAATAATACATGGATATAGCTCCCCGAAAGGGAGCTATTTTTGTGTGAAATAAGTAAAAAAGCTTATTAAAATAGCGTTGGATAGGTATTGTTATTTAACAGAATATGAATAGCTTTGCATAGCTTTTCGATAAATATGCCAAGTAAATGAATAATAGTGGTTTGGCATATAAATTGTTGAAGATTTGGTATTTTAAATAAAATATGATGCGGAATATACGTGTAGTTTTTGCAGTTTTGTCTTTATCTGTTGTATTGGTTGCCGGAGTTGCAGATGAATTACAGGCACAGGAGAAAAGACAGGGATGGATTAAACGATTGAGATACAGGCGGGAATTACGTCGGGAGTTGCAAGGTGAGATTCAATTATCCGGAGCTTTTGCTCTTTATCCTATGGCTGTGAAATGGGCGGAAGAGTTTCGTAAGATCCATCCTAAAGTGAGGATCGATATTTCTGCCGGTGGGGCTGGTAAAGGAATTACCGATGCTTTGGCTAAGGTGGTAGACCTTGGAATGGTCTCCCGGGATATTTATCCGCAGGAACTGGAAAAAGGGGCTTTCCCGATAGCGGTGGTGAAGGATGCCGTCGTACCTACTATTAATTCGAATAATCCTTTGATCGATCAGATATTAGCGACCGGTTTAAAGCAACAGGTGGCTCAGGATCTGTGGATTCATACCACAGCCCGGACCTGGGGCGATGTGCTGGGGACGGGCAGTACGATACCGGTACATGTGTATACCCGCTCGGATGCTTGCGGTGCTGCAGAAACTTTTGCTGCCTGGTTAGGAGCTAAACAAGAGGATCTGGAAGGAACCGCTGTATTCGGAGATCCCGGAGTCACTTCTGTGGTGCAACGTGACAAAGTAGGGATCGGATTTAATAATATTGCCTATGCTTACGATATCAATTCTAAAAAGCCTTATCGGCATATCGCAGTGATTCCCTTGGATTTGAACGGCAATGGAAAGATCGATCCGGAAGAAGATTTTTATGCCACTAGTACAGAATTGAATGCTGCTATTGCAGAAGGGAAATATCCCAGCCCACCGGCCCGGAACCTGTTTTTGGTTTCGAATGGAAAACCGATGAAACCGGAAGTGCTTGCTTTTCTCGAATTTATTTTGACAGATGGGCAGCAATATGCTCCTGAAGTGGGATATATCGGGCTTTCATCCGATATATTGGAAGAAGAATTATTCAAATTGCAGGAATAATGATGGAGGAAGAAGATAAGATTGTACAAAAAACTTCCAGGATCCGCCTGATCAAAGATAAGATGGCCGGATCAATGATGTTGACTTTTACGTTAGTGTCTGTGTTGTTGGTCGTGCTGATCGGTATTGGTCTGGTGCTGAAATCTTTGCCTATTTTACACGACAAATCCCTGTGGGAGTTACTTAGTGGAGCGAAATGGAAACCGATGCGCGGGGATTTCGGTTTCCTGCCGTTTATTATGGGTACCCTTTGGGTGACGGCTATCGCTATCCTTTGGACTTTACCGGTTTCGTTATTTACCGCTATTTTCCTGACGGAAAATTCTAAGAGTTGGGTGAAAAGGGTGGTGTTTCCGGCTCTCGATATTTTGGCCGGTCTGCCTTCGGTCGTCTATGGAGTGTGGGGTATTTTAGTCGTAGTCCCCTGGATTTCCGATCGGTTGGCTCCACACTTTGTGGAATATTCTACAGGTTATTCCACACTGGCTGCCGGTATTGTATTGGGGATCATGATCCTGCCTTTGCTGATCAGTTTGTTTGTGGAATTATTTTCTTCTGTTCCTAAGGAATACCGGGAAGCTTCCTTATCCTTGGGAGCAACCCGTTGGCAGACGACGAAATATGTATTGCTGAAGAAGACTTTCCCGGGGATAGTAGCTTCGGTGACCCTGGCTATTTCGAGGAGACGATCGCCGTGTTGATGGTGTGTGGAAATATTGTACAACTTCCCGACTCGTTATTCGACGGTTGTTATCCGTTGCCGGCATTGATCGCCAATAACTACGGGGAAATGTTGTCATTGCCGCTTTATGAATCGGCATTGATGTTTGCCGCTTTGATTTTGTTTGTGGTCGTATTTGTCTTTAATATCGCTTCCCGCCTGATCCTTAGAAAGCTGGAACGGAATTTGGTATGATCGAAAAACCGATGTCATGAAATTGAAATTTATTGAAGAGAAGGCTATGAAAGTGGTGATGTTGGTGACAACATTACTGGTATTTTTGTTTGTAGGCAGTATTTTATATACCATCGTCAAAAACGGCTGGGGAGCCATGAATTGGGAAATGATTTCCTCTTTGCCGGGAGGCGGGTTTTACATCGGCAAAGAAGGAGGGTTGCTGAATGCTATCGTCGGTTCGTTGTATATTGTGGGAGCTTCTACGGTATTGGGTCTGGCGGTGAGTATTCCTGTCGTGTTTTATCTGAATGTATATCTGAAAAAAAATTCGAAACGGGGTTCGTTCGCCCGACTGGCGTATGATGTGCTTTTCGGAATCCCTTCGATGATCTATTTGGGGTTGAAGACCTCTTTGGCCGGTGGTATTATTGTCATAACGCTATTGATCATTCCGATTTTTATCCGTTCGATGGATGAGATTGCCCGGGAATTGCCGCAGGATATGCTGAATGCTTCTTATTCCCTGGGAGCTACGCGTTACGAAACGATCAAAGTGGTTGTCCGGCAGATCGCTCCGGGTATCGCTACAGCTACTTTGTTGTCTATCGGCCGGGCGATCGGAGATGCTGCTGCGGTGTTGTTCACTGCCGGGTATACGGATAATATCCCGACTTCCCTGGGACAGCCGGCAGCCACTTTGCCTCTGGCCGTATTTTTTCAGCTGAGCAGCCCTATACCCGCAGTTCAGGAAAGGGCGTATGCCGCCGCTTTGATATTGACTATTATTGTTTTGATATTGAGTATCCTGGGACGGATTATTACGAACCGTTTCTCCAGGAATAAAATTCAGTAATCATCGTGATTAAAATAATTGAGTAACTTAGTAATCTGGTAACTATATATGAATATTCCGTTTTTAGGTAAGAAAATCAAATGGTATAATATGTCCGATTTGAATGAAACAGAATTGAAAAAAGGTTTTTTTCGTCCGAATCAGAAATTTTGTACCGATGATTCCAAAAGATCGAACATTGTCGTAGACCATTTGAATGTCACTATCCAGCACAATCATATTCTGAAAGAGGTGTCGGCAGTTATTCCGGACCGGAAGATTACCTGTATTATCGGTCCTTCGGGTTGTGGAAAGTCGACTTTGCTCAAGAGCTTGAACCGTCTGTTGGATACGAATGAAGAGGTTCATATTTCGGGTAGTGTGTTGGTAGACGGGGAAGAATTGTATGCTCCGGGAGTAGAGATTACACATATACGGCGTAAGATGGGATTGTTGTCGCAACGTCCCTGTCCGCTACCGATGTCTGTTTATGATAATATCGCTTATGGACCGAGGATCCATGGCATTAAAGATAAAGCGACACTCGATCAGATCGTGGAAGAGAGTCTGCGTGGAGCAGCGATCTTTGATGAGGTAAAAGACCGCCTGAAAAAATCAGCACTCGTGCTTTCCGGCGGAGAGCAGCAGCGTCTCTATATTGCAAGAGCACTGGCCGTACAGCCGGATGTGCTT
>OGCQ01003939.1_pt1 | contig 12622 bp, 9 predicted proteins | sample 1570161 | NCBI WGS metagenome assembly OGCQ01 (sample SAMEA4384402, study PRJEB24528) | human gut metagenome
CTGCCGAAAAATCTGACTACGCATCTTACGCACAAGCTTTATGCAGTGTTTCCCTAATGACACGCTTATACGTTCTGGCACTTCAGTTCGTGTTCTACCAGAGCCAGATCGTTCTTTACCATACGCTCTACCAGATCGTAGAAAGAGATCTCACGCTTCCAGCCCAGAACAGATTCTGCCTTTGCCGGATTACCCAGCAGAACGTCTACTTCTGCCGGACGGAAAAACTTCTTGTTGACGGAAACGATGGTCTTGCCGGTAGCCTTGTCGATACCGATCTCGTCTACGCCGCTGCCCTGCCACTCTACAGTGATGCCTGCGTGTGCGAAAGCAGTTTCTACGAATTCCCGAACAGTGCGGGTTTCGTTGGTAGCGATAACATAGTCGTCCGGCTTGTCCTGCTGCAGCATCAGCCACATAGCACGAACATAGTCCTTGGAGTGACCCCAGTCACGCTTGGAATCCATGTTGCCCAGTTCTACATGATCCAGCACGCCGAACTTGATTCTTGCAACAGCGTCTGTGATCTTACGGGTAACGAATTCCAGACCGCGGCGTTCCGATTCATGGTTGAACAGGATACCGGAGCATGCGAACAGACCATAGCTTTCACGATAGTTCTTGGTGATCCAGTGACCATACAGCTTTGCAACGCCGTACGGGCTTCTCGGATAGAACGGTGTCTTTTCGGTCTGCGGCATTTCCTGTACCAGACCAAACATTTCAGAAGTGGAAGCCTGATAGAAGCGGCATTCCGGCTTTACCGAACGGATCGCTTCCAGCATGTTGGTAACGCCCAGAGCGTCGATCTCTGCGGTAGCCAGCGGCTGTTCCCAGCTGGTTGCTACGAAAGACTGTGCAGCCAGATTGTACACTTCGTCTGCCTGAGAGATCCGCATTGCGGAGATCAGGGAGATCACGTCCGTCATATCTGCATAGATGAAGTGGATCTTGTCCTTGATGTGCTCTACGTTGCCGTAATCCACAACGCTCTTACGACGCATGATGCCGTATACTTCATAGCCCTGCTCCAGCAGCAGTTCTGCCAGATAGGAGCCGTCCTGTCCTGTGATACCTGTAATCAGTGCATGTTTGCTCATAGTAATTTCTTTTCCTTTCTATATATCAGAAATCGTCGGTTTTGCTTTTGACGATTTCGATTTATGGCAATACCGCACAAAGATTGTGCGACAGATGCGTCGTCAAATTTTTCGTCAGATGAAACAAAAAGCGGAGTGAATACTTGCTGTATTCACGAGCATTTTTGTGAAATATGACGGGAAATTTGCAAGCAGATGGCGTGCAAAGTCGCCAGACGCTCTTTGTGCGGTGTTGCCTTATACCAACTGGTTCCGGTTGCAGATCTTCAGATTTTCGATGACCTTCTTTACGTCCTGTGTGCTGTCCTTGGCACAGATCAGAACGGCATCGTCAGTGTCTACCACGATCAGATCTTCCACGCCCACTGCTGCGATCAGACGCTTGCCGCCGCAAATGGTGCTGCGTTCGGTGCCGATCGTGATGACATCGCCCTCGATATAGTTGCCGTATTCATTGGTGGAGTTGATGCGTTCCACTGCCAGCCAGTTTCCCACATCGTCCCAGCCGAAGCTGCCCGGCAGAGTGTAGATGTTCTCTGCCTTTTCCATGACACCGAAGTCAATGGACTCGCTGCGGAATGCGTGATACTCGGTTTCCAGCACTGACGGGAATTCCGCAGTTCCCACAGCCGCTTCAATGCGTTCCAGACCAGCGTAGATGTCCGGCATCAGGGATTCCAGATTTGCCAGAATGGACGATGCTTTCCAGACGAACATGCCGCTGTTCCAGAGGTACCGGTGAGAAGCCAGATACTGCTTTGCAGTTTCCAGATCCGGCTTTTCTACGAAACGCTCTACCCGATAAACGCCAGCCATGCCCAGATCGGTGTCCCGTTCGAAATTGATGTAGCCGTAGCCGGTTTCCGGATAGGTCGGTGTAATGCCGATGGTCACCAGATTCTGATCCTTTTCTGCCACTGCCACTGCCTGCCGCAGGGTGTCCACATACATTTCCTCATAGCGGATCAGGTGGTCAGAGGGCAGCACCAGCATCATTGCCTCGCCGTACTTCTTGCGAATCACAGCGGCAGCCAGACCGATACAGGGAGCTGTATTTCTGGCACAGGGCTCCAGCAGGATATTTTCCTCCGGCAGCTGGGGCAGCTGTTCCTTTACCAGTGCGGCATAGCTGACATTGGTCACCACAAATACGTCGTCCATTGCCACCATCGGCAGCAGACGCTTGACGGTTTTCTGGATCATGGTTTCTCCGTCCTTGGTCAGAGAGAGAAACTGCTTGGGATAATTGCCACGGCTCTTGGGCCAGAAACGTTCGCCTCTGCCGCCTGCCATGATTACTGCGGTCACTTTCATGAGTGATCTCCTTTCTCTTGTTCCTGCTCCTGCATCTGCTCCTCCTGATACAGCAGTTCCTGTGCATCGTGAGCATTGGCTTCCTCGTTGGTTTCACCGGGGAACAGGGCAGTTTTCAGTGTCATCAGAATGATACGCAGGTCCAGAAAAATGGAATAGTTCTCGATATACATGAGATCCATTTTCAATTTATCATAGGGCAGGGTATCATACAGACCGGTGACCTGTGCATAACCAGTCAGTCCTGCCTTTACCTGAAGCCGGAACTCGAATTCCGGCATGGTTTTCTCGTATTCCTCCGCCAGTTCCGGACGCTCCGGACGGGGGCCCACCACGGACATATCGCCGCGGAGGATATTGATCAGCTGGGGCAGTTCGTCCAGACGGCACTTCCGCAGGATCCGTCCCACCCGTGTGATACGGCTGTCGTTTTCCTTTGCCAGCTGCGGGCCGGCCTTTTCAGCGTTGACCACCATGCTGCGGAATTTGTACACGTAAAATTCCTTGCCGTGATAGGTCAGCCGCTTTTGTTTGAACAGCACCGGACCGCCGTCGTCCAGCTTAATGGCAATGGCGGACAGCAGCATCAGCGGGGACAGCAGCACCAGAAAGACTACCGCAAAAACAAGGTCGAAGATACGCTTTCCCAGCCGCTGTTCAAATGTCAGCCCATAGTTCCGGCACAGCAGCAGCGGCGTATCAAACAGCCGGATCTCCTCTGCCCCTCTCAGGATAATATCCGAAATTTTCGGGGCAATATACGCCCGCACATTCTGGGCGAAGCAATATTTGATAAGATCGTTCCGCAGCTTTCCGGAAACCTCACAGAGGATAATACCCTCGTACCGTGCAATTGCCTCCTGAATCTCCTCCGGCGGTGCGTTGGCACTGACGGATTCACAGATCATATACTTGTCCACGCGGCGGCTCATTTTCAGCACCAGCTCCGCGGCATTCCGGTCGCCGTAGATGACTACCAGCTTTCGCGGCGGGTACAGCCGGAAACATAAGCGATTGGTCAGCACGATCCACAAAATCAGCACCGCCAGATCGGCAATGGTCAATAGGATCATCGGCACTGCCGCAGAAAAATCACGGTTGACAACGCTGATCTGGAAATAGGTCACCACATTGACACAGAAGATCGACAGCGTCTGGGAGTAGAACATGTCCGTTCGCTTGAGGTAGCCGATCTTCAGCCCGCCAAATGACTTGGCAAACAGCAGAACCAGCACCACATAGATCAGGATCATGACCCAGTTGCCGCGGCGATAGAACGGCAGCAGAATGGCATCGCTGTAGCTTTCATACCACACCCATGCAAAGCCGGCGGCATACAACCCCACCAGCAGCACCGCTGCAAAAAATGAAAAGATCCGTTTGAACTGATCTCGGTTATAGTTTTTTTTCATCATATTCTCACAGCACATTTCTGTGCTGACATGCTTTCCTTTCCACAGGATCCGCCGAAAGAATTCCGGCAAAACTGCATCTCGGCACTGCACGAAGCAGACACCGCAGCATACGCTTTTATTATAACAGAGGGTACACCACTTTGTCAAGTATTTTCCATATAGTGCAATGTTTTCTGCTTCTGTTTCGTGCTTTTTTTGCACAAAATGACGGTTTGTGCAGAGCAGCACCTGAAATTTCTGCCGTCAACCGCAAAATGCACACAGACATTCCGCCTGTGTGCACTGCAAAGAAGACTACTGAAGATTACTTGTGAAACTCTAATTTAAGAGCCGGAGTTGTTCGAATTCGGCATTTCCGGCGGTGTGCCGCCCTGTCCGCCGTTTGGTGCACCATTGGGAGCACCGCCCCGTCCGCCGCCGGCAGGTGCTCCGCCGTTCATGCTGCCGGTGCCGCCGTTTGCTGTGACCTCTGTGCCGCCGCTGACGGATCCGCCTTCTCCATAGCCGTCCTCGTTGAGGGTGCCGTCATAGGTGCCGCCGGTAACAATGGTATAGTCGGCGGAATCGCTGTCGCCAATGCCATAGATCACATCGGAAACAGCTTTCGGGGATTGCAATGTTGCAAGAACCGTACCGTTCTTGTCCACAATGCTGATCTGTTCCCCTGCTGCGGCATTGCAGTTGGTGGCGATCAGACAGCCGCTTTCCGGATACTCCATCATGCCCTTGCTGGACAGTGCCAGCAGGGTGCCGCCGGTATAGGTCATGTTGCCGTCTGCGTCCAGCGAGCCGTCACCGCCGCTGGTGGAGCCGCATACCAGCAGAGTGCCGCCGGACATCTCCCATGTGCTGTTGGAGTCTACGCCGTCACCGGAAGCGTTGACATAGATATAACCGCCGCTAATGGTCACAGCATGGGAGCCGCTGTCAGAGCCGCCGGTGTTCAGCCCGTCGTCTGATGCGTCCAGAATCCGGACATTGCCGCCGCTGATGGTCATTTCCGCCTTGGATTCCACACCCTCGGTACAGCTGTGAATCGTAATATCCCCGCCGGAAATTTCCAGATTGCCGTGGCTGCTGATGCCCTTGTTGTCGGAGGTGATCTCCAGCGTGGTGCCGGAGAACACTGCCGTTCCTGCCGCATGTACAGCATGGTCGGTGGAATCAATGGTGCAGCTGCCGCCACTCATGGTCAGGTTGCCGCCGCACTTGATACCCTTGCTGGTGGCATCTTCCGCAGCAGTGGTCATGGCAACTGCCGCAGATGCTCCTGCGTCTGTGGAGGAATCTGCGATGGTCTGCATGGCTGCTGCCGGAATTGCACTGGCATCACTGGCAGCGGCGTTCTGGCGGTAGTCTGCATTGCCGGGCGGTGTGTTGCCGTTACCGCCGAAGTTGTTCGGCTGGAAATCGTCCTGTGCAGAAGCGGCAACTGTACCGGTGGTGGTAATGGTCACAGCACCGCCGGAAACTGTCAGGTCGCCGTCTGCCTGAATGCCGTCCTCGGCACTGGTCACATCGACTTCTCCCGCCTGTAACTCCAGCGAACCGGTGCAGTTCACGCCGTCTTCCGCGGCATCAATGGTCAGCTTGCCGCCGGCAATTTCCACATCGCCGCCGCAGTGGATTCCCTTGCCGCTGTTGGCTTCGCCGGTTTCCGTATTCACAGCTGTACCGCTGCTGGTCAGATGATACGTACCGTCTGCGATCCACACCAGCGTTTCCGCCTGCAAACAGTCGCCGCCAGCCTGCACTGTTGCACTGCCCTGCTCCAGCTGGAGAAAACCCTTGGTGTCGTCGTTGGATTCTGTGGACTTGATGCCGTCATTGCCGGCGGTGACGTTCAGGTCTGCCCCGAACATTGCCACGCAGTCCTTGCCCTTTACACCGTCCTGTGCAGCTTCTACGGTGATCGTACCATTCACCAGCTTCAGGTCGTCCTTGCAGACGATACCGTCCACGCTGCTGCCTGTGACAGTCAGGCTGCCGCTGCCGTTGATCGTCAGTTTATCCTGTGCAAACAGGGCACAGGCGGAAACGTTGCAGCCGTTGATCTCTGTATCGGCGTTGTCCGCACTGTCTGTCAAAGTGTTCTGTGAACCTTTCGCCAGTGACAGAATGGTGCGTTTTTCGTTGGTGCAGACCAGAGCCGGTCCGGAGGGACTGGTGATCTCCACACCGTCCAGATACAGCTTGACTTTTTCCGAGCCGGTCACAAGGACTTGTCCTTTAGTCAGCTTGCCGCTGAGCCGGTAGGTGCCGCCGGCGGAAATGGTGACGCAGTTGTCCTTAACGGAAACCGCCTTGGTATTGCCTTTCACCTTGGTGCTGTCGTCCTCCAGCGTGATCTCTGCATCAAATGCGTCATAGTTGTCGCAGAGGTCATCTTCATCTGTGGTCACGCCGGCTTCGCCGGACTGTATCGCCGAAAGGCTCTGTCCGACGGCAGCTTCTGCTGTGTCGTTGTCATCCAGCGTGGTAGTCTGTGCAGTGCTGCTGCCGCTGTCTGTGCCGGACGAGTTGGTGTTCTGTGCACAGCCGGTGCAGGTGATCATTGCTGCTACCGCCATGCTCATTGCCCAGGCAAATATTTTCTTTTGCATGATACGCACGCTCCTTTTTGATTCTGGTACCCCATGGTGTGAATTTGTCATGTGTAAAACTCCTCGATATGTGATACCCAATTCCCCAAGCGTGGTTTTGATCTCTGTTTCTATACTGTATTATCGCATACGTTTATGGAAACTGCGTGAAAATCCTGCGTGAAGCTGCAAAAAGCTGCGTGGAAGAAACTTCCGCATTTCAAAGGGCAACAGAAAAACGCCCGACAGAATCTGCCGGACGCTTTCCCGAAAAATAATAAGGAGAATGTATGAAAAAACAAGATGTCAAGAATGTTGGAGCAACGCCGCACAAAGCCTATGCATCAGATGCTTTGTTTGATGCTGCATCAAGAACGCAGATCAGTTATTTTCTGTCTGCTGCACTTCTGCCAGTGTCACGTCAACCTTTTTGGTTTCGCCGGCACGGACATAAGTCAGCGTGATCGTATCCCCAGCCTTATACTGGTTCTTGACTGCGTTCAGTTCTTCTGTGGTGCTGATCGTCTGATCCTGAATGCCGGTGATAACATCACCCGGCTGTAAACCAGCCTGATCGGCTGCACCGCCGGCGGTCACGCTAAAGATATAGGCACCCACCGGAATATTGTAAGCTTGTGAAACCGCTTCTGTCACGTCCTGACAGGAGATGCCCAGCTGCGGGCGGCCGGTCACATAGCCATAGTTGATCAAATCATCGACAATGCTCTTTGCCTCCGACATCGGAATTGCAAAGCCAATGCCCTCTACTGTCGCTTCACCGGAATAGGTGCTGGACATTTTGGCGGAGTTGATACCGATCACCTGACCAGAACTGTTGATCAGCGGACCGCCGGAGTTACCGTTGTTGATGGCGGTATCCGTCTGGATCAGCGTCATGGTGTTGTCGTTAATGGTAACCTTCCGATCCAGTGCGGAGATAATGCCGCAGGTTACGGTGTTCTGGAACTGCAAGCCCAGCGGGTTACCGATTGCCACAACCATTTCGCCGACTTCACAGCTGCTGCTGTCGCCGAATTCTGCGGGAGTCAGGTTGTCTGCATCGATTTTCAACACAGCAATATCCGCTTCCTTGTCGTATGCCACGATTCTGGCATCATAAGTGGTTTCCTCGTCAGACATCTGGATCTGTACGGAAGAAGCTTCGCCATAACCGTATTCGTCATCGTAAATAACGTGGGCGTTGGTGACAATATAGCCGTCCTTCGACATGATGATGCCGGTGCCGACGCCAGTCATACCCTGCGAACCGTTGTTGCCCTGCGAGCCGTAGCCGAAGAAGCCGCCGTAGCCGTTCATGGGGTTATTGTTGCTGCCGTTGGACGAGGAGAAAGTGGACTGTACGCCGACAACCGACGGTGTCACTTTCTTTACAATATCCGCTACCGACATGGAACCGTTGGTAGAAGCCAGCTGAATCCAGCTCTGATTGGAGTCACTCTTTTTGGAAGAACTGCTGTCGCCGGTGCTGCTTTCTGCGGCAGAACTGTCGTTGCTTGCAACGATCGAACTGCTGTTGTCTGCATTTGAGGAACGAATGCCCTCATAGACACCGATCGAACCGCCGGACACCAGAACCATTGCCAGCACAAACGCTGCCACTTTCAGTCCGGTATGCTTTTTCTTCGGCTTCTTGTTGAGGTCGCCGCCGTTGGGATCGGAGTAGTAGTTTACATAAGAGTAGCCGCCGTTGTTGCCGCTGCCGCCGTTTCCGGTGGGAGTGGTCTGACCGCCTGCCGGATTGTTATAGGCAGAGCCGGCAGCGTTCTGCTGCTGGTATGCACCGCTGTGCACTGCCTCGTCCTGATGCGGTGTGGTGTTGCGGTAGTAACCGTTCTGATATGCATACGGATTTGCTGCACCGTTGACACCGGAACCGGCATTTCCTGCCGGAGCTGCGGTATTTGCAGCACCGCTGTTGTTGGTGGTATTGTCGGCATTCTGTGCCGCACCATTCTCATTCCATTGTGCATTGTTTTTGTTTTCGAAGTCAGCCATAATACTCTTCCTTTCTATCGTGAACCGCTTGTTTTCTGCGGTATGTGTTCTTCGCTTTCTGTAATTATTATTATACGGTTTTATGTGATAATCATATGATAATCGATAGAAAAGACGGTAAAATACAGCCCACAAAGGCTTCACATTCCCTGAAAACAGCTTTCACACAGGAAATTATGCCTGATTCTGTGCAAGATAGTCTGCCAGATCGACATGAACGCCGGCACCGGTCTGTGCCATATAGTACAGCCACAGGAAAATATCCTGCGAATCCAGCGTGCCGCTGTTGTCTGCGTCCAGAGCCTTTCGCTGAATCGGATTCAGTTCGGTGTCCAGACCAGCACCTACCCGTGCAATATTGTACAGGCAGAGAAACAGATCCTGTGTATCAATGCTGCCGCTGACATCGGCATCGCCCATACTGCATGCCATTTTTTGATGAGATGCGGCTCCGGTGATGATGCTGTCTGCCGAGGGACGATTGCTTTTCAGATCGCCGTCCTTGCCGGTAGCGGTATAGGCATTGGAAATCACGCTGCCGTCGCCGCAGGAGAGCATCTCCGAGGACTGGATCGCAGCAGATGCCAGCATGACCTGCCCCAGCGGAGTGAAAGTCATGTTCAGATCCATGATGTTGCTGAATTCAAAGCCGATCGCCTTTTCACCGGCTGCCCCTACATAAGGCGTATAGAAGTCGGCAGCAGAAGCATTCTGCAAGCCGCGGATCTTGTCATTCAGTCCGGCATTGTCTGCAATGGTCATTGATGCCAGTCCCGTGCCGCTGACATTGCCGCCCTCCAGGGAAACGTCCAGATACTGATACAGATATGCGATTACAGTCTTTCGGTTCTGGGATACACCGGACATGCCGTAATAGTCCACGCCCAGCGGATTGTTGACAGTCTGTACTACCACATTGGCAGAACGGTTCAGGGACTTGACTTCAGTAACCGCCGCTTCAATGTTTGCCGCAACGGTTTCCACCAGAGCCGGCAGATCCCGAGCAAGCTTGCTGTTTGCTGCAGAAAGCTTCGAGCCATCACTGGTCAGCTTGTTTGCCACGTCAGTAAGCGTCTTACAGTTGTCCATATCCACCAGGTCGGCATTTTTATACAGTACTTCTTCTATAAAGTCGTTGACACCCACAGAGATCATTACCACATCTGCGGTCTGCACATCGCGTTTCATATTCTGATTGGACTGCAAGTCAGAAACCAGCTTACCGGAAGTGGTGCCCACTGTGGCATAGTTCACCGCATTGCCGCCCAGATAGTCCGCCATATAGGAAACTGCCGACTCGCTGCCGCTGACTTCTGCCAGACAGTCGTCACCCAGTGCCACGACCTTCGGGGTAACTGCAAGGCCGGAAGTGTCTGCCGCAAATACCGGCAGTGCCAGTCCGGTGGCTGCTGTGACAACGGCACAGGCTGCCGCAATGCCTCTTTTCCAAAAATGTTTTTTACTCATATCGTTTTTCCTTTCTGTACAGGCAGAGCCGCCGTACCCCCCTTATGGCAACACTGCATAAAGCTTACTTGTTGACTTCATCTGATGCTGCCCTATGGCAATACCACACAAAGAGCGTCTGGCGACTTTGCACGCCATCTGCTTGCAAATTTCTCGTCATATTTCACAAAAATGCTCGTGAATACATCAAGTATTCACTCCGCTTTTTGTTTCATCTGACGAAAAATTTGACGACGCATCTGTCGCACAATCTTTGTGCGGTATTGCCCTATATTTTTTCGCACGGCTCTGCATTTCCTTTACGATATTGTCATTATACCGTGTTTTTCCGATTCTGTCAAGATAAAACCGCACAAAGCTGATGCATAAGATGCATCACCAGATTTTTCAGCAGAGTTTCTCCAAAAAGCGAAACCGTGCCTGCCCTCAAAAGGACAAGCACGGTTTCAGTAAAGCAATGAGAAAAAGAGAGATAACTGCAAAATTCAAAAATTGCATGTGGAAATGTGACTGACATCTCGCAATTCTATTTTGTCAGCCCATATCCGTTCGAAGCATCATCACACGCGGGATTTCCGTTTTCTGTGAATCATCTGCCTTGCTTCTGTGATAATTATATCATATTTGCACCATTCTGTCAACAGGAAAGTACTGGGTTTCGTGTAAAATATCCAATTCGTTTTTTGTGCAATTTCACAACACGGATTTTATGCACCATATTTTCCTTGTCCAGCTGGTACAATTTCTGCAAGCATTTCCCTTGTGAAAAACGTTTTCCACAATTTTATCCACTTTTCCACATACACCCGTGTGGAAAGCGGTGGAAAAGGGCGGGCTTTGTATGGTGTTTCCTTAGGCAATACCGCACAAAGATTGTGCGACAAATGCGTCGTCAAATTTTTCGTCAGATGAAACAAAAAGCGGAGTGAATACTTGATGTATTCACGAGCATTTTTGTGAAATATGACGGGAAATTTGCAAGCAGATGGCGTACAAAGTCGCCAGACGCTCTTTGTGCGGTATTGCCTTAGTTCTTGATGATTTCCGCGGAATCCAGCAGAACGGTAAACGGTCCGTCGTTGCACAATTCCACCTGCATATCTGCCCCGAATATGCCGGATTCCACCACAGACACCCGTTCCCGACAGTACGCCTTGCATGCTTCATAAAGGGCTTCCGCCTGTGCCGGCGGTGCCGCGTGCACAAAACTGGGGCGGTTCCCCTTGCGGCAGTCCGCATATAGAGTAAACTGGGACACCAGCAGCAGACTGCCGCCGACATCTTGCAGCGAGAGGTTGATCTTATCGTTTTCGTCCGAGAAGATCCGCAGCCGCAGCAGCTTGTCCACCATTTTTTCCATGATCTCCGTGGTATCCTCCGGTGCAATGCCCAGCAGCACCAGATACCCCTGTTCGATTGCACCGGTGACATTGCCGTCTACGGTGACTTTTGCGTGTTTTACACGCTGTACCAACATTTTCATGCCTGATCCCTCACTTGAATTTGTTCCAGCACCTTGCCGATGGGTTCCCGAATGCACAGGTCTGCCTGTTCGTCCATGGGCGTTGCATCACGGTTCAGCAGTACCAGATGTTCCCCGCGGAAATACCGCAGCAGTCCTGCCGCCGGATAAACCGTCAGCGAAGTGCCGCCCACCAGCAGCAAGTCTGCGTTGGCAATGGCATTCACAGAGCGTGTCAGCGTGTCCTCCGGCAGAGATTCCTCATAGAGCACCACGTCCGGCTTCACTCTGCCGCCGCATTTGTCGCAGTGTGGCACACCGGTGGTCATCATGATCCACTCGGCATCATAGACGGCACCGCACACCTGACAGATATTCCGGTGCACACTGCCATGAAGTTCCAGCACACTCCTGCTGCCTGCCAGCTGGTGCAGCCCGTCAATGTTCTGGGTAACTACTGCCAGCAGTTTTCCTGCCTGTTCCAGCTCCGCCAGCTTCTTGTGTGCCGCATTGGGCTTCGCCGTCAGACAGATCATTTTGTTCCGGTAAAAGCGGTAAAACTCCGCGGTATGCCGTTCAAAATAGGTGTGGCTCAGAATCGTTTCCGGCGGCACGTCATACTGCTGATGATACAGCCCGTCCTGACTGCGGAAGTCCGGAATCCCGCTTTCGGTAGAAACGCCGGCTCCGCCAAAAAACACGATACGATCCGACTGATCCACCCATTGCTGCAATTGTTTGATTTTTTCCGTTTCCATGATACCTGCCCCTTTCTATCCGGCAATGACGCTGACATAAAACGTCCGGCGGCGTGGACCGTCGAATTCGCAGAAGTACACGCCCTGCCATGTGCCCAGCACCAGTCTGCCGTTCCGCACGGGAATGGTCACGCTGCTGCCCATTGCCGAAGCACGGGCATGGGCAGAGGAATTGCCCTCCATATGGCGAAATTCCGGTCTGTCCGGAAACGCCTTCCGATATGCCAGCAGCAGATCTGTTACCACATCGGGGTCGGCGTTTTCATTAATGGTGATACCGGCGGTGGTATGGGGGCAGTAAACGACACAGATGCCGTCTGTGATGCCGCTGTCCGCTACGGCTCCCTGTACCTGTGCCGTGATCGGGCAGAGATTTTCTGCCGGTGTTTCCAGTGTATACGAATATAGCATGGCATTTGCTCCTTTTTTCGGTAGTATTTTCAGGAAACACTACATAAAGCCCGCCTGACGGCTTTGCACGCAATCTGCTTGCAGATTTTCCGTCATA
>OGCQ01003942.1_pt1 | contig 12614 bp, 9 predicted proteins | sample 1570161 | NCBI WGS metagenome assembly OGCQ01 (sample SAMEA4384402, study PRJEB24528) | human gut metagenome
GCGGCGGAGATCATCATGGTCCTCGGCTACTTCGGCTATGCGAGCCTGTGGCTCGGCAAGGGTCTGGCCGCGGCGGCGTCCATCCCCGGCAACCTCGTGCAGGGCGTGTTCGGCATTGCCGCCGGCATCGCGGTCTACGCGGTGCTCGACCGCAGCCACGTTCTCGCCCGCGCCTGATTTTGGATTGCATTGCGCCCTTGTTCATGGTATCCTGTTGAGGAAATATAAATCCCCTTGCAGGAGGTCCGCCATGAAGATCAAGGTCGTGGATATGCCCTACGAGCAGGCGCTTGCGCAGCCGAGAGAAAAGCACACGCCGCCGCGCCGTCCGTCCATGCTGTTCCGCGCGCTCCTGCGCGCGCTGTCCGCGCCTGACCTGCGCGCGACGCATTTTCGCTGTGACCGCGTGGGCATGGAGCGGCTCGGCCCTGACGAGCCCTGTCTCGTCCTGCTTTTTGGACCTGAAGATCACTGCGGCGGTGCTCTACCCGCGCCCCTTCAACATCGTCTGCACGTCGGACGGCTTTGTGGGCAAGGCGGGACTGATGCGCGCGCTCGGCTGCATCCCCACGCGGAAGTTTCAGCCGGACACCGCACTCGTGCGCGATATGCTCTACGCGGTGAAGAAGCTCAAAAGCTCCATCCTCCTCTATCCCGAGGCGAGCTACAGCTTCGACGGCACGGCCACGCCGCTGCCGGAGAGCCTCGGCAAGTGCGTCAAGGCGCTCGGCGTGCCGATCGTGCTGCTGCGTACCTGCGGCGCGTTCGCGCGCGACCCGCTCTACAACGGACTGCAGAACCGCAGGGTCAATGTCTCCGCGGAACTGCGCTATCTGCTCTCGCCCGAGGAGGCCGCGGAGAAGAGCGCGGACGAGATCAACGCGCTGCTCGCGGATGAATTTTCCTTTGATAACTTCCGCTGGCAGCAGGAAAATGGCGTCGTCGTGAACGAGCCGTTCCGCGCCGACGGTCTCAACCGCGTGCTCTACAAATGCCCGCACTGCGGCACCGAGGGCGAAACGGAGGGCCGCGGCACGGAGCTTATCTGCCGTGACTGCGGCGTGCGCTACCGTCTGACGGAGCTGGGCGCGCTGGAATGCGAAAACGCCGAGGCGAAATTCACCCATGTTCCCGACTGGTATGCGTGGGAACGCGCGTGCGTGCGCGAGGAGCTGGAGCAGGGCAGCTATCTGCTCGACGCTGCGGTGAGCATCTGCGTGATGGTCAACTTCCGGCAGATCTGCCGCGTCGGCGAGGGCCGCCTGCGCCACGATGCGAACGGCTTCCGCCTCACGGGCTGCGGCGGAAAATTGGACTTCACGCAGAAGCCCGAGACCAGCTACAGTCTCTACGCTGACTACTTCTGGTATGAGCTGGGCGACATGATCTGCATCGGCGACCGCAACGTGCTCTACTACTGCTTCCCGCAGGGGAAGGGCGATGTGGTCGCCAAGACGCGGCTCGCCGCCGAGGAGCTCTACAAGCTCAAACGCGCCGAAAGGGCTGCGAAAAACGGCTGATGCAACCGTCCGTTGCGCAAATCCCGAGAGCTTTTCTTGCCTGCCACCGCAGAATGCGCTACGATGGGGACAGAAAACAGAAAGGAGAGCGGCGATGAGCTTTCAGGAAAATCTGATCCGTGCGCGCAAGGCGCGCGGCATGACGCAGGAGGAGCTGGCGGCAAGGCTGAGCATCTCGCGGCAGGCGGTGAGCAAGTGGGAGACAGGGGAATCGCTCCCCGACCTCTATAAGCTCGCGGCGCTCGCCGACGAGCTGGGCGTGAGCACGGACGAGCTGTGCGGCCGCGAGCTGCTTTGTGCGGCGAGGTACCCGCAACGGCTTTCGCGGGGGATGCTGCCGAGAGAGAAGCCTTTGCGGAGGAGATTCGGAGGATCGCAAAGCAGAACAGATATCTGCGCTACGTCGTAGGCATACTGGTGCTGATTTGCGGCGTGCTGACCATGCTGTCGGGATACCGTTCACTCCAAAACAGCAAGGCACCGAGCAATGAAATAACGACGCCTGCACCCCTGCCGGACACGATCACGGTCACTGGCCTGACCGTCAGCAGAGAGGTCGGCAATGTAGTGGTGTTCCGCTTCGTCCCCAGCATCAGCGGCGAGGGCTATGAGTGGTCGGCGAGCTGCGCGCCGGACGACAACGGATATATCGCCGTCAAGACGATTATGGAAGACGGGATCTGCTCCGTGTGGATCTCAAATATTCCGGAGTATAGAGGCGTTACGCTTTCCGTCACCGTGACGAACGGGACGGAGAGCCGCAGCATCTGCCTTGCCACAGACATCCGCGTCGGGGAAAACAGCATCTCCTGGGACCCACAGGTGTAACGCCCCGACAGACAATCAAACAGACCATGCCGGACGGCTGCCCTTCGGGGCAGCCGTTTTTCTATGTCCTGCACCGACGCGCGCTGTTTCGCATACCTTGACAAAGGGAGAGGAAGTGGCCCCGATGCGGATGACACTTGACGCGCTGCCGGTCGGCGCGAGCGCCGTAGTGACGGCGCTGCGCTCCACCGGTGCACAGCGCCGCCGGATGCTCGACCTCGGCTTCGTGCCGGGCTCGTGCGTCTGCGCCCTGCACGTTTCCCCGTGGAGCGACCCGGTCGCCTACGGCGTGCGCGGCGCGGTCATCGCGCTGCGGCGCGAGGACGCGGGCGGCGTGCAGATCGAAATGCTTTGATTTTTCAGGAGGGATCGCCCCATGCCGAACGAGGCGCATATCATTGCTCTGGCCGGAAACCCGAACGTGGGCAAATCCACCGTGTTCAACGCCCTCACCGGGCTGCGGCAGCACACGGGCAACTGGCCGGGGAAAACCGTCGCCGCGGCGCGCGGCGATCTTACATACGGCGGCGAGCGCTTCACGCTCGTCGATCTGCCGGGGACGTACTCGCTGTTCCCCAACTCCGCCGAGGAGGAGATCGCGCGGGACTATCTCTGCTCCGGCAAGGCGGAGGCCGTGCTCATTTTGGCGGATGCGACCTGTCTGGAGCGGAGCCTGAACCTTGTGCTGCAAACCCTCGAGGCGGCGGATGTTCCTGCGGTCGTGTGCGTGAATCTGTTGGACGAAGCGGCAAAGAAGGGCATCGCGCTCGACCTGCCCGCGCTCTCCCGCGCGCTCGGCGTGCCGGTCGTCGGCACGGCAGCGAGCCGCGGAGAGGGGCTGGACGAACTGCGCGCGGCGCTGGCCGCCGCCGTCCGCGAAAAGCCTCGGCGGAGAGAGACGGCGGTCGAATATCCCCGCGCGGTCGAGCGCGCGGTGCGCGTGCTGGAGCCGGTGCTCGCGCCGTTCGCGCGGGAGCAGAGCCGCTTCTACGCGCTGCGGCTGCTGGAGGACGACGCTCTGTTCTTCACCCGCTTCGGCGCCGATCTGCCCGCTTTGGCGGCGGAGCGCATCGGGGAGGTCTGCGTCCGCGCCCGCGCCGAACTGGGGGAGCTGACCGGCGACGCCCTGCGCGACGCGCTGGTAGGTGCGCTCTCCGACCGCGCCACGGCGCTGGTGCGGCTGTGCGAGCGGCGGGACGAGACCGCCGCGCAGCGGCGTGACCGGCGGCTCGACCGCCTGCTTACCTCCCGCGCGACGGGCATCCCCGTGATGCTCGCGCTCTTCGGGGCGATCTTGTGGCTGACGGTCGAGGGCGCGAATGTGCCGTCACAGCTGCTCTCACGGGCGCTGTTTTCGGCGCAGGAGCCGCTGCGGGAGCTTCTCGCCTTCCTGCCGCCGTTCTGGCGCGGCGCGCTGGTGGACGGAATGTACCGCACGCTTGCGTGGGTCGTATCGGTGATGCTGCCGCCGATGGCGATCTTCTTCCCGCTCTTTACGCTGCTCGAGGACGTGGGCTATCTGCCGCGCGTGGCGTTCGTGCTCGACCGCTGCTTCGCCCGCGCCGGGGCGCACGGGCGGCAGAGCCTGACGATGTGCATGGGTCTCGGCTGCAACGCCTGCGGCGTGACGGGCTGCCGCATCATCGACTCGCCGCGCGAGCGGCTCATCGCGATGCTGACGAACAGCCTTGTGCCGTGCAACGGGCGCTTTCCGCTGCTCATCACGCTTTTGACCGCGTTCCTTTCCGGAGAAGCCATGCTCGGTGCAAGCGCAGGACTGCTCGCGTCGCTGGTGCTCTCCGTGTGCGTGACGCTGCTCGTCTCGCGCCTTCTGTCCGCCACGCTGCTGCGGGGAGAAAGCTCCGCCTTCTCCCTCGAGCTGCCGCCCTACCGCCGTCCGCGCGTGGGGCAGGTGCTGGTGCGCTCGCTTCTGGATCGGACGGTATTCGTCCTCGGCCGCGCGGTGACGGTCGCCGCGCCTGCGGGCCTGCTCATCTATCTGATGGGGAACTGCACCGTGGGAGATACCACGCTGCTCGCGCACGGCGCGGCGGCGCTCGATCCGCTGGGGCGCGCACTGGGGCTGGACGGCATGATCCTGCTCGCCTTCCTGCTCGGCTTTCCGGCGAATGAGATCGTGCTGCCGATCCTGCTCATGGGCTACTCCTCGGCGGGAACGCTGGTGGACGGCGCGTCGCTCGCGGAGCTCAAGACCATGCTGCTGGCGAACGGCTGGACGGGAACGACCGCGCTTTGTATGCTGCTCTTCTCGCTGTTCCACTTCCCCTGCGGCACGACCACGCTCACGCTTGCGCGGGAATCGAAGAGTCTGAAATGGACGCTCGTCGGCGTCGCGCTGCCGACAGCGGTGGGCATGACGGTCTGCTTCACCGTGCATCTGGCGGCGACATGGCTGAAAATATGAATACAAAATGTATTATCGCTTACAAATTATACGGTTTGTCGCCAAAAATCGACAAAAAGAGACGCGAGCCGTCGGCTCGCGTCTCTTTTCTCTTATGCGGTCACGGCTCGCGGACGGCGCCGCCGGAGATGGTGACCTTGCCGTTTTCGGCGGTCAGACCCGCTTCTCCGCCGGGAACGATGACGGTGCCGCCGGTGATGACGATGTCACCCTCACCGAGCCACAGCCCGTGCTCAAATGAGACGGTGCCGCCGGAGATATGCACCTCGCCGCGGTCGATGCTCGCGTCGCCCGCAAGCGTCAGCTCGCCGCCGGTGACGGTGAGCGCGGCATTTTGCAGCCAGAATTCACCGTCCGCCGTAAGGCTTCCGCTCTCCACGAGCAGCGTGCCCTTCTCCTCGGCATTGCTGCCCATGTGCAGCGCGCCGCAGCGGACGTCCGTGCCGTCCCGCACGACGAGGAGGGGCGCACGGACGCTGCCCCAGCTCCACACGCTCAGCTCGCCTGCGGCGAGCGAACCGCCGCCCGTGAAGAGCAGACCCGTTCCGCCGAGAGTCCCGTCGACTGTGTTTTCACCGAGGACACGCAGGTGCGCTCCGCCCCACGGCAGCAGTTCGGGCGCGTGAGCGTTCTCCAGCGTCAGCGTACCGGCGAACCAGTCGTTTTCATAAGGGTTTTCGGCGTTCAGCGCATCCCACACCGCGCTGGGGACCGTGCCCGCCCAATCCGGGCTGTAGTCCGTCGGGTAATAGCCCGCGCCATAAACGCCGCGATAGACGGAGCCATCCGCGCCATCCCACAGGACGGCGCCATAGTCGTTGACCGCCGCGCCGGAAAAGCTCTGTGCGGAAAAAACGCCCGCGCCGCCCTCGACGGTCGAGCCCTCGGCAAGACCGCCCGCAAGGTGCGCCGTGCCGCCGGAGAGGATGAATTCCGCCTTCTGCTCGGCTGCGCCGAGGAGCGTCGTGCCGCCGCGGAACACCGCGCGCTTCAACTCCTGCACGGAGCCCTGCACGCTGAGCGTGCCGCCGGCGTTGACGAGCATACCGTTGCTGAGCCAAAGCATATCGGTGCAGAGTGTGCCGCCGAGCACGGCGAGCGCGGGCACGTCGACCGTGTTCGGAGCGGTGAGACGAATGTCGTCGCAGCGCAGCGTCACATCGCCGTCAAGCACCAGTGAGGGGATGGGGAGATCCCCGCCGCCGCAGTCGAGGGCTGCGGCATTTAAGACCGTCAGCGTACCGCCGCCGGTGACAAGCACGCAGTCAAAGCCCTCGAAGCAGGCGTACTCCGTGCCGCCGCCGTCCACGGTGCAGTCGCCGGAGATGTTCAGACGGAGGATGCCGCCGTCCGGCGCGGTGAGGTTCGGGAGGGTGCAGTCTGCTGCGGAGACGGTGAAGGCGTGGTACAGCTCGCCGTTCCACGCGAGCTGACCGTAGGAGCCCTCCTGCTTCGCCCTGCCACCGGAGAAATCGGCAAGCGTGACGCCCTCATCGGCAAGCTTGCCCTCCTGAATGAGATCGGTGTACGTTCCGTCCGGCAGGCGGACGGCGAGGTAATCGCACGCGCCCTCGTCGGCACGGGAGGCAAGCGGAAGCTTGCTGTTCTTGTCCGCCGCACCGGAGGTCTCGGCAAGGTCGAACCACAGGCGGCAGACCTCGGGCAGATCCTCGGCGCGCAGCCCCTCCTCGACCAGGATCTCGTCGTTCGGCGTCGGCAGTGTCGCGGCGTCGCCCGGCGTAGCGGGCGTGCCGCAGGCGGTGAGCAGGAGCAGCAGGGACAGGAGCAGCGCGGACAGCTTTTTCATAGCGGCGTCCTCCAAAATGCGTTTTCGGGGCGATCCTTATTTCATCAGCTCTGCGACCAGATCGGTGTATTCGCTCGGGTCCTCGAGCGGCAGGCCTGCGATGAGCAGCGCCTGATCGTAGAGGATCTTCGCGTACAGCTCCGCCTTGGTGCGGTCGGAGGTCATGGCGGCCTCCATCGCCTGCACGGCGGGATGGTCGGTGTTCAGCTCCAGAATGCGGTCGGCCTTGACGGGGGTGGGCATCTGGAAGTTCTTGAAGTATTTCTCCATCTCAAAGCTGAAGCCCTCGCCCGCGGTCATGCACACGGGATGCGTCTTTAGGCGGCGGGAAGCGCGAGCCTCCTTGATCTTATCGCCGAGCGTCTCTTTGACGAACTGCATCAGCTCCGGCTTTTCGTCGATGTCCTTCTGCTCCTCGCCGCCGAGATCCAGCTCGCCGTCGACGATGGAGCGGAACTCCTTGTCGGCATACTTGCCCAGCATTTGCAGAACAAATTCGTCCGTTTCACCGGTGAGGTAGAGGATCTCATAGTTCTTGTCCTTCAGCAGCTCGGTCTGCGGCAGGTGGTCAATGGCGGAGACGTTCTCGCCCGCGGCGTAGTAGATATACTTCTGGCTCTCTGCCATGCGGTCGACATACTCGCGCAGGGTGGCGAGCTTTTTCTCCGTCGAGGAATAGAACAGCAGCAGGTCCTGCAGCGCCTCCTTGCGGCTCAGCCCGTCCGGCCCGGCAATGCCGAAGCCGATGGCGCGGCCGAAGTTCTCGTAGAATTTTTCGTAGCCCTCGCGGTCGTCGCGCAGCAGCTTTTCGAGGTCGGCGCGGAGCTTCTTCTCCAGGCTGTTCCCGATGACCTTGAGCTGACGGTCGTGCTGCAGCAGCTCGCGCGAGATGTTCAGGCTCAGGTCGGGGGAGTCCACCACGCCGCGCACGAAACGCAGATAATCCGGCAGCAGCGCGTCGCAGTGATCCATGATCATCACGCCCGCGGAGTAGAGCTGCAAGCCCTTTTCATAGCCCTCGCTGTAGAAGTCCATCGGCCGCTGCGAGGGAATGAACAGCAGCGCCTTATAGGTCACGGCACCCTCGACGCTCGCGGTGATGACGCGCTGCGGCTTGTCGAAGGCATGGGCGATGGACTGGTAGAACTTCTCGTACTCCTCGTCCGTCACCTCGCCGCGCGGACGCTGCCAGAGCGGCACCATGGAGTTGACCGTCGTCATCTCGTCCACATACTCGTACTCGGGCTTTTCGGGGTCGCTGCCCTCCTTGACCCTGCGCGTCGGGCGCAGCATACGGATGGGGTAGCGGATGTAGTCGGAATATTTTTTCACCAGCTCATAGAGCCGATAGCCGTCGAGGTACTCGGAATATTTCTCCTCGTCCGTGTCCGCCTTGAGGTGCATGATGACGTCGGTGCCGACGCTGTCCTTCTCACATTCGGCGACGGTGTAGCCGTCCGCGCCGGAGGACTGCCAGCGGTAGGCGGTCTCCGCGCCGTATTTCTTCGTGACGACCGTGATCTCGTCCGCGACCATGAACGCGGAGTAGAAGCCCACGCCGAACTGACCGATGATGTCGATGTCCTCTTTCTGCTCGGCCTCCTGACGGAATTTGTACGAGCCGGACGAGGCGATGACGCCGAGGTTGTTCTCCAGCTCGTCCTTGTCCATGCCGATGCCGTTGTCGCTCACGGTCAGCGTGCGCGCGTCCTTATCTGCGGTGATTTCGATTTTGAAATCGCCGCGGTCAAGACCGGCCTTATCGTCGGTCAGCGAGAGGTAGCAGAGCTTGTCGATGGCGTCGCTCGCGTTGGAGATGATCTCGCGCAGGAAGATCTCCTTGTGGGTGTAGATGGAGTTGATCATCAGGTCGAGCAGACGCTTGGATTCTGCCTTGAATTGTTTCTTTGCCATAAAGCGGCATCTCCTTTGGTGATATATTTGTGCTGATTATAGCACAGAACCGCAAGGGTTTGTTATCTATTTTTGAATTTTTTCGTTTCGGTTGCACGGATGTGTGCCCCGCGCCGGTCCGGCGGCACAAAAAGGGAAGGAGGTGAGGACATGAAGAAAGCGGAACCGCAGGTGCCGTTTGTGCCGTACCGGTCGGATGACCGCGCGCCCCACGAGCGCGTGCTGGACTTGATGGACATGGCGCACGCCAAGACCTGCTGCATCCTGAAGCAGCTCGGAAGAGCGTGGCCCCGTCCGGCGGACGATCCGGCGCTCAACGCGCACAGCAGCACTTACCGCTGCCTGCGTATCCCACGCTGAATACGCAGCAAGCCCTCCCGGCCGGGAGGGCTTGACTTTTTTGCGTGGTATGGTACAATCGTTTTGAGGGACGCTGCACAGACGGCAGGCGGTCGGCCACACCACCCGAAAGGGGGTGAGACCATGCGGATCACTTTACATATCGGTTCCTTTACGGTAACGATTATGATAAAGAAACGCGAAAACCGCCACTCTGCCAAGTGACGGTTTTCTAAAGATTCTTTAGCAAAAACCTGAACTGGGTCGACCGCTTGTCGCAGCGTCCCTTTCTATCTTCATTATAATCCGGCGGGCGAAAATGTCAAGCCGGAAAATTTTTTTGCCCTCGTTGCACACATATGGACACCAAACGGGCGAATCACTCTTACAAGTGATTCGAGATATTTTCGCCGTAAGAAAAGATCATAAAACCGGCGGAAACCTCGGAATTTTACACGAAAAACTGAATCATACACCATCGGCCGCCCCCGGCAGGGCGGCTTGAAAACAAACCTTGCCCTGATCGCAGGGCGTAAAAAACAGGAGGAAGCATGACAAAAACCACCAACTACCAGCTCAACCAATGGGCGAAGTCCGACCGCGTGATGATGGACGATTTCAACGCCGACAATGCCAAGATCGACGCGGCGCTCAAGGCCAACGCCGACGCCATCGCGGAAACGGCGGCGGCATTTCCGCTCGTCAAGATCAAGGAGGTGACGCTCGGCGCCGACACTGCACAATGGGATATTGACGTCAGCGACATCAATTTCTATCAGTACACGAGAATCTTTTTACTGCCAAAATTAACCGGCAGCAGCACGGACACCATGCTCTGTTTCGATCAAATCACCTCGGGCTACTCCGTGCAGGGCTCATCATATTGGGACAGCAAGCCGTATATCTCTATTTTCGTTGAAAACTATATGGACCCCCGCATTGAGCTTTGGCATAACAACAGTAAATTTTGCGCCCTCACCATCAGCAGCAAGGGTACCTCAATGAACATAGGCCACGGTTATATCCCGCGCTCCTCGCTTGGGCAGAGCGGGCCGACGCAGCTGACCTTCTGCAAAAGCAACGGTACCATTACCGGCGGACAGCTTCAAATTTACGGCCTTCGATAAAAGGAAAAGCCCCGCGCCTTTTGGCGCGGGGCTTTTTTACGCTTCAAGAATCAAAACGGATTCAAGAATTCAGTTTGATCAGGCAGTAGCCTTCGCCATGAAGATAGTGAAGGTGATGTCCAGATTGCCCTTGTAGGCGTGAGCCGTCAGGCCACTGGAGGTAAGGGTCGCCGTCAGGGACTGAGTATAGCTGCCGCCCCATTCATTGACCACATAACCGGCCTGCTGCAGAGCGTAACCGGCATTGTTCATCACATCTACGTCGCTAACGCTCGTCGTGTTGGAGCTGTAGGTGAGGTTGACACGCAGAGTGTTGGCGTTGACCTCCCACTCGTAGGTCTCCTCGCTGCTGCTGCCGGCGCTGCCCGCAGCATCCACGGTCTGGATCACGATGGTGGTGACTTCGCCATCCGAATTGGTCTTGTACCAAACCTTGTCGTTGTCGTCCTTCTGGATCGCGTTGACATTGGTGGCAGAGATGGTCTTACCGTCGGCGCTGATCACGAAGACCTCGCACTTATCGGCAACACTGATCGGGGTGCCGGCAAGGGTGATGGTGCCGTTGACAACAGCGTCATTCTGGTGAGAGGCATCGGCGGCCACATACTTCACCGAGGTGTCAGTAGTGCCGGTAGTGGTGGTAGCGTTGGCATAATAGCCGTCAACCAGGCTGTAGACGCCCTTGCTGTCCTTGGTCAGCTGGCTGGCGATGGTAGCGGTGATCTTGTTCGCAGCGGTAGCGGCCATCTTGATCTTGGTGATCTCACCGCCAATGATGGCGTCATACTCATAGTAATCACCAAACTCCTCGGTGTGGTTGACCGCGGGATTGCCGTTCTTATCGCCCTTGATGAAGAACACGCTCTTGGAGTTGCCGCTGATCACAGCGTCACCGTCGTGGGCGACAAAGACGACCTTGGCGGACGCCGAGCCGACCGGCACGTAAACGGCGCAATTGTCATCAGCATCGGTCAGATTGATGGTGGGAACATTCGCAATACCGACGTAAGACTCGACGGTGTTCGTAGCCTCATTGTAGATCAGGAACGTGGTCTTGCCGTTGGCATAGGAAGGACCGGTCTCACCGACGTTGTACTTATCGTTGCCCATCGTAGTGTTGCCCTTGGTGACCAGAACACCGGCGGTTTCGGTGGCATTGACAGACGCAACCCGAGTCAGAATGTATTCCTTGTCGGAATTGATGCGGTAGGAAACAATGTCGTTCAGCTGAGCAGAACCCCAGGACTTGACGTCAACGACCTTGCGGGTGCCGTCAAGGAAGAGCAGCTCGGCCTTGGTGGCGCCGAGAAGGGAGCCGGTGCCGGAAGCGGAGTTGCTGCCGATCACAGCGGCATAAGCATCAGAGGCAGCCGCCGCGTCAACATAAACGGCATCGCCGTAGAAGCCGAGATAAACATCGACGGTGGTGTTCATCGCATTGGTCAAAGAGCTGCCGATCGTAGCCTTGGAAGCGGCAACCGCATTGATCTTATAGGTCGTGCCGCCGGCCACAACAGACTTGCCCTCAACATAGCCGGTAAGGGTGCCGGTGACCTTCTCGGCGAGCTTCATGCTCTTCACGCCGGTGGCGCCGGTCATCTTGGAGTAGGTGTAGAGCACATAATCGTCAACGGCATAAGCGTCGTCGGTCTCATAGGTGCTGCCAAGGCCGGTATTGCCGGTGCTGGCGAGCAGGACATAAGCGTCCTTCGTGGTAGAGGCCTTGTAGGCCGCCGCGATCTGAGCGAAATAGGTGTTGATCACAGTGATGGTGGCGGTGTTCTTAGCGGAATCATACCAAACCTGAGTCAGAGCGCCGTTGCCGCCGACCTCATCGAGGCTGCCCTTAACAATGTCATTGGTGAAAGTGGTCTTTTCGCCATCGACATAGTAGGTAACGTTGCCCGCAGGAATGCCGCTGTTGGACAGACCGAGGTCGGCATAGATGGTGCCGCGCTTGACGGAGTCAGTATACTTGGCATCTTCATCCTCGGCATACTCACCGATCTTCTTGGTGTCGTTGGTCCAAATGTGAATGGGACGACCAAAATCATCCATCGCACCGGAGGAGAGCTTCAGCTTGGTGTAGAGCTTCTCGCCCAGCTCGATGGTGTAACCGCCGTTGTTGGTCAGGGTCGCATCGGAGATGGTCTGCTGCTTGGCAATGGTGTTGGTCACATAGGTGGGCTCGGAAGCGCCGAGGTTGATCTCAGCACCGTTGACGGAGATGGAGGAGCCCTTGGTGGTGTACTCAACAGTGGGGGCCTCGAGGGCGTTCAGGCACATCTGAGCGGCCTTCTCACGGGTGAGGACCTGATTGACGGAACCGTCAATGCCGTCCATCAGCTTGGCCTTGGCCATGAGCTTGCTGGTGTTGATGGCCCAGTCAGCGCCGACCATGCCGGCGGCCTTGGCATCGTAGCCGAGCTCGACGAGCAGCATCTTACCGAACTGCAGGGCGGTCAGCTGACCGGCGGGGTCGAACTTGCCGTCGTAACCGGCGACAACGCCGGCCTGCGCGCAGTAGCCGACGAAGCCGGCGGACCAGCGAGTGGAGGCCACGTCGGTAAAGGTAGCGCCGCCCGCGAGGGCGTCAGCAGCCTTGGAGCCGAGCTCGAGGTACGCGATGATCTTCGCGGCCTGCTCACGGGTCA
>OGCQ01003944.1_pt1 | contig 12613 bp, 12 predicted proteins | sample 1570161 | NCBI WGS metagenome assembly OGCQ01 (sample SAMEA4384402, study PRJEB24528) | human gut metagenome
TTTGATGCCTACGGATTGCTCCGTGCTACGCACTCCCACAATCCTACCCTGGCATCTTCTTATAGATTTTAGCACTTTTTCCCACTGAAGCATAGAGATTCCTGGATTTTTAAAGAAAAAAGCAGCATCCCCGGGCTTTGATCAATCCCGGTCTGCTGCCAACTTTCATTTTATCAGTTTTATTTTCCAGCTGCACTCAGATTCATCTTTCTAAATACAACTACCAGTACTTTACCGATGGCAAGTACCAGGATCGCTGCCGCGATTGCTTCAGGAATCCCCGATGCCATTACCGTTCCCATCACCAGACCAAATACGGCACTGATCGCTACTTCTTTTGCCTCGGCATACTGCTGTGCAAATAAGACGTAAATACTTCCCATTACGATGATCGTATGAAAAATAGACCCTGCAAATCCAACAATCGGAAGTGCGATCACTTCATTCACCTTTACCTTTCTGAATAAGATCCACAACCATCCGGCTGCGACACCAAGTAAGATCCGGCATCCAACCGCCACCCATAATGCCTTGAATGCTCCCGGAATACCGGTTGTACTCATAAACGGTGAAAATGCAAAGGATAAAAGAGTCGGTGTCATCGTATTACTGACAACCGAACAGATACCGAATACACCTCCGAGAATTGCTCCGGCAGATGGTCCTAAAAGGATTGCTCCAAGGATGACCGGAATATGGACTGTTGTTGCCTTGATCACCGGAAGCTGAATCATGCCCAGCGGAGTATTCGCAAGGACAATGATGATTGCTGCCATAAGTGCAACACTGACCAACCAACGAGTATCATGCTTTTTCGTCTTCATTTTTCTCCTCCTGTTATCGTTCTCATTCCCTGAGATACAATACATTTATGTGTCGGTTTATTATAGCATTGCATTTTCCTCCAGACAAGCAGAATTTGCCTTTTCCAGTCATGTTGCAATCCATTTTTACATATATTTTTACTGATGAAACCTTTCGGGGTAAACCGATGAAACCTTCTTTTTCTTCAAGACTCAAAAATTTTTTGCAAGGTGCTTTTTCTCCTGTCAGACTTGGACTTCTCCTTCTCATTGCTTCCTATTTTGCCGGAACAGGAATCGGCTGGCTTTCCCGCCATCCGTCTTTTTTCTCCTTCTTTCCATGGAATATGGAGTCCTCCGTTTCTTCCCCGGCCGATCCTTCTTCAACCGATACTTCCTCGACTGATACTCCGGTCAGTACCGGCCTGACTTCTTTAAGCTGTGCCATTCCCTCCCTGACTGCACCTTCCGAGGGAAACTGGGGACTTAGTTTTCAGCAAGACGGACAGCTTCCCACCGGAAATGCCACCATTGAATCTCTCAAAAAATATGACGCATACTATGCAAAAGATACGGATGAAAAAGTTATTTTCCTGACTTTTGACGCAGGGTATGAAAATGGAAATACACCCGCCATCTTAGATGCACTCAAAAAGCATCAGGTCAAAGCGACCTTTTTTGTTGTCGGCACTTACATAGAATCCGAACCGGAACTCATCCAGCGTATGACAGACGAAGGGCATACCGTTGGAAACCATACCTGGCATCATCCAGATATGTCAAAGATCGCCTCGCTTGATACATTCGGGAAAGAGCTGGAGGATGTAGAAACTGCCTATAAAAATGTAACCGGAAAAGAAATGACGAAATACTACCGTCCTCCACAGGGAAAATACAGTGAATCCAATCTGCAGATGTCAAAAGAACTTGGCTATAAAAGCTTTTTCTGGAGTCTCGCCTATGTAGACTGGTATCAGAATCAACAGCCTTCCAAAGAAGAAGCTTTTGAAAAACTGCTGAACCGGATTCATCCCGGAGCATTGGTTCTTCTCCACAGCACCTCTGCAACCAATGCACAGATCCTCGATGAACTTCTGACCCGATGGGAAGAAATGGGGTATCAGATTCTTCCACTTCAGGATCTTGTAAAATCTTAAGGTACTGTACATTGGTTCCCTGGATAATACCCAGCTATGCAGATGAGCTGCTGGCAGCTTCTCCTGCATAGCCGGGCATAAAAAACCTGCCGGACATTTTTCTCTGTCCGGCAGGTTTTCTCTTATCTCTGGCTGTCTGCTTTTTCTTTTCACGGAATCTTACAGCAGATTCTTTCTCAGTTCTTCTCCACTCTTTGCACTTAAATATGCAGGAGCAATATCAAAAACGGTCTTGCATCCTGACTGTCCTTCTTTGGCAAGTCTGTATGCTGCCCTTGCATATGCAATCAGTACAGAAGAAGTAAATTCCGGGTTGGAATCCAACTTCAGACTGTATTCGATCAGATGACTGTTCTCCTGATTCCAGCCTGTCTTTCCGCTGCGGAGTACAAATCCACCATGCGGGATTCCACTGTGGTTCGCCTTCAGTTCTTCCTCACTGATAAAATGTACTGTTGTATCATAATCGGAGAAATAGTTCGGCATGGTCTTGATCTCTTCTTCAACCTTTGCAGCATCTGCTCCCTCTTCCAGTACTACGAAACACTCTCTTGTATGCTTCTGTCTTGTTGTAAGTTCCGGATTTTCTCCATTTCTTACTGCCTCAAGAGCCGCCTCTACAGGGATCGTATACTGCTTTCCATCTTTTACACCTTCTACTCTGCGGATTGCATCAGAATGTCCCTGGCTGACACCTTTTCCCCAGAATGTATAATCTTTTCCATCCGGAAGGATTGCATTGGCATATAATCTGTTCAGTGAGAACATTCCCGGATCCCAGCCTACGGAAATGATTCCTACATTGCCGCCCTCTTTTGCTGCTGCATCTACATTTCCAAAATGCTCAGGAATCCTTGCATGTGTATCAAAGCTGTCGATCACATTGAAAAGCTTTGCATATTTCGGAGTCTGTTCTGGAAGATCTGTCGCACTTCCTCCACAAAGGATCATAACATCAATCTTGTCCTTCCATGCTTCTACATCCTCTACTCTGCACACTGCTGCTCCCTCTGTCAGGATCTTCACTGTTGCAGGATCTCTTCTCGTAAAGACTGCTGCCAATTCCATATCTTCATTCTGTCTGATCGCACATTCTACGCCTTTTCCAAGATTTCCATAACCTAAAATACCAATCTTAATACTCATTTTTTTCTCCTTTTCACGCCATCTGCAAGATGTTGTCAGAAGCACTTTACCATGTTCCCAACGTTTTAATTATACATTTTATGAGAACGATTTTCAACGGATTCTTTTGGTTATTATAATTCTTTTACATCCTCTGTATGAAAGCAGGAAATAACCTCCATAAATTCCCACGATCATCGCCGCACAGATCAGCAATGCCGGAATGATTGCTTTTATATCATAAATACTGAGCAGTTCAATACATACCTGGATACCAAAAATGGAATGGATCATGGCAAGGAGCAACGGGAAAGCAAAAAAGACTGCCATCTGTAAAAATAATGTATGCCCAAGCTCTTTTTCACTGACTCCCAGTTGTTGTAAAATCCGATATTTTTCTCTTCCGTCAATGGCATCGGACAGTTCTTTCAATGCAAGGAGTGCTGCCCCGCTGATGATAAATACCAGACCAAGATAAATTGCCACAAAAATCACGACTCCACTGGACCCGATACTTTCATCATAGATCTCCGACTGCGTACTGACAGAAAGCAGCTCATCTTCCGTAAACTCTTTCTGATATCGAAATTCATCACTGTCCATATAATTTCTGAACTCTTTTGTATCATATTTTGGGGAATAATCGGCAAGCAGATAAGAAGCATGTCTGCTTGCTTTGGGAAAAGATATTGTATCCGGTACGATCACTACCCCCATATTCTGGTCTGAATACGACATCATCAGATACGTTTCCTGGCATTTTTCCTCTGCTGCATCAAGTACCTGTCCCTGAATCGTAAGCCGGACCTTTTCTTTTAATCCTTTGTTAAAATACTTTTTGGAAAATTCTGTTGTTGCACTCACCGCATAGCCGGCTGCTCCAAGGTGGACTTTTTTATAACCGTACAGTTCTGCTGCCCGGTTGTAGTCACTTTCATGGATCAGTTCTACTTCAGAATCCAGAAATTCCTCGAATCCCTGCTGCGTCTTCAGCAGTTCTTCCCCTGCACTTCCCATCAGATCTTTCATGGTAACTTCTCTGGTTTCATAAGTATAAAATTCATGGCAGTCCTGGAAGGCAGAAAAATCAAATTCTGATTTTTCCAGTACATCCCTGACCGTTTTTCCATCCGTTGTCCATTTTTCCATACTGACTGAAATTCCGGCTACCTTCTTCACCTGCTTCGCCTTATAATCTTTCAGGGCAAAGGCACTGGAGAGAATACAAATGGTAGCAAAAAGCAACAGACAAATGATCGTTCCTGCCGCCACGGAAGTATTGACCTGGCTTCGTATCTCGCTGAAAGCAAAAGAATTCAGTCTTTTATAATAAATCCCGGAACACTTTTTCATGATCTGAAACAAAGCACCACTGACGGACCAAAAGACCAGAAATGTTCCTACAATTCCAAGCAGGATCTGTATCATGACCTCAGCCTCTGTATCCAGTTGTCCGGCAGTAACATTATAATATGCTGTTCCCAGCATGATACACGCTGCTACAAATATAATACAGCAGATGACCGGATTTTTCAGATGGACCTTTTCGTTCTTTTTCTTCGATAATAGCAGATCGATCAGCCTGGTCTTCATAATCAGAACTGTATCCATCAGAATCACGATCACATAAATGATCACGAAATACAAAATCGTCTTCCCAATCGCCGGAATGGATACCGTAAAGACAAATCTGCCCATATCTGCTTCAAACATATGTGCCACCAGCAGTGACATAAACTGGCTCAGTCCGATTCCTAAAAGAAGTCCTGCAGTCAGCGAGACTGCTCCGACCAAGAGCGTCTCACCGAAAAGAATCTTTGCAATATCGCCTTTTTTCATTCCAAGTATCAGATAAATTCCAAATTCCCGGTTTCTTTTTTTCATCAGAAAGCGGTTGGCATACACAATCAGAAATCCAAGGATCAGGGATACAACAATACTCATGCTTGAAATTGCCCACACCATCTGATCGATGGAATCTGACTTTGTCCTGGACACCTCCAGCATCGAAGACTGCCCTTCGATCGCATTGAATACATAAAAGATACAGACACCCAGTACCAGTGTAAAAAAGTAGATTGCATAATCTTTGATACTTTTCCTGATATTTTTGATCGACAGTCTAATCAGCATAATTCATGTCACCTCCGAGAAGTGAAATGACATCCATGATCTGTTCAAAGAAACTTCTCCGTTCTTCTGTTCCTTTTAACAGTTCGTGAAATACCTTTCCGTCTTTAATAAAAATAACCCTCCGGGCATAACTGGCGGTATAGGCATCATGCGTCACCATCAGGATCGCTGTATGCTCTGTTTCATTTAAAAGCTTCAGACTTTCCAGCAGGTCTTTGGAACTTTTACTGTCCAATGCTCCGGTCGGCTCATCCGCAAGGATCAGGCTTGGATGTGTGATGATTGCCCGTGCTGCGGCAACTCTCTGCTTCTGACCACCTGACAACTGATACGGATACTTTTCAAGCACTTCTCTGATCCCGAGCTTCTGTGCCACTGCCTCTATTTTCTCTTTTATTTTATCATGCGGACACTTTTGGATCTGCAATGCCAGTGCGATATTATCAAAAGCTGTCAGTGTATCCAGCAGATTAAATTCCTGAAAAATAAATCCCAGGCGGTTTCTGCGGAAATCTGCAAGTTCTCCCTTTTTCAACTCCGATGTGCAGACTCCGTCGATCCAGACCTTTCCTCCTGTGGGGCGGTCGATTGTAGAAATGCAGTTCAAAAGTGTCGTCTTTCCTGATCCCGAAGCCCCCATGATCGCTGTAAATTCTCCCTGCTCCACAGTCAGGGAAATATCATTTAATGCCTTGGTCAGACTGGTTTTATTTCCATAATATTTTACCAGATGTTCCATCTTCAGAAGTTCACTCATTTTATCTTCTCCTTTCTGCCTGTTACCGCCATTGTAGCTTCTCCCGGTAAAATGAGCCATTGATTTTGCTGACAAAACCTTACACTTCTGTAAGATTCCCTTTTCTTCAGATTTTAAAAACCGACAGGGACATCCGCTTCTCTCTCCCGGAATAAAATTCCGATCCTTGTATACTTTCCCGGTTCTGATTCAGCCAGAATCTTATGTCCCAGTTCCTCGCATAATCTCCTGCAGATATACAGTCCCATTCCTGTAGAACTGCTTTTCCTTCCATTGTCGCCTGTAAATGATTTTTCAAAAATTCTCGGCAGATCCTTTTCTGTGATCCCGATTCCGTTATCTTCTATCCAAAGCCAGATACCGGCTTCTCCGGAGCTGTTCTCCGAGGACTGTACTTTTTTTGTAAAAATCCTGATTTTTCTTTCGTCTTCCGCGGCATATTTGACCGCATTGCTTAAAATCTGACCGAGCATAAACTGAAGCCACTTACGATCCGTATACACCTTCTCGTCTCTCAGTTCAACCAGAACAGAAAAGCCATTCAGGATCAGACTGTCCTTATTGTCCCTGACGGTACTCTGTACAATCTCTTTTAAGCCATAACCTCCGATACAATAATCTTTCTCCGGTACTTCGCCTCGCAGATAATACAGAACCTGCTCCACGTACCAAGACCGTCTTCAACAGCTTCTTCAATGGTTTCAATATAACGTTTAAATTCTCCATTTTTCCTGATCTGCTGCTCTACTGTATCTGTCATGGAATGTTCCATTTCCTGGATCACCCTACAGAGGATCTGTCCCTCCAGGAATTCCGGTTCATCCAGTAATTCCGTCAGCAGATATTTTTCTTCAAGCTGCGACAGATTTTCTTCCACTTTTTTATAGAATTTTCTTTTTCTCAGGAAATCGTATCCAAAAATCACTCCGATACTCCCGGTCAGCCAAAAAAAAGCAAATCCCTGTAGTGCCACCGGACTTGCGAACAACCATAGGACCGCCTCCACCACACCCTCTGCCAGCAGTCCCAGCAAAAGATGAAGCCTGTGATCCTTTAAATATTTTTTTAAACTCATAATAGCAGATACCCCTGTCCCCGTCTCGTCTCTATCTTATTCTCCAAACCGATCTGTGCAAGACGCTTTCTCAGACGGTTGATATTGACTGTTAGTGTATTATCATCAACAAATTCGCTCATATCCCACAGATGATCCATCAGCTCATCCCTTGAAACGATCTGCCCCTTCCTGCTCATCAGGCAATGCAGGATTGCCAGTTCATTTTTCGATAATACTACTTCATCTCCGTGATAAGAAACCGTACTTCTCAGCAGGTTAAGACGGAGTTCTTCATCCTGCAGTTCTTCCTGAACTGCTTCACCCTCTGCCTTTTCTCCCCGGACAGAAGATGCCCTTTGCTCCGACTGTCTGCCGGTCTGCTCCGTTCTCCGTAAGATCGTTTCAATCCGCAAAAGCAGGATGGTTGGATTGTAGGGTTTTGTCACATAATCATCTGCCCCACTGCTGCGGCTCATGATCTCTTCTACTTCCCCGTCTTTGCTGGTCAGCATGATGACAGGAACATCCGATTTTTCCCTGATCTGACGCAGAATATACTGCCCGTTTGCTCCGGGCAGTATGATATCAAGAAGAACCAGATCCGGACGGATCTGCCTGACCTGGGCAGCCGCATCAGTAAAGTCAGAAAGGATCTCTGCCTGATATCCACTGTCGTTTAACAAGATTTCCAGTTCTTCCCTGAGTATTTTATCATCTTCTATAATTACTATTTTCTTCATATTTTTTCCTTAAAATTTTCCACCACCGCCACCATGGCTTGTTCCTGAAGACGACGTATGCGTACTTGATCCGGAAGATCCTGAATTGTTCTTCGGCCTCGCACTTTTGCTTGTTCTGGTATACAGGAAATGATCCTGCCGTCTTGTCACCTGCATACTTCCCGCTCTGACATAGTTTTCTGCCGAACGCTGCATTTTTACACTTTTCAGACTTCTTCTCATACCTTCCACGATCAGCAGTGCGATCACAACGCCACTTCCAAGTGCGATCAGCAGATTTTTCAACCAGGGATACGCACCTTTAGGCATATGATCTCCGTCATATGCATTCCCGGTTTTCGCCTGCGTAAGAAATTCATCGCACAGATCTGCATAAGTATCAAATGCATCCAGGTATTCTCCATCACTCAAATAAGGCAGGAACTGATCCGATATGTAATCAAGACCAGCATCCGTGATCGCTCTGATCCCGAATCCCGTGGTCGTAATATGCCAGTCTCTTGCCTCCATGCTGACAAGCAGAAGGATACCGCTTTTGTCTGTGCCAATTCCATAGCCATTATAATCATAAAAATCATCTGCATAATCCTGTGCAGACTTTCCATCCAGACTGTTCACCGTCACAACCACCACATCTGCCTGCTGCCGCTCACTGATCTCATCCAGTCTTGCTTCCAGTTCTTCCTCTTCCAGTTCACTGAGAAGATCCGCACGGTCTACCAGCCGTGGGAGCTGCCTCGTTTCCGGTATGACATTTTCCTCTGCTGCTGCAGAAAACCGGATCATCAGCATACTCACAAGACATACAAGCAGAGTACAGAGAAGCAGGATTCGTCTGTTCGATCTTGTTCTGTTCATATTCCACACTCCTCCTACAACATCCACAACAGGGATAAGATACTAAATGCTGCTACACTGATTCCTGCTGTCAGACCCACAAACCAGCGGACATAGGCTCCTTTATCTGTCGGCAGATTTCCTACGAATTTTCCGGTCTGTCCGTTCATGGCAAACCGATATTTCTTTCCCTGCCAGGTAGTATTTAAGATCCATACCGGATAAAGTGCATACTTTACCCTGCTATTTTCCAACCGGACATTGGAATTTTCTACCACCACACCGCTGTATCCCTTTACCGTGGCACGAAAAGCATCCTCTGTACTCTGTCTGATCCTGCGGTTCGCATGGCCGATACTTTCTTCTGCATTCACATCATACTTATCAGCCAGATAGCCTGCCAGATATGCCGTCTGAAAATCCACCGCATCCTTAAAATCATACGGTTCGATGGATTCCATCAGATCATCTTCCATCTTGGAAGAACCATCCACCGGAACCCGTTCAAACCCGATCCGTCCCCCTCGTAAAATAGAATAGTAACTGGTCTGGGTATAATTATAATCCGAATCACTCCATGTCCGCACAGTCGTTCCTTTATAACGGATATCTGCTTCTGCATCCGCATCAAATAACCAGAATGGAACATAGATCCCTTTGATCTCATCAATATGATTCTCACTGCGGAATACTTTCGGAAGGAGCGGCTTTCCATTCAGATGGCTTTTAAACCGTTCCTTTGCCGCAGCCTTATCCAGCTTGAACGGAATCACGTAATCCGGTCTCAGATCTCCCTGGAACTGTCCTTTCATTACAACAGGATTATCACAGTACGGGCATTTTGTGGCAGCCTGATTCTCATCTGCTATGATCTCACCACCACAGGATTCGCAATGGTAAACCCTCATCTTTGAGGTCTCTTCTTCTCCCCACTGACTTCCGGCATCTTCCTGCCACTGCATCTGATCTTCCTTCTGCTTTTCCTGCTTCAGTTCCTCATCATACTTCTTCAGCGTCTCAATTTCAAACTCTGTATCACAGTACGGGCATTTCATTTTCTGTGCAGTACTGTTAAACTCTACAGCTCCTCCACAACACGGACACTTATATTGTATCAACTCACTCATTTATCTTTCTTCCTTTTTATCCGACGATATCATTTGCATCAAATGGATCTCCGCATTCCGGGCAGAATTTCGGTGGATTCTTCGGATCTTCCGGTTTCCATCCACACTTGTCGCACTGGTACACAGGAGTTCCTTTCGGACGGGGTTTTCCACACTCTGTGCAGAATTTTCCTTTATTTTCCGCACCGCAGCTACAGATCCATCCCTCCTGTGGTCTTTCCTTTCCACACTCCTGACAGAACTTCCATTCTTTCTCATTCACAGCTCCACAGGCACAGGTCCACTTTCCTGCTGCTTCTTTCTCACCGCCCTTGCCCGGTGCTGTCATATGCGGCTGGCTGCTGACATTCTGCTGGTTCTGTCCTGCATTGTTCTGAGCCATCTCAGCTCCCATCTGATACAGATTCTGAGCATTCATTCCTCCATTTTGTGCTGCCATTCCCATTCCCATAAATCCGGTCATGGCTCCTGCGGAATTGCCTGCTGCCGTCTTCATTGCACCGGCCTGAGCCTCTGTCAGAGTTGCTGCTGCCATCATCGGATCACGCAGGATCGCCGTCTTCTGTGCCTGCTTGATCATCTCAGCATCCTCTTTCGGCAGATCGATCGTTCCAATGGCAACGGATACGACCGTAATTCCTCTCGTATTTGCCCATTTTCCTGTCAGTGCCTCATTCATCGCATCACACAGCTCTGTTACATGTCCCGGAAGTGCATTGGGACGGATCTCCAGATCTGAAATTTTTGCAAATGCCGGCTGCAATGCACTGATAAATTCCGTCTTAAGCTGATGATCCAGCTCTTCTCTTCTGTATTCCTGCTCTATATTTCCACATACATTTGCGTAGAACAGAAGTGGATTTGATATCCTGTAGGAATAAACTCCGCTGCACCGCACTGATACATCTACGTCCAGACCGATATTTCTGTCTACTACACGGAACGGAACCGGATTCGGCGTTCCGAACTTATTGTCGATCAGCTCCTTTGTATTTATATAGTAGATTCTCTGATCTTTTCCGGTGTCTCCTCCATATGTAAAACGCTTGCCGATCACATCAAATACCTGATCCAGTGATGATCCAAGATTTCCTGAAAAGATCGTCGGTTCCGTCGATGCATCATAAGTATACTCTCCCGGTTCCGCACATACTTCTACAATCTTTCCCTGCTCCACGATCAAAGCACACTGTCCGTCTGCCACTGCAATTCCCGACCCGCTTGTGATAAGATTATCACTTCCTTTTTTATTTGCCGAACGGCTGCCGATCCGCTTCTGTCCTTTTACCGCAAGAACATCCGCATCCAGTGATTCACAGATAAAAAACTCCTTCCACTGATCGGCCATTGTTCCGCCAACCGCACTGATTGCTGCCCTGATAAGTCCCATATTCCTTCCTCCTTTGAGCTTTTATGTTATTTCCTATTGTATCAAATTCTGCTCAAAAATACTACTATTGATATCATAGCCTTTATGCAGCAAAAAAAGAGACTGTATACAAAGTTATTCCCTGTATACAGTCTCTCCTGCTTTCTGCTGCATTTTCTCTGTTTTTTATGATTTTCTCTGCCGAGTTGCCTTTTTCCGGTATGCCAAGACACCGGTTCCTGCTGCCAGTATCATCAGGACTGCCCATCCCGAAAGTATATCTTCATCTCCGGTTTTAGCAGATCTTACTTTTTTTACAACGGCCTGCGTTCTTTTCTCCGGCTGCTGATATTTATTTTCAAAAACCGGCTCGCTCTTATTTCCTTCACTGTCAAAATAGACTGTCACGGTTTCCAGTGACTCCATTTTTTCATCCCACATTACATAGACATCTACATAATAGACCTCGGAATCATAAGTCCAGTCTGCTTTTGTCCCGCTCTCCTGCTTTAAAATATAACTGTATACCCCCGGCTGGGTATAATGAAGAAGAAATGTTCCCGTTCCAGCTCCTTCAACCGTCAGCTTTCTTTCCTGGTTGTCTGAAGCTCCCTGTTCTTTCAGTGTATACGTAAATACTTCTTTTTCCGGTGCTGTTCCACTGACTTTTGTCTGTACATTGACCTCGGCACTGCCGCCTTCTTCCGCTGCATAGATTGTGCAGGCTCCAATCACTGTCATCATCAGAACACTCGTCATTGCTACGAACATATTCCAGAAACTTTTCTTTCTTTTCACTCTGTTTCACTTCCTTCCACTGTATTTTCCTTTATCACTTTGCAGATCAGAAGATGACGGCCATTTGTATTTCCTGAAGAACAGGTAGATAATGCTAAAGATGTGTTAGCTAAAGCAATGGCAGGATTAGAAGAAGTTAAAACGAGTAATTCAGTCAAAACTGGTGATACAACAGCAAGTGTAGCTACTGGTGATACTACTAATTTGACTGTTGCATTAGGAGCTGCTGCTTCGTTAAGTATGCTTGCATATTTATCTAAAAAGAAAAAGAAATAATGATATTTTAAAGGAAGCTTGATAATGATAGCTTCCTTTTTTTAAATAAGAGTTGATATTTTATTAATTTTGGATAAAATAATATAGTTAAAGTTTAATTATAAGAGGAGTTATTATGAACGAGGAAATAGCAGCAAAAGAATTAGGAGTAGCTGAAAAACAAGTAGTTGCAGTTTTATCATTATTAGAGCAGGGGAATACAGTTCCCTTTATTGCCCGGTATCGTAAAGAGGCAACAGGTGGCTTAGATGAGGACCAGATCAGAAATATTGATAAATATTATCAATATCAAATCGGTTTATTGAAACGTAAAGAAGATGTTATTAGATTAATAGATGAAAAAGGAATGTTAACGGAGCAGTTAAGAGCAGATATTTTAAAAGCTGCTAAATTAAATGAAGTAGAAGATTTGTATCGACCTTATAAGGAGAAAA
>OGCQ01003953.1_pt1 | contig 12583 bp, 11 predicted proteins | sample 1570161 | NCBI WGS metagenome assembly OGCQ01 (sample SAMEA4384402, study PRJEB24528) | human gut metagenome
AGTTATATCTGAAATCGGGACGAAAGGTCCGTCCCAGAGTTCCAAATAAAAAAAAGCGACTATTTTTTTAGTCGCTTTTACGTGGTAGCACCTGGAATCGAACCAGGGACACAAGGATTTTCAGTCCTTTGCTCTACCGACTGAGCTATGCCACCAGTGCTGTTTTGCGAGTGCAAATATAGGGCATTTCTATAAATCTGCAATAGTTTTGCGGGTATTTTTTATCTTTTTTCATTTCTTAGTCTGAAACACAGATAGATCATCAGGATAATCAAAGAGATAGAAGCCATGGGTACGGCTGGCTGAGCAATGGCCCAGACCGGTATAGCTATAGCCAGGATAGCCAGATAGAATTTCAGATATTTTCTGATGAATAGAGGAAGCGCTTTCCTGAAAATAAAAGGGATTACAAATAAATTGAGCGGATTGGCCCATAGGATATTCCAGTTTGGAGCAGTGATGGGGTGTGCTGTAAAACCTCCTAAGAATACAATCAAACCCCTACAATTCCTGTGAAAAGGAGAAAAATAAGGGAAATGACATTCAATAATGACCGGCTTTTAACATATTGTAAAAGTAGGATCAGTAGCAGGCATCCTAGAGCAAAAACGAAAAGGGGAGTCCCATACCAGGAATTGGATAGGTTCATTTCCGGAGCCTGATATAAAACTTCGGCAGGTTCGGCCAGCAATTGTCCGTCGTATCGGGCATTTTTAAGTCCATACATCAGATAATCCGGCAAGAACATATATTGAAAAGTAGTGGCCGTACGATTACCCCTTTGCCCCAGGATCGTATGTATGCCCCATTGTACCCAAGGGGAAGCTTGCAAGTACTCATCCAGTAGATTCCAGAAATTTTTGTTTACATCCGGCATATTCCAGGCGACACTGTCGGGTAAACTTTTTAATAAGATATCCCTGCTTCGGGTGGTACAATTATCGAATAGAAAGTTGTAGAGATAATAGCGGTTTTGCGGGAGCAGGTTCTCTTCGAGCAGATCGAAAATCCGTTGTTTTTCCAGCGAATCCAGCCGGATAGTTTGAGCGTAGACCGTACGTTCTTCCAGCTGATAATTGTATATGAAATGGGAGAATTTCTGAACAGTCAGCTGATAAGGAAGCAGGCCTCGTGCATATTTTAAATAAAAATGGGGAGTAGAGAAGTCGAAAGTGCCATAATTGTACACCCTGTCGATTTGGTGTCGGGGATCGTTGATCCGGATGGCCGTATGACCGAAAAGAGAGTATAATTCGTTGCCGGGAGCACAAGTCAGGATACTGACTTCGGTCTCCGGAGAGAGTGTTAATCCTATTCCTTTAATAGAAATCAGACTGCTTATTATAAATAAAAAGATGATCTTTTTCATTTTATATGTCTTTTTATTCCGGATATTCAATATGACAAAGAAATAGAGCCTGTGCAGGAACAGAAGTACCTGCATTACAGCGGTTTTTAGATTCTATAATTTTGCGAACATCTTCTGGGGTCAGTTTACCTCTTCCCACGTCAATCAACGTACCGACAATCGCTCTTACCATATTCCGCAAAAAACGGTTGGCTTTTACCGTAAAAATCAGCTGTTTATCGGTCTCTTCCCACTGAGCTTCATATATAATACAATTATTGGTTTTGACGTCGGTATGAAGTTTCGAAAAACTGGTAAAGTCCGTATAATCGAATAACACCCGGCAGGCTTCGTTCATTGCCTGAATATCCGGCAGGGGATAAGCTTTCCAGGCAAATGGATAGGTAAACGGATCTTTTGTTTTATCGATATAATATTTATAGGTACGGGAAATAGCCGAAAAACGGGCATGTTTATCCATAGGTACCCGGTATATTTTGTAGATTGCAATATCTTTATCCAGTAATCCGTTCAGTTTATAGACCACCTGTTGCGGCTCCGGAAGTTCACATTCGATATCGAAATGAGCGACGAAAAATGAAGCGTGTACACCCGTATCCGTTCTACCGGCGCCGACGACGTATATGTCCTGGCGTAGCAAAGTACTGAGGGCCCGGTTGATTTCTTCCTGCACGGACGATGCTCCCGGCTGGATTTGCCAGCCGTGGTATCGGCTGCCGTTATAAGCTAATTCAATAAAATATCTGACCATTTTTTCTTATCTCCCGCGAAGATAAAAAATAATGCCGAATATTGTATATCCGGCATAGGGGTTTCTTTATTCTACAACGACTTTACTCTTTCCGTTGCCGGTCTTTACCAGACAAATTTTGGCAGGAATACGTTCGGTCAATTCCTGTACGTGGGATATGATTCCCACCTGCCGGCCTTGTGAGCGGAGACGTTCCAGGGCTTCCATGACAATTTGCAGGGTTTCGCTGTCTAAAGTGCCGAAACCTTCGTCGATAAAGAGATTTTCTTCGAAATGATTCCGTGAAGAAAAGGAAGATAAGCCCAAGGCTAAAGCCAGAGAGATGAGGAAGGATTCGCCTCCCGATAAAGAGAATACCGACCGGGCTTCATCGCAGAGATCGTGATCGATGACTTGTAGGGCCAACTCATCGGGTATACGCTGCAACTGATAGCGGGAGGTTAATTCCCGAAGTTGTATATTGGCGTATGATAACAGGATATCCAGCGTATATCCTTGGGCGATCTCTTTAAACTTATAGCCACTCTGTGAACCGATTAGATCGTCTAGTTTGCTCCATTGGTTTAATAATTTCGTTTTCGCATCGAGGGTATCCTTTAAGCTGGCCGCTTGTTTTTGGTTTTCTTCCTGGGTGTGCAGAGTTGCCAATACTTCGGTTTTTTGTTGGAGGATACGCTCGGATTCCTCTTGTAATGCGGTGTATTGACGCTGTAAAGAGGAAAGTGATTCCGATTGTGGATCGGGGCGGCCGGGCGATTGTAAATGATCGGCCAATTGTTTTTCACGTTCCCGTAGAGTGGCCAAAGCAGTCGTTACCTTATCCCGGAGGTGATTTTGTCTTTCCCGTTCTTCCCGGATTTTTTCAGGTGCCACTTGCAATAGTGAAATGAGAGTGGCTTCGGTTAGCTGAGCAGGGGCTGTCCGATTGTATTTTTCCAGCCATTCGCCTAATTGCCGGGTGGCTTTTTCCAGGCGCTTTTGATATTGGTCACAGGTGGTACGGAGTTGGGTGATTTTTCCTTTTAGTTGTTCCGATTGGCCTGAAAGCTGTTCTTTCTGCCGGATGGCTGTTTCCAGTTCCTGAGTCGCCCTTTCTGTTAACTCTTGCCAATAACGTTCGGTTTCATCGACCGTTTGACCTTGCAGAAGCCGGGCCCGTTTCCGGATGAAAGACAAAGTCTCTTCAGAGCGTTTTTTCAAAGCCTCTGCGGCTTCTGTTTCGCTTTGGCGGAAGGATTCCAGGTTTTTCTGATTCTCCTCGTATTCAGCTACCGATTGAAGCAATAGTTTTTCATTTTCTGCCGATTGCAGCGTTTTAGTTTGCCATTTTTGAGCAGCTGTGGTCAGTTCCTGTTTGAGATCCGGGTAGTTATCTTCCCAGCGTTGTCGCCAGGTAGGTGCATGCATAAAAGGAGCGACCTTTTCCAGTGAAATATTTTGCTGGACTTTCAGGCCTTCAATGATCTCTTGCAATTTAGATAGTTCAGTGGCTTGACCGACTACCTTTTCCTGGGTCTGCTGAAATGTTTTTTGCAGGGCATTGTTTTGGTTTTGTATTTTATCCAGTTCTTTTTGGAGCGTTTCTAACTGATGTTGCCGTTGCTCCCATTCGTTTTCTTTCAGACGAATACTTTCCAATTCTTTTTGGCTGATATTCAGCTGTTCTCTTAGGTTTATCCGATTTTGTCCGTTAGAAACAGACCTATCCGAATTAAGCTCCTTGATTTGCTGGCAAATCTCTTCGCATTCTTCTTGCGATTCATATTTTTCATTTTGTAATACGGGTAATACTTCTCCGAGGTACCGGTGTTCGGCTTCAAGACGCGCATTTTCGGTTTTTAACCGATTATATGCTGCTTCATGCTGTCTGACTTCTTTTTCGAGTGTTTCGAGCAAGCCGTCGGCCAGGGGATGATGTGCCGCATAAGGGTGGGATTGGCTGCCACATACCGGGCAAGGGGTATTTTCTTCCAGTTGGGCCCGGAGTCGAACGACATTTTCTGAAACCGATAGTCGGGCTTGTTCCAAAGTGTGGCGTATGGTCGTGTATTTTATTTCTGCAATTTCGATTTCTTTTTTGTATTCGGTCAGGCGAACTTTGAGTGCTTGTAAATTTTGTTGTTGTTGTTGCAGTTTATCTTGCCTTTTTCTCAGTTCTTGCCGGGTCTTATCTAGTTTTTCCGTCAAGGTAATTTCCTGAAGCAATCTTTCGCGTTGTAGGCGGAGTGTTCTTTACGATTGCGAAGTTCGCTTATGGGAAACCGGTTGACCGATATTTGTTGTTGCTGGCGCAACTGCAGGAGGTCATTGTGACGTTGTATGGATGTTTCGATCTCACGGCGTTGAAGTTCCAGCTGTTGCCGGCTTACTGTTAGTTGTTGTAGAGTAGAGGTATATAAAGATTGATTTTCTATAACCTGCAACCTTTGGGTATAAGCTGTATCCAGAAAACTTTCGATCAGCTTTATGTTCAGGCACATTTGTTCATGTTGCCTGTTTTTCCTGAACCATTCTTTTAATTTATCGTCTAATTCTCTCTGTTGCAGAATACGGGAGTATCTGCTATCCTGAATTTTTTGATGCACTTTGATTTTATCTTGCAGGTCGGTTAAAGTTTTCCGGCTCTCTTGTTCTACCTGCCGGGCATTGACAATTCCGATATCTAAACGACGGGCTTCTAAAAGTTCCGGTTTAAGCTTATTGTACTGGGTTGTATATTGGTTTACCAATGATTTTTGCCGTTCCACCGATTGAAGGGTTTGCGTGGCTTTTTCGTTCAGATCGGAGAGCGCCTGTTCTGTTTGTCGTAATAATTCAGTTTGGCTTACTAAATGAGTGGTACATTCATTTTTTTCAATCCAAAAAAGACGGCTGCTTTCGATGCTTTCCATCTGCTGTAACCAGACTGACTGGGCTTGTGCTTCGGCTTGTACTTTTTGGGCATCCGAAAGGGTGGCCTGGGCTTCCGATTTAGATTGATTGATTTGTTCTAATTGCTCTATCCAACGTATTTTACGTTGGATTTCTTCATTTTTTTGTTGAAGAGCCTTTTCGTGTTTCAGGAGTTTGGCCGATTGTTGCTGTAATGTCTCGATTTCTTCCTGGGTAAGCAGGCGAATATTCCCCATACGGGCGGAGAGTTCTTTCCATTCATTGCGGATAGCTGTCGGTTTGGAATAGACCGTATTCGAGATAACAGAATAGATTTCAGTACCGGTCAGTTTTTCGAGTACTTCGGCCTTTTCTTCTTTCCGGGCTTTGAGGAATCGGGCAAATTCATTTTGTGCCAATAAAACGGTACGGGTGAATTGATTATAATTCAGACCGATGAGTTGAATCAATTTATTCTCCGATTCACTGATTCCTGTAGTGATAGGAGACGGATCTCCAAGGGGGTATACCCGGAGTTCTGCAGGTTGAAGTTTCCCGCTTATTTTATTATTGGCTCGCCATACCCGCCATACCGAGCGATAACTTTTTCCGTCTACAGCAATAAATTCTACAGCAGCCATCGCTTCGGCAGTACCTCTGCGGAGTATTTGACGACGATCTCCCTGTTGAATGAATTCTTGTCCGACATCCGGCATTTTAGTACCTTCAATACCGGTGGTGCGGGGCATATTGTTGAATAAGGCCAGACAGATAGCATCCAGAATAGTCGATTTTCCGGCACCGGTGGGACCGCATATTGCGAAGATCCCGGCAGATCGCAGAGGAGCTGCCGTAAAATCGATATCGAATTCTCCGGCAATAGATGCCAGATTTTTTCCTTGTATACGTAATATTTTCATTGTTTTTCTCCCATTTTCAGCTGTGATTCTTCAATGACTTCCCGGAATAAATGAGCCAATTCTTCGGGCAGAGGATTTTGATATCGCCTTTCGTATACTCGGTTCAACAGCTTCCAGGGATCCAGTAATTCTTCGGTGGTGAGCGTATTCTCGTTTTTTGTAAGTTGTACTGTATCCGGATAAAAGGGGAGTACCCGGGTTAAACGCACCTGTTTGGTGCGTAGGGCTTCCTCCACTTTATTGCGCAAAGCAGGTTCCGGTTCGGTGAGTAGTACCCTGACTTCGAGGAAAGGGGCCGGATGATCGTCTCTCTCTTCCGGGAGCTGAGAGAGGCGATTCAACACTTCGTCCAAGGGGGCCGGATGTTTAGGGATACGAAGTAAAGTGACTAAAGGATTAAAAATAATTTTAGTCTGATTTAGAAGTATTCCTTTGTCGATCTCCAGTAAGATCACTCCGTGGCGGTAATTTTCTTCTGCAAAAGACATGGGTAACGGACTGCCGGCATAGCGTATCTCGTTGCGGTTGGCAATCTGCTGTTCCCGGTGGATATGGCCCAAAGCTCCGTAAGTGATTTGGGAAGGGAAGACACTGGAAGGAATCCCTTCGAGTCCGCCGATGATCAGGCGTTCACTTTGATCACCTTCGGAAATCTGACTTCCTGCGGCTTGCAGGTGTCCCATAGCAATGATGGCTTCTTGTTTTTGCCTGCGTTCTTCGACGCAGGCAACCAGCGTGTCGTACATGGCCTTAACCCCTGCCTGATAAGGATCTCCTTCACTCTCGACTGCCGGATAGTCTCCCTGTCGGAGATAGGGTACCGCCAGACACCAACCTTGCCGTTTCCCCGATCTGTCTTTCAGTTCGATGATTAATTCCTCCGTATCGATTGTGCCGTCTGCTCTTTTACGTACTGTACCCCGAATTTGTATGTTCATTTCTTCGAGTAAAGGAATCGGGGTTTCGAGCCGACTGGCAGAATCATGATTTCCTGCAATCAGGATGATTTGTAAGCCCGGATTTTGTTCTGTTACCCGGCGTAGGAACCGATAAAATTGACGTTGTGCCTGAGCAGAAGGATTAGCTACATCGAATATATCTCCTGAAATAAGAAGCACATCGATTTGTTGTGTGGTAATTTGATCTGTCAGCCAATCTAAAAAATACTGATGTTCCTGAAAACGGTCATAGCCGAAAAAGGTCTGCCCGATATGCCAGTCTGCTGTATGAATGATTTTCATGTCCTGTCATTTGGACAAAAATAGTAAGATTTGCAGATATAACCAAATAGCTCACGGGCTATGGTAATCCTACCATAGCCCGTGAGCTATAGCCGGTGATAATGGCAAGTCATCAGCTTACCGGATTCATCGTGTAGGTGCATGCCATTTCCTTCGCAATAACGGAACAGGTTGCAATCGGCACATTCGCCCTGACGGGCCCATTCCCGGTTCCGGAATTTTTCGAAGCGGTTGTTCCACACTTCCATAAAATCATCCTGGTAAATATTCCCTTGGTCGTAGTTGGCCCGGATACTGGGACAACCCGATATCGCTCCGTTAATGCGGATAGATCCGACAGAAATTCCGGCATGGCAACGATAAAATTGGTCACGGACTTCAGCTTCATAAGGACCTAAAAAACCTTCACAAGCGAAATTGACGTGAATACGACCTTCTTGCCGGGTTTGACGGATAAAATCCAATACTTTTTTGAATTGGGAAGAAGATAGTTGTAATTCAGGCACTTGTGCTGCTCTGCCTGCGGGAAAGATGGTAAAGATACGCCATTGTCCGACTCCTAGTTCGATCAAATATTCTTTGAAAACGGGGAGAGTATCGATGTTTTGTTGATTGATACAACTGACGACATCCCATACGATTTCTTTTTCCCGGCTCAGCATTCCGATAGCCTGACTGGCCCGGCGAAAGCTTTCCGGATGTCGGCGTAACCAGTTGTGGGCATCTTCCGGTCCGTCCAGACTTACGGTAATGCTGTGCAGGCCTGCTTGTAAAAGTCTGTCCAGCCTCTGACGGGATAATAACAAACCGTTGGTTACCAATCCCCAGGGGTATTCCCGGCGATAACATGCCCGGCCACACTCTTCCAGATCTTTGCGCATCAGAGGTTCTCCACCCGTGAAAATGATAAAAACCCGGTGGGGATCGACCTGTGGAGTAATGTTGTCCAAAGCCTTTAAGAAGTCTTCTTTTGGCATATCGGGTTGCCCGGAAATCGCTTTGCAATCACTGCCACAATGCCGGCAAGCGAGATTACAGCGAAGGGTACATTCCCAAAAAAGAGTATGTAATTCGTGTTTTTGCCGGATCAGCTGTTCTTTTTGTCGGAAGAGTTCCAGGCCCAGGCGTTTCCGGAGGCTGATGGAATTATTCATGATCTTCTTCTTTTTGAGGAGTCAGTATGATTTTTACTTCTTGTGTTGTATTTCCCCTATTCCAGCCTTCACCTCCCTGTAAATCTTTACGAAGGAAGGTTACTTTCAGAGAATCGGCCTGGTAGTACGGATTATTTTCGTCGGGGTTGATTTTTAAATTATACTTCACCGTATCGATCGGGAACGCTGCTTGCCGGGTTTCGAATTCTCCTTCTTTTCCGGAGTATAACGTATCGTTGACCGGGTGGCTTCCATAGGGGGTATCGGGGATAAAATCAGGACGGGGTTCGTAACTGAATTCCATATCGGACACGATAATCTGAATATCGGATAGCGCCTGACCTGCCTGATCGGTGACTTTTCCTTTGATGGTATAGGAAGCTGTCGGCGTACCGTACATACATATGATGTTACCGGGATCGTCCCCGTTATCCTCACAGGAGGAGAAACCTAAAAATCCTAATAAAGTAGTCAATATCCAGTTCAGGCTACGATTCCAGCGATAATGTAATGTTTTCATGGTTTGTTTTTTTATGATTAAACTGTTTAAATGCCTTGATTTTCTTGAGGTCGGCCTTTCCGGACAGGTTGACGGTGAGAAATCGAAGGTCTTTCATATAATGAGTTGTATTTAAAAGTTCAAACGGAATCCGATTTGCCCCGTGAGGTTGAAAAACTGTTCCGAGCGAATCGTTTGTATTTCACTGGCCGGGGTCAGATTCCATAAAAATCCTCCTTCTGCATAGACCGATACATGGCGAATAATGGGGTAGGCAATACCTATTCGTGTGTTCGCTGACCAAAGCGTACCCGGTATTCGTCGACGCTGACTTTTATAGGCCGAATAGATTTTGCCTGAAAGATTAACTTCACAGACAATACCGGCAGACCAATAACAGTAGAAACGTTCCCAATGGGTCAGGCGATAACTGAAAGATGCCGGGATTCCCAGCATGTGCAATCTTTGACGCAATACATCGTAATCCGAACTTTCATATCGCCACTGGTTGCGTAAATAGCTATAGGTAAGTCCGGTATTGAAACTCCAACGGTCCGACAACGTGCGGGATATACTTATTCCGAAAGAGATGGGAGAGCTATGCTTCACTTTATCCGGTTTCAGATCGGATAACAGGGTGCGTGTCGAAATAGGGGATGTTCCGGCCTTCGTCAGAGGAGGTTTGGGGGTATTCCCCTGAAGATGATCGTTACAGGCATAATCGGGATAGCCGGCGGAGTTGCTGGAAATACCGGCTATATTAAAATTACCTCCTCCCATGCCCAAATGCCATTTCCGTGAGGCCTTTCGGACTTTTACCGGTTCGGTTTTCGTGTTGCGGACGATCAGTACCGGTGAAAAATCTGTTTCCAGAGCTTTACTTGCAATGACTATAGGTAATATTTTAGTTTCTTGACTTTTATATTTATCCGTTGAAATCGTTTTTCCAGTTGTGTAGATAGGTTTTCGAGTGAGAACAGGGAGGAGTGAATCGGCTATTTGATCCGTCGTAACTGTTCCGGTAAGCTGTGGTATTTGTATATGATCCACAATAAAAGGTTGTATTCTGTTTCGGACTATTTCTGTCGTAGTTTCCGGGATAAGACGATCGTATAAGAGTCCGCCTCCCACGAGTAAAAGGAGGGTTACGATAGCTGCCGTCCGGCGTATGGATCTGGTGGAAAACCGGGTAGGTCGTAGAGGAAGAAAACCAGCGAGGGTTTTCCATTGTTCTGAATCCGGTTCACATTCCCAATTATGCAACCGTTCCCGGAACAATTCTTCAAATCGGTCTCTTCTATCCATAGTCAATATAAATTTTTTATCATTTGTTGTAAAGTATAACGTGCCCTGGCATATTGTGATCGGGAAGTACCTTCTGTGATTCGGAGCATAGCTCCGATTTCCTTGTGTGAGAATCCTTCGATCGCAAACAGGTTGAAAATCGTTTGATATCCCGGAGGTAAACGATGAATTAAATCCAGCATTTCCTGGGCCGATATTTCTTCTAAAGCATTGGGAAAAGAAATTTCCTGTTCTGTCTCCTCAGTGGGGAAGGTCAGAGGGAAAACTTTGGATCTACGGATTTTTTCCAGGGCACAATTAATAAAAATTTTCCGCATCCACCCCTCGAAACTCCCATTTCCGCTATATTCGTTCAGATTCGTAAATACCTTTATAAAACCTTCCTGTAACAGATCGTGTGCCATATCCCGGTTGCGGGAATAGCGCATACATACGCCCATCATTTTAGCGGCGTATCGTCGGTACAGTTCTCCCTGAGCTTTCCGCTTTCCTTTAAGGCATTCCTGAATCAGTAACACTTCATCCATTCACGTGATTTCTTTTTTCGTCAATAAGATGCATGGGAGAAACAAAACGTTGCATAAGAACAAAAAAAAATCTTGTTGTAAAATACATCGTTCTCCGGTTTTCCTCGTATTAATTTCGAGAGTGGAAAGAAATATAGATAATTTTATCCTATATTTGTGCTAGGTTGTTTGTTAATTTTGGGTCTTATTTGATATTTTTGTCGCTACTTTTTATAGTTATCGCTATGATGTTAAATATCAAGGAAAATATAGAAGAGATTGTGAAAACGTTACCGGAAGGGGTCAGGCTGATTGCCGTATCGAAGACGAAACCGGTGGAGTATATTGAAGAAGCTTATGCAGGGGGACAGCGTGCTTTCGGTGAAAACCGGCCACAGGAAATGGCTGCTAAATACCGGCAACTGCCCAAGGATATTGAATGGCATATGATCGGACAGCTACAAGAGAAGAATGTAAAATACATTGCTTCTTTTGTGAAATTGATTCATTCCGTGGATAGCCTGAAATTATTGCAAAAAATCGATCGTGAAGCGTTGAAAAACGAACGTATGATCGATTGTCTGCTGGAATTTCATATTGCTGAAGAAGAGACTAAATCCGGTCTGAACTGGGAGGAGGCGTGCAGGCTGCTTGAAAGTGATGGGTCATGGGGATCGCAACCTATACCGAAGACCGTGAACAGATCCGAAAGGAATTCCGGGAACTTCACCGGATATTCGGGTTGTTGAAAGCGACGTATTTCCAGGAGGAAGAAAGTTTTAAGGAATTGTCCATGGGGATGTCCGGGGATTATCCGATCGCTGTTGAAGAAGGAAGTACGATGGTGAGGGTGGGAAGTGCGGTTTTTGGAGCCAGAGATTATAACAATAAATAATAAACGATAGAGATTATGGTAAATTTGAAGACAAAATTTATCGGATTGGAATTGAAGAGTCCGATTATTGCCGGGAGCTGTGGTTTGACTTCCGAAGTCAGTAAGATTGAAGAAATTGCTTTAAGCGGGGCCGGAGCTATAGTGTTGAAATCTATATTTGAAGAACAAATAAATATGGATGCATCTAAAGCATTGACCGATAATAGTTATCCTGAAAGTGCCGATTATATCCAGAACTATATTCGGGCTAATACTGTCCAGCAACATATCGATTTGGTGAAAGCAGTAAAAAATAAAGTGAATATCCCTGTTATCGCCAGTATCAATTGCTTACGGGACGGGGAATGGATTAGTTTTGCCAGTGAACTGGAAAAAGCCGGTGCCGATGCGCTTGAGTTGAATGCCTTTATCCTGCCGATGGATGAGTTTGCTGAGAGTGTGGAGGTTGAAAACATGTATTTCGACATCGTTAAACATGTGAAAAAGGTGGTTAAAATTCCGGTAATTGTCAAGATCAGCCATTATTTTACGAATTTGCCGGCTTTTGTGAGTAAGCTGAAAGCTTACGGGGCGGATGCCGTTACTATTTTCAATCGCTTTTACGAACCGGATATCGATATCGAACGGATAGCTGTCGGAGCGGCTTCTGTGTTCAGTATGCCGGCCGATTTGAGGACAACTTTGCGCTGGACCGGAATTCTGTCGGGGAAAGATAAACTTTTGCAACTTTCTTCTTCAACAGGTGTTCATAATGGAGAAGCTGTTGTGAAGCTTTTACTGGCGGGGGCGACTACTGTGCAGGTATGTTCGGCTATGTATGAACAGGGAATCGGTACGATCCGTACGATGAATCATTTTTTGAATAGCTGGATGGATAAAAAAGGCTTTGAGTCGATAGATGAATTCCGGGGAAGATTATCCTATGCCGATGCAGGTAATGCTGCCCGCTATGAGAGAGCACAGTTTATGAAATATTTTAGTGATCATAAATAAATTTCGATGTTACAAAATATGAAGTGTGTACTAGGGTTGTTTATGCTCTGTCTGTTAGCTTGTACGGAGAATAAATATG
>OGCQ01003965.1_pt1 | contig 12561 bp, 11 predicted proteins | sample 1570161 | NCBI WGS metagenome assembly OGCQ01 (sample SAMEA4384402, study PRJEB24528) | human gut metagenome
CGTTGGTCACGGCAGGGCCGTTGGCATCAAAAAAGTCCTGCTCAGCCTTCCAGTAGGCATCGCGGGTGTCACAGGTGTAGTGGATGTTGGCCAGCTGGGAGGCGGTGGTGTAGTCCGCAAAGGCGCGGCTCTGCTCGTAATACACCTGAATGAGGGCGTCGCCGTCCTGCGCATCGGCGGCCTTGGCAGCCAGCTGTTTGCACCGTGCCAGCAGGGCGTTGATGTCCGGGCGGGTATAGGTCATTTCGCTGAATTTCATGGAAAATTTCCTTTCCGGGGCAGTTTCCCCTTTGGTATCTTGTGTTCATCTTACCACGTTCTGCGCCAAAAGAAAAGAGGGAGGTAAGCGGGTAAAAGTCCTACGTTTATACAACACTGCCAAAAATAAAAACGCTCCTTTGGCAAAGATGTCTGTTTGAGCGCTTGCAGAGCGGTAAAAAAAGGATTATAATGGCATCATCAACAGAGTAAGACCCTGCGCGTTAAGTGCCGCATCAACGGGGAGTTGTGCTGCGGACGAAGGTATTGACCGCGGTGCAGGGTCTGCATCCCGCTGCTGCATGGACTTGGGTGCAGGCGAGAGCCGTCTGCGGTTTTTGCCCGGAAGTGAATGTTGTTGGAATTCACGCCCTCCTTTGTGCGGTCTGTCACAGGGGAGGGCGTTTTTGCGTCCTGCCTGCTGTTCCTTTTTAAGGAGGACAACTATAATGAACGACAAAAAAACTTCTGCGCGTACCCTGACCATGCTGGCTTTGCTGGTGGCTATGAGCATCGTGTTCAGCCGGGTGCTGAGCATCTCCACCGGCTTCGTCCGGTTCAATCTGGGCAGCCTGCCGGTGCTGCTGGCGGCGGTGGTGTTCGGCCCCGGCGCAGGCTTTGCGGTGGGCGCGGTGGCCGATATCATCGGCGGTGTGCTGGCGGGCTACGCCATCAACCCGCTCATCACGCTGGGTGCGGGTGCCATCGGCTTGGTGGCAGGTTTTGCGTGGCAGAAGCTGAGCAGCCTTTCCACAAATTTGCGGCTTGCAGCCAGCGTGCTGCTGGGGCATTTTGTGGGCTCCATGGTCATCACCTCGCTGGCGCTGCGTCTGTTCTACGGCTACCCGTGGGCAACGCTGGCGGTGCGCATCCCCAATGCCCTCATCCTGAGCGCCGTGAACGTTGTACTGCTGCGCATCCTGCTGGAAAACCGCAGCCTGATGAAGCTGGCAAAGAAGTAAGAGTTCTATAAAATGGAACACCGGAGCGTCTGCAGACGCTCCGGTGTTCCGAAATTTTTAATATTATTCCTTGAATCGAGGCAGTATCTATGAACTACGAACAGGCAATGGAATACATCCACGCGGTGCAGTGGGCGGGGCATAAGCCCGGGCTTACCCGCACCCGCACCCTGCTGGCGGCACTGGGCGACCCGCACAAAAAGTTGCAGTTCGTCCATGTGGCGGGCACAAACGGCAAGGGCAGCACGGCGGCAATGCTGGCTTCCTGCCTGCAAGCCGCCGGTTACCGGGTGGGACTGTATACCTCGCCCTTCATCAACCGGTTCAACGAGCGCATCCAGATCAACGGGCAGCAGATCCCGGACGAGGCGCTGGTAAAGCTGGTGGAGCAGGTAAAGCCCGCCGCCGATGCCATGGAGGATGTGCCCACCGAGTTCGAGATCATCACCGCACTGGGCATGCTCTATTTTGCGCAGCAGCAGTGCGATATCGTGGTGCTGGAGGTGGGGCTTGGCGGCACGCTGGATTCCACCAACGTCATTGAAAAGCCTGCCTGCGCGGTGATCACTGCACTGGGCATGGACCACGTCAAGGAGCTTGGCCCTACGCTGGCAGATATCGCCACTGCCAAGGCAGGCATCATCAAGCCGGGTTGTCCGGTGGTGAGCTACGGCGGCGCACCGGAGGCAGACACCGTGCTGCGCCGGGTGGCGGTACAGCAGCACGCTCCCTTTACCGAGGTGGATTTTGCAAAGCTGCAAATCACCGGCGGGGATCTGGACGCAGTTACCTTCAGCTTTGACGGGCTGGACGGGGTGCGGCTGCCGCTCATCGGCAGCTATCAGCCCCGCAACGCCGCGCTGGCCATTACCGCCCTGCGGGTGCTGCGGCAGCAGGGCTGGAACATCCCGGAAAGCGCCATCCGCACCGGACTGGAGCAGGTAAGCTGGCCCGGGCGCTTTGAGCTGCTGCGCCACAGCCCTGCCTTTGTGCTGGACGGCAGTCACAATGCCCACGGGATGCGCGCCACGGTGCAGAGCCTGAAAGACCGTTTCCCCGGGCAGAAATTCGTCTTTCTGGTCAGCATCATGGCAGACAAGGACGTGGACGAGATGCTGGCGCTGTTGGCACCGCTGGCTGAGCGGTTCGTGACCGTGACGGCGCACAACCCCCGCGCCATGCCGGCGCAGACGCTGGCGGAGCATATCCGCGCCTACGGCTGCACCGCCGAGGCTGCGGACAGCATCGAGGCCGGTGTAGCGCGTGCGGAAGAACTGGGCGGCGAAGGCCCGGTGTGCGCACTGGGTACGCTGTATTTCTCCGGCGATGTCCGGCAGGCGTTTGCCCGCCTGAATGCGTAACGATGCAGAAAAAATATTTTTGAATACAAGCAGAGCCGGACAGCCCGCGGGCTGTCCGGCTCTGCATTTTTATAAAGAAAATATTAGACCCGCAGCTGCTTTTTTGCCATTTGCAGCGCACGGCAGATATAGTACCATGAAACCGGCTGAAAATCAACATTTTTTCTGCATAGCTTCAAAATATGCAGCGGCGACGCCTACCTGATTGGCCTCACTGCTGAAGGCGCAGGGCACGATCTGGCAGCGGGGCAAGCCCTCCATGTAGGCTTGTCCCGCCCGGGAGGCGTACAGTCCATCGTAGGCGCTGCGCAGACTTTCCAGCAGCAGGGGCTGCTTGCTGATGCCGCCGCCGATGGCCACCTTTTCCACATCCAGCAGAACGGTCAGGTTGTAGATCTGCACCGCCACCGCGTGGCAGAACCGCCGCAGCACCTCTAAAGCTTCCGGCTCCCCGGCGTTGGCGGCGGCAAAAAAGCTGCGTCCGTCCAGCGGGGCGTCCTCCGGCAGCGCCTTGCGGGCGCGGTACCATTTAAGCAGGTTGCTGGTGCTGCACTGGCAGGCCATGTTCTGGTCCGGGGCGTCCCACGCCTCGGCGTTGGTGTTGACAAAGCTGTACTCTCCGGCGGTAAAGTGCACCCCGCGCACCAGCTGTCCGTTGGCGATGATGCCGCCGCCCACGCCGGTGCCGATAATGAACACCGCAGCGTTGCAGCAGCCTTTCAGCGCGCCGTTTGCCAGCTCTGCCATGGCGGCGGCCTTGCCGTCGTTTTCCAGTATGACAGGGCAGCCGCACTTTTCCGCCAGCAGCTGCCCCACCGGGGTAGCAGTGTTGTACAGCAGCGCCCCGCCGTTGGACACATAGCCGGTGCGGTTATCCACAAAGCCCGGCAGCGCCATGGCAATGCCGGTCACTTCATCTTTGTGGGGCGCATACAGCCGGTAGACTGCATCCAGAAACTGCGCCTGCGTATCTTGCGGCGTGGGCACCGCGCCGCTGTCCGTGCGGTGCATCTGCTCATCCATGACCGAGTATTTGATCTCGGTTCCGCCTACATCAAAAACCATGATCTTCATTTTGTAGCCCTCCCGTAAACGGTCGTTTTCTGCCCCTATTATGGCAAATCAGCGCGGGAAAGTAAAGACCCGGCAGTAAAAATGAAAACTGTAAAAATCGCCCCGCCTTGCAGTTGCAATCCACCCCGCCCTGTGATATCCTGAAAAGAGAGTATCTGTTATATAAAGGAAGAAACTGCCATGGATTGCAAACTGCGTGCCAAAAACTGCGGCGGCTGCCCCTTGCTGGGGCTGGACTATGCCGCGCAGCTGAAACAGAAGGAAGAAAAAGTGCGTGCTCTTGTGGGCAAATACGGCCCGGTGCACCCCATCCGGGGCATGGAGCAGCCCTATCACTACCGCAATAAGGTGATCTCCACCTTTGCTCCCGGCTTTGGTGGAAAACTGACCTCCGGCATCTACGCGGCAAACAGCCATAAGGTGCTGCCGGTGGAAAGCTGTCTGCTGCAGGACGAGGTGCTGGACAAGACCATGCAGGCGGTGCGGGCTGCCGCCAACGCCTGCCGCTACCAGCCCTACGATGAGGACAAGGGCACCGGGCTTGTGCGCCACTGCCTGCTGCGGCGGGGCGTAGCCACCGGGCAGGTGATGGTGGTGCTGGTAACGGCACAGCCGGTGCTGCCGGGCGCAAAGAACTTTGTAAAGGCGCTGCTGGCGGAAACTGCGCAGCGCGGCGTGACTGTGACTACCGTGGTGCAGAACGTGAACAGCCGCAAGACCAGCGTGGTGCTGGGCGAAGCGGAAAAGGTGCTGTACGGCAAGGGGTTCATTCTGGACACCCTTTGCGGCAAGAGCTACGCCATCAGCCCGCGCAGCTTTTATCAAATCAACCACACCCAGACCGAAGTGCTGTACGGCCTTGCGGTGGAAGCCGCAAAGCTGACCGGCAAGGAGGTGGTGCTGGACGCCTACTGCGGCATCGGCACCATCGGCCTGACCGCCGCCGACCATGCAAAGCAGGTGGTGGGCGTGGAGCTGAACCGGGACGCCGTACAGGATGCCATTGGCAACGCAAGACACAACGGCGTAAAGAACGCTCGCTTCTTTGCCGCCGACGCCACCCGCTGGATCAGCGAAGCGACCGCAGCGGGGGAAAAGGCAGACGTGATCTTTATGGACCCCCCGCGCGAAGGCTCCACCCCGGAATTTCTTACCAGCGTGGCGCGTATGGAACCGAAGTGGGTGGTCTATGTCAGCTGCAACCCCGTCACTCTCGCCCGCGACCTTGCCACCCTGACAAAGCTGGGCTATAAGGCCGAGGGCTTTACCCCGGTGGATATGTTTCCGCATACGGAGCATATCGAGACGGTATGTGCATTGTCCAAACTAGATATCTACCAGAAGATCACGGTAGACCTGAAGATGGATGAGTTGGACGTGACTGCTGCGGAGACCAAGGCTACTTATGAAGAGATCCGGGAGTACGTCAAGGAGCACACCGGTCTGAACGTGAGCAACCTCTATATTGCACAGGTCAAGCGCAAGTGCGGCATCAAGGAGCGGCAGAACTACAACAAGCCTAAGGCTGAGAACCCCAAGCAGCTCAAGTGCCCGACGGAGAAGGAAAAGGCAATCCGGGAAGCGTTGAAGCATTTTAAGATGATATGAGAGACAGTCCTATTTACAAAAAGCAGAAACCTCTTGCAGGAACAGGAAATTTTCAGTATACTGAAAGTATGATGTCGGATGTTGGATCAATGCGAAAGAAGGACTAGAATGATGCAGAATAACGAGATGCTTTCCACCATGAAGCATATAAAATCCACCAACCAGTCTTTGCCGGAGCAGGTGGCGGCGCAGATCAACCAGTTGATCATTGATCAGAACATCGGCCCGGAGCAGAAGCTTCCGAATGAGTTTGAGCTTGCTGAACGCCTGAATGTCGGTCGCGGAACCATCCGGGAAGCGGTAAAGCTGTTGGTGGCCCGGAACTGTCTGGAAGTCCGTCGCGGCAAGGGCACTTTTGTGGTGGAAAAGACCGGCCAGATCGAGGACCCTTTGGGATTTGCCTATGTAAAGGATAAGATCACCCTTGCGGAGGATCTGATGGAACTGCGTCTCCGGGTAGAGCCATGGGCCGCCCAGCTGGCGGCTCAACGCATCACGGATGAAGAAATGCCGGAGCTTCAGGCTCGGTGTGAGGAGGTTACCCGGATCATCCGCAGTGGGGAGGATCATGGTGCGGCAGACAAGGCGTTCCATGCCTATATTGCCCAGTGCACCCACAACAGCGTTATTACCGAGATCATGCCGGTGATCACTTATAGCATTGAGATGTACACCCACTTCCGCTCCAAACGGCTGCTGGAAGATACCATCCGCACGCACACGCAGATCACAGAGGCTATCTGCGCCCGCGATCCCCAAAAAGCATACGAGGCAATGTACAAGCATGTGGCGCAGAATCAGGACGGTATCGATATGGCAAAGCAGGCTGTTGTGGAAAACTGACAAAACCATGCTGTTAAAATTGTAGCAAACAGAGAAAACCACAGAACACCGTTGACAGTTCCTGTCGGCGGTGTTATATTTTTGTCAACGAATGACGTATGACGTCACACGACACACGTCGAACAAGCTGAGAGATCGAACAACAGATTCCGTACTAATCCGTACTAAGAAGAAAAGGAGAAACATCATGAAAACTTTGATTTCCCGCCGTTCCTTCCTGAAAGCCGCCGGTGTTCTGGGTGCCGCAGCCGCTTTGTCTGCCTGTGGCGGCAGCAATAGTTCTGCTTCTGCCGGTGCATCTGCAGGTGGTGCAGTAAAGCTGACCATGTCCCTGCAGGACAACACCTCTTCCAACTACTATCAGGGTGCTCTGAAGATCGCAGAGTGCATGGAAAAGGCTACCAACGGCCAGATCACCATGACGGTTCAGGCTGGCGGTACGCTGGGCAGCGAGGGCGACTGCCTGGATATGGCCATTCAGGGCGACCTTGATATTGCGTCCTGCGCAAACTCGGTGCTGGCAAACTATATCCCGGAGATGACCATTCTGGATCAGGCCTTTCTGTGGGATACCGCTGCGCAGGCAAACTACGCCGTCACCCATGAGCTGGGCGAGCTGATTCAAGCCAAGGCCAATGCTCTGGGCCTGCATGTGATCGGATATCTGGAATCCGGCTTCCGCGATGTATTTGCTACCCGCGCTGTTGATTCCATGGCTGACTTCAAGGGCCTGAAGATCCGCGTGATGCAGAACGAAGGCCAGCTGACGGCCTTCACCTCCTTTGGTGCAAACCCCATTGCACTGTCCTCCTCCGAGCAGTTCACCGCTCTGCAGCAGGGCACCATCGATGCCTGCGAGAACGCCGTTTCCAACTGCTGGATCAACAAGTATTACGAGGCAGGCGCTACGCATGTCATCAACACGCATCACTGCTTTGTTTACATTCCCATGTGCATGAGCGATACTGCATGGAACAAGATCCCCGAAGACCTGAGGGAGACTTTCCTTGCTGCCGTGCAGGAGGGTTGCGAGGCACAGTGGCAGTACCTGATCGACGCGAATGAGGAAGCCATCAAGAACCTGAAGGAGGTCGGCGTTACTTTCCACGACATTGATTTGGAGGAGCTGAAAGCCGCCTACGACAAGGTGAATACCACTGCCTACGATGCAGACTGGGCAGCAGCTGTGGATGCTGCAAAAGCAGCCGTCTAAGAGAAGGGGATGCTTCATGAAAAAGACAAAAAAGGTCCTTGAATGGATCACAAAAGTGGAATACGCCATCATGATCGTAGCGTTTGTACTCATGGTCCTGTGCTATTTCACCTCGGTAGTGAACCGCAACTTCATCAAGGTTTCGATGCCATGGGCGGAGGAGCTGGCGCTTTATAGCATGACCTTCATGGCTCTGCTTGGCACGGAAGTTGGCCTGCGTGACGGCACGCAGGTGGCGGTGACTGCCGTGATCGAAAAGCTGCACGGAACGACCCGCAAAGTCGTGGATCTGGTCAAGCAGCTCGTTCTGGAACTGTTCTCCTTTTCCATGTTGAACGCCGGTGTTCAGTTGGTGGCAAAGCAGCTGCAGCATGGTCAGACAACGCCTGTCCTGAAGATCCCGATGTCGTTTATGTATTCGTCTCTGGTTCTGGCCTTTGGACTGATCCTGCTGGTGCAGACCGTGACCTTTGTTGAAATGATCCTGAACTTTAAGAAAAAGGAGGCAGACGTATGAATGCAGCTGTGATCCTGTTCGGCGTATTCGTTGTATGCCTGATCATTGGCGTGCCGGTGTCGGTATCTCTGGGCACCGCTTCCCTGAGTGCTGTGCTGCTGGGTGATCTTGGCGCATCCTCCACTGTCATTGCGCAGCGTATCTTCGGTGGCCTGCAGTCCACCTCCATCATGGCCATTGCGTTTTTCGTTCTGGCCGGCAACCTGATGACGAAAGGCGGCATCTCTCGCCGCATCGTGAAATTTGCGAACTGCTTGGTGGGTAACGTCCGCGGCGGAATGGGTCTGGCACTGGTTTTGGCCTGTGCATTCTTCGCAGCTCTGTCCGGTTCTGCACCGGCAACCGTTATCGCCATCGGCACCATGCTGTACGGTGATATGGTCGATCTGGGGTACCCCGGTGACCGCACTGCAGGTCTGCTGGTGGTATCCGGCGGCCTTGGCCCCATCATCCCGCCTTCCATCATTATGGTCATCTACTGCACTCTGACGGGCGCATCGGTCAGCAATATGTTCTCGCAGGGCATGATGATCGGTGTCACCATCATGGTGGTGCTGATGGCAGAAGTCCTCTTCTTTGCCAAGAAGGAGAACTGGCCCAAGCAGAATATCCACTACACCGGCAAAGAGATCCTGAAGATCTTCCTTGATGCAGTTCCTGCGCTGATGACCCCTGTTATCATTCTGGGCGGCATCTACTCCGGTCTGCTCACCGCAACCGAGAGCGCCGCTGTGGCAGTTGTCTGGGCAACCATCGCCGGTCTGTTCATCTATAAAGAACTGACTTTCAAGGACCTGATCCCCATTCTGAAGGATTCTGCCAAGAGCGCAGCTATGATCCTGTTCATCATTGCAGCTTCTACCGCATTCTCTTGGGTGTTTACCTTCTCCGGCGCTTCGCAGGCTTTGGTGGATGCCGTGGTGGCTATGCACCTGAACAAGACTCTGTTCTGCCTGGTCGTGGCTATCATCCTGCTGATCTTTGGTACTTTTATGGAGGGCACGGCAATCGCTGTTCTGCTGGTTCCGGTGCTGTGGCCTATCGCACAGAGCATGGGCATCGACGTCATTCACTTCGGCATGATCGTCTGTATCTCCAACGTTGTCGGCACCATGACCCCGCCGGTGGCCGTCAATATCTTCTCTGCATCCACTGTTTCCGGCCTGAAGATGGGCGATATTGCCAAAGCCGAGATCCCGTTCCTGATTGGCTATGTGGCTGTGTTCTTCCTCTGCGTGTTCTCGGAAACATTCTGCACATTCCTGCTCCACTGATCGTTTGAAAACAAATCATCTTTAAAATAACAGAAAGAAGGCATTTATCATGAGTTTCAATTACATGGAAAAGTTTAGTGTTGCTGGCAAGAAGTGCATCGTTACCGGTGGCGCACAGGGTCTGTCCCGCGGCATGGCTGAGGGTCTGCTGGAAAACGGCGCTGAGGTCGTCCTGATGGACCTGCAGGCTGAGAAGCTGCAGAAGGTCGTGGACGAGTACAACGCCATGGGCTACAAGGCTTACGCCGTCTCCGGCAACCTGTCCCAGAAGAGTGAAATCGATCGGATGTTTGACGAGGCTATGCAGTATCTGGGCGGCGAGCTGGATGTTATGATCCCTGCTGCCGGCATCCAGCGCCGCTATGAGCCGTGGGAGTTCCCCGAGGAGCAGTGGCGTCTGGTCATCGATGTTGACCTGAACCATGTCTGGTTTATGTGCCAGAAGGCTATTCAGGTCATGAAGGACCGCGACACCGTGGGCAAGATCATCAATATCGCATCTATGAACTCCTACTTCGGCGGTACTACCGTGCCCGCTTACTCCGCTGCCAAGGGTGCCATCGTCTCCCTGACACGCAGCATCGCATCCGACTGCGCCGACCACAGCATCTGCTGCAACGCCATCGCCCCGGGCTATATGGATACCGAGATGTGCGCCAACATGACGCAGGAGCGCAAGGACGAGTGCACCGCACGCATCCCCGCAGCCCGCTGGGGCACTCCTGAAGATGTGAAGGGCCCCATCCTGTTCCTCGCATCCTCTGCAAGTGATTACCTGAATGGTGCGACCATCCCCGTTGATGGCGGCTTCCTGACCAAATCTTAACGGTCTCCTGACGAGGTAAAGACAATGGAACTTCGTTCACAGAACGTCCGCACATTAGCACCCGAGAATGACCCGCTGAAGATGGGCATGGGCTGGAAGGTCGAGGATCTTTCCAAGCCCCAGATCATGGTGGAAAGCACCTTCGGCGACAGCCACCCCGGCAGCGCTCATCTGGATCAGTTCGTCAAGGAGGCCGTGCAGGCGGTCAACGATAACGGCGGCAAGGCGGCCCGCTATTTTGCCACCGATATGTGCGACGGCATCGCACAGGGCCATGACGGCATCAACTACTCGCTGCCCCACCGTGACGCCATCGTCAATCTGGTGGAGGCACAGGCAAACGCCAGCGTCTATGACGGCGGCGTGTTCATCGCCAGCTGCGACAAATCTGTGCCCGCCATGCTGATGAGCATCGGCCGTTTGAAGGACATGAGCGCCATCGTGGTCACCGGCGGCGTCATGGAAGCCCACACCCTGCCCAAGGAGTATGTGGTCAACGACCCCGCCTGCGCCATCAACGAGCTGCTGACGCTGGAGCAGATCGGCAAGTTTGACGCCTGGGAAAAGACCGGCGTCATCCCCAACAGCCAGCTGGATTATTACAAGCACAACGCCTGCCCCAGCTGCGGTGCCTGCTCCTTTATGGGCACCGCCTCCACCATGCAGATCATGGCAGAAGCACTGGGTCTGATGCTGCCGGGCACCGCCCTGATGCCCGCCACCGCCCCGGAACTGAAGCAGGCCGCCTACGATGCCGGCAAGCAGCTGATGGAGCTGGTCAAGAAGGGCATCACCGCCAAGGACATCGTGACCAAGAAGAGCTTTGAAAACGCCATCATGGTGCACGCCGCCATTTCCGGCTCCACCAACGCCACCATGCACCTGCCCGCCATCGCCCACGAGTTCGGCATTGAGATCGACGCCGACACCTTTGACCGGATGCACCGCGGCGCACACTACCTGCTGAACATCCGTCCCTCCGGCGACTGGCCCGCACAGTACTTCTACTATGCAGGCGGCGTGCCCCGCGTGATGGAGGAGATCAAGTCCATGCTGCATCTGGACGTGATGACCGTCACCGGCAAGACGCTGGGCGAGAATCTGGAAGAGCTGAAGAAGAACGGCTTCTACCAGCACTGCGATGCCATTCTGGCCGAAAAGACCGCCGGTTTTGCCCGCCCGGTCAGCCGCGAGGATATCATCCACAGCTTTGACAACGCCAAGGGTACCGACGGCAGCATCGCCATCCTGAAGGGCAACCTTGCCCCGGAGGGCTGCGTCATCAAGCACACCGCCTGCCCCAAGAATATGTTTGAAGCCACCCTGCGCGCCAAGCCCTACGACAGTGAGGAGGCGTGCATCTCCGCTGTGCTGCACGGTGAGGTGAAGCCCGGTGACGCCATCTTCATCCGCTACGAAGGCCCCCGTGGCAGCGGTATGCCCGAGATGTTCTACACCGGCGAGGCCATCTGCGCCGACCCGAAGCTGGCTTCCAGCGTGGCGCTCATCACCGACGGCCGCTTCTCCGGCGCAAGCCGCGGCCCGGTCATCGGCCATGTCAGCCCGGAGGCCGCTGTGGGCGGCCCCATCGCTCTGGTGGAAGAGGGCGATCTCATCCGCATCGATGTGCCGAACCGTCAGCTTGCCATCGTGGGCGTGAACGGTGAGGAAAAGACCCCCGAAGAGATGGAGGCTATCCTTGCCCAGCGCCGTGCCAACTGGAAGCCCAAGGCTCCCAAGTACACCAAGGGCCTGCTGAAACTCTACTCTCAGCACGCCGTCAGCCCGATGAAGGGCGCTTATATGGAGTAATGCTGCTCCGTTAAACACTGCATAAAAAGAAAAGGAGAAATTCTATGGAAGCAGTTGCTACACTCGACCCCACACGGCTGGTCCTTGCTGCCGTCATTGGTCTTATCATTCTGCTGGTTCTCATTATTAAATGTAAGGTGCAGGCATGATTTCGATTCTGGTCGGTGCCATCTCGATCGGACTTATCGCCGGTATGCCCCTGACCGATATTGTTGCCTCGGTCAATGAGGGCATCGGCAACACGCTGAAAGGCATTGCGCTGCTGGTCGGCTTAGGCTCGATGTTCGGCGCGATTCTCGAGGTTTCCGGCGGCGCGCAGACGCTGGCTGTCACGATGGTACGCAAATTCGGTGACGAAAAAGCCGCCTGGGCGCTGGGCATCACAGGTCTGGTCATCGCCATGCCGGTGTTCTTTGACGCAGGCCTTATCATCCTGATCCCGCTGGCTTTCTCTCTGGCAAAGCGCACGAAGCGTTCCGCACTGTTCTACACAATCCCGCTGCTGGCCGGTCTGGCGGTCGGCCATGCGTTCATCCCGCCGACGCCCGGCCCCGTACTGGTCGCAACGATGCTGGGTGTTGACCTCGGCTGGGTCATTCTGATCGGTATCTTCTGCGGCATCTTTGCCATGATCGTTGCCGGTGGAAGTTATTTTCTCGGTGGATTTGGACGTCTTTTCTCAGATGAAATTGATGTTGCTGCCAACGGATATGACTCAATTATTCCGACAATGCTTTCAGGATTAAGTCCTATGCTTATCGCACTTGTTGTTATTCTCGTTTTGTCAGCGTCAATGTCTACGCTTTCATCACT
>OGCQ01003969.1_pt1 | contig 12543 bp, 12 predicted proteins | sample 1570161 | NCBI WGS metagenome assembly OGCQ01 (sample SAMEA4384402, study PRJEB24528) | human gut metagenome
TCGTTATCTCTCCATCCGTGCAAAGCCGCAGGCTTTCTCCGTTCGCAATGATCTTCAAGACCTTTTCCTTGCTGTACTGAATGATTTTTCTTGCCTGGATCTTGTGCTTTTGCATATGTGTTCCCTTTGCATAACTTGGAAACAGCGTGAGAAAACACATGCGTGAAATATCTTTGACTACGCTGACATCCATAAGCCCGTCATCCAGTTTGCAGTACGGAACGCCTTTGACGCCGCCTCCACAGTAACAGCCGTTCGCGATAGCGATCAGCAGGATCTTTCCATCCAGCACCCTGCCATCATTGTATTCGATCCGAAGATCTGCGCCTTTTTTTCGGATCAGAATCAAAAAAACAGAAACGAGATAAGCCAGCGAGCCTCCCACCAGTGGCCACCGCTTGACCCGTGAAGTCAGATCCACCACATTGCAGTCAAATCCTATGTTGAACATGTTGGCACAGTAACTTTCCGTAATATTATTATCGTAAACCGCGTGAAAATGGATCAGATCGCTGCTGACCGACCGGCCGCGCATCTGCCGCCTGATATCCTTGAAATCAGTGGCTTTGCCGTAGTTTCTTATGTAATCATTGCCGGTACCCATAGGGATCGCACCGATTTCCACATCTTCATATCCAAAGCAGCCATTGACCATCTCGTTGATGGTACCATCACCGCCGCAGCCATAGATCCGCAGCCGGGCAGTCTCTGATGCTCTGTCAAGATCACCGGAGCGATTTGCATCCGCTCCAGCCCTTTCGAAACCTTTGCAGTACTTCTCACAAAGCGCATGTGCATACGCACCGCCGTCGCCCTGTCCTTTCGTAAAATATATTTCATAATCAGCACCAAGCTGGCAAGCCGCCTGCTCGATCGCCGTCACGATCTTTCTTCGGCTCCTCACCTTGCCCGATTCCGGATTCATAATAAAAACGTGCTTCATAGATGCCTCCAAAAATAGTTACCCTTTTAAAAATACCACATTCAGGGTATAATATGCTACAGAAAAGATATAAATTTTCAGATATATTTCAGGAGGTTATGACATATGGATCCAAGAATCGTGAAACTGGCCGATCTACTGGTCGATTATTCCTGCCGCGTGCAGACCGGCGATAAAGTACTCATAGATTATGAAGGGGACTGCTGCAAAGATCTGGTGCGTCAGCTGATTAAGAAAGTTTATGCAAAGGGCGGTCTGCCTTACGTGGACATCCGTGACAGTGCAGTGACACGCGAACTTCTGCTCTCCTGCAGTGAAGAGCAGATCGCATTTATGAACGAATGCAGTCTGCAAAAGATGAAAGGCATGCAGGCCTACATCGCCATTCGTGCAGGTGGCAATACAGCAGAACTTTCTGATGTTCCATCCGACAAGCTGAACATGTACTACCGGCTTACCAGCCCGACTCTCGACTATCGCGTCAATGAAACAAAATGGGTCGTGCTTCGCTATCCGAACAACTCCATGGCGCAGCTGGCAAACACCAGCCTTGAAGCCTTCGAAGACTTTTATTTTGACGTCTGCACCCTGGATTACAGCAAAATGGATCATGCCATGGATGCGCTTGCAGCTCTGATGGAACGGACGGATAAAGTACACATCAAAGGACCTGGCACCGATCTGACCTTCTCCATCAAAGATATCCCGGCTATCAAATGTGCCGGCGAATGCAATATCCCGGACGGCGAAGTCTACACCGCCCCGGTAAAAGACTCTATGAACGGTATCATCTCATACAATACACCGTCAGAAGAACAGGGCTTCACCTATGAGAACATCGTTTTTGAGATCGAAAACGGCAAGATCGTCAAAGCCACATCCAACGATAACGACCGCATCAACCATCTGCTGGATACCGATGAAGGTGCTCGATACTTCGGCGAATTCGCCATTGGAGTCAATCCATATATTCTCGAACCGATGAAGGACACACTATTCGATGAAAAAATATGCGGCAGCTTCCACCTGACGCCGGGAGCTTCCTACGAAGATGCACCTAATGGAAACAAATCGGCAGTACACTGGGATCTGGTCATGATACAGCGAGCCGAATACGGCGGTGGAGAGATTTACTTCGACGATGTGCTGATCCGCAAAGACGGGATCTTCACTCTGCCGGAGCTTGCCTGCCTCAATCCGGAAAACTTAAAATAGTACTGCTTTTACCATCTATCATCGTCAGGCCAGCGGTCTTCCTGGTCTTCCCATTTTGCAGTTTCCTGCTCGAAGTCTCCCTTGTGGAACATTCTCGTGTTACGGCTTACCGGCTCTGCATCCGGTTCCAGAACCATCGTATCTGTACTGGCTCTCCGATGCTCTTCTGCGGCCTGCGCCGCCTTTGCAGCGATCTCGGAGCTGTGCGAGCTTCCTGATCCGCCCAGATCTTCAGGGCCGTTTGGACCTTTCGGACCTTTCGGCCCTTTTCCTTTGCCGCCGCGCTTCTTTATAAGGACTGCTGCGATCACAGCGATAATAACTGCCAGCACAGCTGCAGAAATGATCAGAAGAAGATATCCGCCTGTCATCTCACCTTCATCGCCTTTTTCATCCACACCGGATTCCATAGTTTCGTTGATTGCAGTCGCTTCCTGGGTCTCTGCCTGAGTCGCCTGTATCACATCGTCTGAATCTGCACTGCCGATCACCTTGACGGTTTTCGTTGCTGACGGGGTATCCAATGCGTTATCGTTCACATCGTACATTTCCGTCGTATCGACTTTAAGCGTAGTGCTGCCGTCACCTACTGCCTGAAATTTGATCTGAAAAGAAATGGAACCGCTGCCCATCTCCTTCATCTGGATGTATCCCGTATTGCCGCTGCTGCTGCCTCCGGATAAATAATTCAGCTTGTTCGTATCATAGGTCATGCTTCCGTTTACACTTCCGATCTGAGCGCCACTGTAGGTGACTGTTACTGTAAACGTTTCGCCACCCTTCACCTGATCGCCTCCGGAAATAGAGACGGTGGACGCTGCAAAAACGCGAGGCGTCAGAAGCGGCACTGCGAAGGCTGCCACCACGAGAAACACGATGATCCTTCGCAAAACCCTGTCATGAAACTGATCTTTTTTCTCACTGTAAGTCATAAAATCCCCTCTTTCTGCTGCTTCCAGCCCTTACTGCCGGCTGCCTGTTTACGGCAGCGGACAGATCGAAGAAGGCATGGAATTATATACTGGAATTTCGAAAGTAACCGCTGAACTTGAATCGCTGCCGAAGGCTTTGCGAACCAGAGTCCCTTCTCCGGCCGCACCCTGCACATTCGTCATGTACTGATGGATCGCAACGGAGGATAAACCGTTATTTACGTTGAACTTCTTCAGATAATATGTATTCTGCTTTTTGGATACGTAATCTCTGTAATAGAAATCCGCACCGCCTTTGATAGAGTTGTATACGCTGTTCCATCCATGGTTCTTGGCATAGATCAGACCATTGGTGATCTTATTGTGCGACGGCGTTTCGTAGGCATTTACATTAAAGAAATTGTAATATCCTTTATAGCCACTGACGGTACCGGAAATCAGAGAGCTCGTCCCCTTGCTGCCCTGTTCCTGCACGATCATTGCTGCCAGGACGTTCGGATTGACATTAGATGCCTTTCCTACCGCATTGATAAGAGAAGCGTAATTGCTGTAACCACCGCCCGGATTTCTCGTCTCCATAAAGGTTCCCTTCACTACTGCCGCTACCGTACTGGCATTCTGATTGCTGCCGTCATAGCTGTGAGTCATGAACTGATAAACGCCTGTATCATTCAAGAAGTTTCTAGGATCCATATAATATGCGACGACCGTCTTGCTTGCCGGATACCATCCGCCATCTGCCGTTGACCACGTCTTTGTGGAGGAGTTATATGCTCCGGCTTCTGTGGAGCGATAGCGGACCGGAGAAGACGGACTTACCAGATTCGTATGCGGCTTAGCCGTTTCCTTCGCCAGCGCATCATTCCAGCTGATATTGAGTTTCAGTGCCTTGAAGGTCCAGTTCGGATGCATCGCATGAAGAACGCGAAGCCCGGATTTATAGGATTCCGGGAAGCCTTGCGCCGTCATATAGCTTTCGAAGTTACTGTCAGGCGTCACTGTCTGAAGTTTTACATAATCAGAACAGATATAGCCGTCCTTCGAAGACGTGAACTGATACTTGTACCAGGCTTTGCCGTTTTTATCATTGACAGATCCTGTTACAAGGACTGTCGCGCCCTTGGCCAGTGTTCCCAGCTTGCTGTAAGAGGAACCTGCACCGCTGCGTACATTTAATGGACTGCTGGAAGTCGTCACCGTGCCGACCTGGAATGTGATTTCATTAGAATCTTGTCCGGGATCTGTGATGCCGCTATTATTGGAAGATCCGTCAGTCGCCTTCACATACTGAGAAGAAACGAAGCCTTTCTTGCCGTTATAGTTCAGCTGATACCAGACCACGCCTTTACTGTCAGAAGCCTGTCCTGTAATATCGAATGTTTTGCCCTTGGCCAGCGTTCCCAGCCTGCTGTATGTAGCACCTGCACCGCTGCGTACCGTCAGAGGGTCTGACTTTGTGGTTACTGTCCCTTTTAAATTGGTAGTCGGTGTCACAGTCGTATTTTCTGAACTTGCAGAACCGGTAGAACTTGTCCTCACATAAGAAGAAGAAACGTATCCGGTCTTACCGTTGTAAGTCAGACGATACCATGTCACCCCACTGCCGTCGGTTGCCTTGCCGGTGATGTCAAAGGTCTTTCCTTTTGCTAAAGATCCCAGCCTGCTATAGGAAGATCCTGGGCCGCTGCGAACAGTCAAAGGGTCTTTTTTCGTATTGATAGTCCCTTTCGTGCCGGAGACTGCGGTTACAGAAGGCTGTTTTATGTAAACGTGTTTCGAGGAAACGTAACCGTTCTTTGAACCATATCTCAGCTTGTACCACGTCACCCCGGACCGATCCTTTCCTGTTCCGGCAACAGTGAAGGTTTTTCCCTTTTTCAGGCTGCCGATCTTCGAATAATTGGTGCCTGGACCAGAGCGTACATACAGCGAACTTGCAGTGATCTGGCCGGTTTCACCCGTTCCATAAGCATAACCGTCACGCTGCAGAGAAAGTACTGTAAACGCCGCGGAAAACATTATTACAGCCAGTATGATCGTAAAAATCCTGAAAATCTGTGCATTTTTAGTAGTTGACATAATTCTCTCCTTGTTTACCCTGTTTTTCTATAATAAATAATGTGAATTTTAGTCGAATTTTATGCCTTATTATACCGCATAAACGTTGAAATGTCAATGTTTATAGCGTTTTATATATAAATAAAATCAGCATAATTAATATGCTGATTTTACAAAAAACAAAAATTATCTATATCGTTTCACCATCGAGTGTACGATCGGCAAACCTTTTTGCGCCAGCACCTTTGCAGCCGACTCCCCATCGGCAGGATCTAACAAAACCGCGAAGCTGCATCCGCTTTGCAGTATCACCGGTGACTTGACGACCCGCGCAGGAATACCATACTGCTGCAAAACATCCGCCGCTCGCTCCGTCGCATAGTATCCGGCAAAAAACAAGTAATAATAGTTACCGCTCACAGGGATTCCTCCCCTCCTGGATTCATACGAGATTCTTTATCATGCGTATGTAAAGGGTCATGAATCCGGCTTTTTCAGCATCTCGGTCGGACACCAGCGGATAGGATGCGATTTTCTTGTTCCCGTCATAGATGTGGATCATCCCTACTTTCTCGCCTTTTTTCACCGGGCATGCCACTGACTTATCGAGGGAGATGTTTTTAGTCTCTTCCGGCACGGCCGCTACTTCCTGCTGATCGGATTTTGGCAGGGTGATAGTCCGCAGCTTCTGGCCTTTTTTCGCTACAGGTACCGTTTCATATGATGCAAAGCCGTGGTCGAGGAGTCTGGCTGTCTCTGCGAACCGCACCTTGCTGTCTTTGCAGCCGAGTACGACTGCGATCATTCTGGTAGAATCACGCTGAGCCGCTTCCGCCAGGCAGTAGCCTGCATCCTGGGTGAATCCGGTCTTGCCGCCGATGGCTCCCTTGTATGTCCGGATCATCTTGTTGGTGTTGGTCAGGGTAAAGTCCTTTTCCTTCCCCGGCAGTCCCACCTTGATATCCTCCTGCCATGCGGTGAACCAGTCGCGGGCGAATTCGTAAGTCATCAGCTGCCGACATATCATCCCTATATCATATGCACAAGAATAATGTTTTGCCACAGGAAGCCCGTTGGTGTTGACAAAATGGCTGTTTTTCAAGCCCATTTCAGCCGCCTTGGCGTTCATATCGTCCACGAACTCCTCTACGCTGCCCGACAGATGCTCCGCTAAGGCCACAGCTCCATCGTTGGCGCTGGCCATGATCACGCCTTTTAACAGTTCCTCCACCGTGTGCTGCTCCCCTGGCTCCAGGTACATCTGGCTTCCGCCCATGGAGGCTGCGTTCTCTGAGATGGTCACCTTGTCGTTCGTGGCGATCTTTCCCTTGTCGCAGGCATCCAGCAATAAAAGCAGCGTCATCACTTTGGTGACCGATGCTGGCGGCAGGTGTTTTTTCGCGTTTTGTGCAAAGAGTACCCGTCCGCTGTTTCCGTCGATGAGCACAGCAGCTTTCGCATCGATTTTCATGCCGCCTTCGGTGGACGCTTTTTGCGAGCCTTCGGCACCAGCCTTTGCAGAAGTCTGCTGCGCATCCCCACCTATGATCTGCAAAGACCGCTTCTGCGGATGAAATTTCTCCACTCCCAAAAATCCCCCGCCTGCCAGCACCGCGACCGCAGCAGCCGTGCATAAAACCTTCTCCCATACCTTCCGTTTTTTCTTCACAAAAAAACCTCCCTTCCCCTTTCAATGTATGCGGGGCGGGAGGGAAAAAGACGAGGTTTGAGGATCGAGGCGGGATGAAAACAGCACGACGAAATTTCCAACGAAGTTTATTTCCCGGCAAAATGAATATGAGCTGTCAGATTATGATGCTGCAAAGTATACTCCAGCTTCCATCCGTGAAGTTTGGCTATTTCGTGGCAAAGCGGGATCCCATAGCCGCTGTTTTTGATTTTTTCTCTGGATAATAATTCTCCTTGGTTCAGATGGCGCACATCGCGCGCAGTCAATGCCGGGGCTTCATTGGAGATGGTGATTCCCTCTGCTGAAGCTGTGATCTGAACGCTTTTCGATTCCCGCAGTCCATTGTTGACCAGATTGAGGAGCATGGATTTCATCAGTACTGGATCACATTCCAGCGTATCCAGACTGCTCTCAATAGAAATCCCATCATCTAGCTGACACAGTTCTTCCAATAGTGGTTCCATAGAAATAACTTCCCGATGAATCCCCGTATTTTTAATGCTATCCAATGTCAAGACTCGATCCACGATATCCTTCATATAATAAGCTTCCTGCAAAATCTGCTGCTGTGCAAATTTCCGATCCGCCTCAGACAGTCTTGATGTCTGTGACAAATACTGCGCATATCCCATCACGCTGGTCAGCGGCGTTTTCAGCTCGTGAGAAATATTGCTGACAGGACGATAGATCCGTTTCATCGCCTGATACAGCAATGCTCCTACGATAGCGCTGATCAGAAGCATAGCTGCCGCCGTCCCTGCCAGAATCTTGTATTGTTTTCCATAAAACCCGGCCAAATTCTTTGCATAACAAAGCTCTGCATTCTGATCGCGGGTTCCCGCATCCAGCAGAGAATCATAATAGTAAAAAGTATCGTTTCCCACTCGCACCGTACCGTTATGCTCTGCCAGTATCGCGTCATCGGGAAAGGAATTCATCCATTGCTCTCCATCAAAAATGATTTTTAAGTATGTCTGCCTGCCGCTGTAAAAATGCAACAAACGTTCCATCTCCAGTTCCGAAGGCGCTTTTTCATTCACTGCAGAAATTCTTGCGGTCAGCTGCTGCGCCTCTGCTCTGCAAAATTCCATTTCCCTCGTCAATGCACTTTTAAACTGATACACCGACCAGATTCCGAATGCGATGTTGAGAAGGATAAAAAACACGCAAAACGTCAGCAGAAAGCTTTTTTCCCAGAGTTTCAAAGTTGTTTTCGGTTTCTTTTTCATCATTTGATCTCCAGCTTATATCCCATTTTAAATACAGTTTTGATCGTTTTATGTAGATCCAGTTTTTTTCGCAAGCGCTGCACATGGATGTCCACCGTGCGTAAGTCGCCGTCGAATCCCGGCTCCCATGCCAGTTCTAACAGCTGCTGCCGGGAAAGGACTTTGTTCTTATGTTCTGCAAGGGCTTTCAGCAGCTCAAACTCACGGGCGCTGAGATCTATTTCCTGTTTTCCCCGAGAAACACTGCAGGTTTGCAGGTCGATCTTAAGGTCGCCGATCTGCAAAACAACATCTTTCTTCTTTGGCACCTTTCTGCAAAGGACGGCCTGGACGCGTGCCGCCAACTCCTGCAAATCAAATGGCTTTACGAGATAATCGTAAGCGCCTAGTTCAAACCCACGCAGACGGTCCTTGACTTCATCCCGTGCTGTAATATAGATAACTGGAACATCTCCCAGATGTCGGTGCAAAGAGAACCCGTCGATATCTGGCAAATTCACATCGAGTAAAATCAGATCCGGCGATTCTCTATCCACCACAGAAACCGCCTCTGCCCCGCAGGAAACCTGCGACATTTGATATCCCTTTGCAGCCAGCGTGCGGCAGATCAGTTCCCGAATAGCAAAGTCATCTTCTACTACTAAAATATTGGTCATGGTGCCACTTCCTTTCCAAAGGCTCCCGGCGTTTAGGAGCCTTATCCCTGAAAAGACTTTTCTTTATTTTACTGTACTGGCACATACTGTACAAGACTGGATTGTCCATCCATCGTAGATACGGCAAGGATCATCGTTCCATTCTCCTGCACCGCCAGATTACGCAAATCGCCTTTTCCAGTCATGCTGCGAATATTCTTTCCTGAAATCAGGCAGGACTCACCCCGAGCTGTGATCTTCCAGAGTCCCTGTTTATCTCCATAATAAAGAATGTTCTGATCTTCTGTAGCCGCAGTCACATATTCTCGTTCAAAGGCATCTGGATCGATGTGCTTCTGAAGTCGTTCCAAGACAGGTTCTAAGGATGTCTCTGTTCTTTCAGAGCTTACTGTTGCCAGTTGCTTTGCATCCACTGCATAGACGCCGTTTTCTCCTGCAAAGAGTTTGCCGTTAAGCAAATCCACTTTATCATAGCTGAGGACTTTGCCTTTCCATGTTCCACTGGTTTTATTCACTTCATAAAGATTTCCCTGAATATCTTCCAGATAACAACTGTTTCCAGCGAAATGCATTTTATAACAGCTTCGTTCCTGTACGGTTTTGTGTTCAATGGAAATGATACTTCCGTTCGGCTGAATGATGAAATTATAATTATTTGTTTTCAAATTGGAAGAATCTTTTTCTACATCTGCTTTGGATGTATTCGGAGTAATCCCCAGATAGATGCCAATCGTTCCATCCTCTGCCAGATAGCCATATCCTTCTACATAATCCGTTTGTTTGATCGTGATCGGCAAACGTGAAGCATATCTCGCAATCTCCTCCCAGGTTTTACCCTGATCTTTCGATATATAGCATATCACGTCCTGGGCCTGAGAACTTCCTGCTACAACGCAAATCGTTCCATCCTGCATCGCTTTCAAATCCGTAATATACTCCGCTTCCTCCGGCAAGTCAAAAGATGTCGCCTCATACGAAGCTGTTTCCGCGTCTGCATCTGCCTGCGGCTGGCGAAATGAAGCCAGCACCAGTCCCAGCGATAAAGTTGTCACCAGTAAAACCAGTAGTGTAATCTTTTTCTTCATTATTATCACCTTTTCCTTTTCTTCGACAATAGTAAAAGGATTTCTGCGATCCGGATCCTTTGCAGACTCCTCATCTTATACTCCTATCTTACATTACAGATGTTTCAGAGTTGTTACAGATGTAGAAAAATGTTTTTATTTTTGAAAAATATTGTTCTGAATGGAATTGTAGAATACTATATAGGTGGAGGTATTATAATGGATTTTAAGAGATATCAAACACTGTGCTCAAAACCAAAGATTCTATGGACACAACATTGTCTGCAAAAAATGCAGGAAAGGGATATTAGCCGAGCTGATGTAAAGAACGTTATACAAAATGGGATTATAATCGAAAATTACCCCGATGATTTCCCGAACCCAAGCTGTCTCATTTTTGGTCATTCTATTCAGGGAAGGATTTTGCATATTGTCGCAGGATGTGATAATATAAACATATACATTATAACAGCATATTACCCTGATACAGAAAAATTTGAAGCCGATTTGAAAACTCGAAAGAAGAGGTGATGAGTATGTGTATGTATTGCAAGAATGACACATTGGTTGAAAGCACAACGACACACGTTGTGAATTATAAGAATTGTACGATCATAATCAAAAACGTTCCATGCCGTGAGTGTAGTCAATGCGGTGAGAAATATTACACGGATGAAGTCTCCGAACGGTTGGAACAACTCGTTGCAGCAGCAAAGAAATTGATGCAAGAAGTAGCAGTGATAGACTATGGGCAGGCCGCTTAGTTTTCACATAAGCTTCTTAAAAATGGATAATGAAAAAGGGACATAACATAAGATACAATGCTGTGTCCCTTTTTGTTATCGATTTATTTCCTCTCTCCAATAAACGCTGCAATATTATCAAACTCGATGATGGCTCGCTTGATCATGGATTCCTTCGTTGCGAAAGCAACGTGCGGTGTCACCACGGTGTGCGGCGTGTGAAGCAGCGGATCCGCCGGGTCAAGCGGTGGTTCTGCATCGAACACGTCGATTCCGGCGCCTGCGATTTTTCCGGACTGCAAAGCGTCCGCCAGCGCTTTCGTATCTGCCACCGGGCCGCGGGCTGTATTGATAAGGATCGCCGACGGCTTCATCAGTGCCAGCTCTTTTTCACCGATGATCCCCTTCGTTTCCGGCGTCAAAGGTACGTGGAGAGAAACGATATCGGATTTTTCCAGCAACTCTTCCAGAGCCACATAATCCACATCCTTGACCTTGCCCGGTGTCCGATTGTAAGCCAGAACATTCATGCGGAATGCCTTGGCCAGCTCGATGACTCTGGCTCCGATGGCTCCTGTTCCTACCACACCGATGGTCTTGCCTTCCAGCTCAATCCCACCAGACCGTCTTTCGTGCCGCCTTCTCTGGCCGCTTCGTCGCACGGTCAAATATTCCGGGACACGCCCAGCATCAGCCGGAAAGACAGCGCCGCTACGGCGGTCGTCGCATATCCGGCGCAGTTCTGGACTTTGATGCTGCGTTCTTCGCAGTAAGCCAGATCCACGTGATCCAGACCTGTAAAGGCTACTGCCAGCATCTTCAGGTTCTCGCACTGTTCCAGCACCTCCCGCGGGAACGGCAGATTGCCCAGGGCAATGATATCCGCGTCTTTGCCTCGCTCGCCAAGCTCTTTCACATCCGTCGTGCGTGTATCATAGCAGACGATTTCATGCTCTTGCCCAACAGCCGCCCGCGCGATTTCAAGGAAACGCTTTTCCTCTACCGCCAGCGGCTCGATCACTACGATTTTCATAATCTCTTCCTCCGTATTTCAAACCTTTAGTCTTCCAGCAAAGTGATTTCAATATCCTGTGCCCCATCGTACAGTACCTTGCGGCCGAAATCATACAGATCATCCAGTCCCTCGATGATGGTCAGGAAATGATTCCCCGAAAGCTGTCCGTGCTGGCTGGCAAACATACATCTGCCGTAGGACATGATGATTTCCATTTCGCTGATGCCGCCTGGATACAGGAGCATCTCTCCCTTTGCAGGATGAGACGTATGGTTTTCGTAATCCAGACCCGTCCGCAGATCGCCGTATGGGATCCAGATGCCTTCACCGCTCCAGCGCACGTGGATGAACTGGCTCTTCAGCGGCAGCATATTTTCAAATACGCGACACGTTTCCGGCGCTTCCTCTGTCAAAAGCTTTCCAACAAAACGAAATTCACCTGATTTGATTTCAACTTTTTTCATGATAGTCTCCTCCTTAAAAGAATCTTTTTTTCACCATAACAGATAAAGTACGCTTGACTGCAAGAGAAAAGCTCTCTAACATCTAAAGTATACTTTAGATGTTGCTTTTGCGCAAGGTGCGTTCTATAATAAAAACAGTAAAAGAAAGGAACAGCTTATGAGAATCGGAGCCTTTGCAGAAAAATACAATATGAATGTGTCCGCCGTCCGCTATTATGTAGAACGCGGACTTTTAACGCCGCAGCGCCGCAACAACCAGTACGTTTTCGACGATGACTGCATGAAGGATATGGAGAAGATCCTTCGCTATAAATCTTTTCACTTTTCTCTCAGCGAAATTGAGCTTCTCTTCTTTCTGCAAAGGAACTCCCAGCTACAGGATCAGTCGGTATCCCGGCAATTTCTGGAACTTTTGAACAAGAAAAAACTGCAGTTGAATCAGGATCTGGACACTTTACAGCAAACCATCAAAGATCTGGATGAGGAAATTTACCGTTCCACACAAAAAACAGAAACTGCTTCCCTAAAAAAAAG
>OGCQ01003972.1_pt1 | contig 12539 bp, 12 predicted proteins | sample 1570161 | NCBI WGS metagenome assembly OGCQ01 (sample SAMEA4384402, study PRJEB24528) | human gut metagenome
TGGAGTCACCACTTTATGTTCTTCCGGGAAAATACATACCGAAGCCTGAGAATGCTGAGAGTTCCGTATGTGATCAGTAGTTCCGGAAAAACAGTTCCGGAGGATACAGGAACTTATCCTAAAAGTGCCCTTGTGACGACTGATACAGAGATTGAGAGCCAGAGTATGGTTGATTATCTGTGCAGCTGCGGATATAAAAGGATCGCTTTATTACTTCAGGAGATGAAGGTCTTGGAAGATGCCATCTCAATGGCTATAAAAGGTCACTGGAAAAAAATGGACTGGAGTACGATGAGAAGCTTATAATTCGTTTAAAACCAGGTAAAAGAATCTATACGATTGAGAATGGTTATAACTGTACCTGTGAGCTTTTGAAATCGGGGGTGGATTTTTCCTGTATTTATGCAATTTCAGATACTCTGGCGGTAGGCGCCTGCAGAGCAATTATTGACAGCGGCAAAAGAGTACCGGAGGATTATTGTGTGGCAGGAGCAGATGGTCAGGACATTGCGGAATATTATCATCCATCCATCACCACATTGAAATATCCAAGAGTGGAAACTGCCCTGCAGAGCGTCCGTACCTTGTTTGATCTGATCGACCGGAAAAAGGTAGTGAAACGGCAAATACTGAGCGGAACTCTTATAGAGCGGGAGTCTACACGCAAGCTGTAAGGTGTGTTTGTTGCTATCCATTACATCGAAAAGGAATCTGTGAAAATATTTGAGAAGGATTATCATGCGTTACGATCCGCTCAGATATTTTTACAGATTTTTTTGTTTTCGTACTTTTTAGACGGATTTTTGTAAGTTTTAACAAGGGAATTCCGTTGACAAAAGTGACAGTTTGCTTTATTATAAGAAGTGAATAAAAGGCAAACCTGTTGAAAGACAGGGACGCAAAGCCAAGGGTCTAAGGTCTCAAGACTATGACAGCCGGTTGCCGCATTGATATTGATTAGGTAATGTAATATGACAGGAGACGTGGTTCTTCTGTTTGTGGCGACCGTTTATTTAATCTGATAAACGGTTTTTTTATTTCCACAAACTGATGGGACTGATAGTTTCCAGATAGCGGCAAGTCAGTTACATTATGGTTCAAGAAAGGTGTGTTATTTATGAAAGGAAAGAAAATAACAGAGTGGCTTGCAAATAAAAAAGTTGTTTCCAGTTGTGCTGCAATAGCATTGGCAGCAGTGATCGGCGGCGTTTCATTATTCTCAGGAGCAGGAGAAACACCTGAATTCCCCAGTTATACAGATCCGATCATGGAGACTTCCATTATAGAAGATGAAACTCCACTGGCTTCCCAGCCGAAGACTACTGTGAAGACTACCTCCAGTACCAAGACAACCAGGAAGACTGTTAAATTAAAAAAGGCTTCCAAGAAGAGCTACACCAAGAAACTGAAAACCAAAACAAAAGTAACCAATAAAACAAATAAATCCGGTAATACAACAGTAGATACTAAGACAACCGTTGTTACCAAAGCAACAGCGAAATACACCAAGAAATCCAAAAAGAAAGTTGTTACATCCAAGATCACAACAACTGTTCAGACAACAACTACACAGCAGGTATCAATTGCCAATGAGACCGCTGTAAGCACTACTTCTTCTGGTACTTCCGTTTCCCAGGCAACTGCAGCAGCAAGCTCTTCACAGAACCAGAGCAAACACGAGGAAAATGTAGCAAGTGTTGCAGGCAAGATGGACAATCGTGTAATTGCAGCATATCAGCAGCTGGGATTTAAGCTTGTTGTTGATCCATCCGTCAACTATTCCGGATATTTTGATGCAAGATCAAGATCTATTACAATGAAGCAGATTGATGATTCTGTTTATCATGAGCTGGGTCATTTCCTTGCATTTATCGCAGGAAATGCAGATAAGACAGCAAGCTTCCAGAGCATTTTTGCAGCTGAGAAGGCAAATGTTACAGCTTTTAATAAAGCCTATGTAACACAGAATGCTTCCGAATATTTTGCAGAATCTGTTAAGGATTACATCCTGAACAATGCTTCCCTGAAGAGCAGCAGACCACAGACTTATGCAGCTGTTCAGAATGCACTGAATCAGATTACAGACGCACAGATCGCTAAGATCCAGAAGATTTACGGAGCGTTCTGGAATTAATAATTTTAAAGATGACCGGCACCCGGAGAAATATCTCCGGGTGTTTTATTGTGAATAGCACAGGCGTGGGAAACCGGTATTTTATAAAAAGGTAAGTGACAGCTGGTACTTATCTTTGGGTCACCGGGAGAACAGGACTCTTATATATGTCGAAGAGTCGGGATATGCGTCGACAGAAAATTCTTGCAATGAAAAACCTTAGGTGTGTATAATACAAAACAAAGGTTATCACTTTCTTGCAGGCAGGGATAGATATATTGGGGGCACTGGTCCGAAGTGAACAGTAACAGTTACTGTTCACTGGTAACGTTCCGCGAGGTGTTTTTTGTGAACAAAGTTCACAGAAAACCCGAGAGTTGCGGCGCGAAATCATGCAAAGCATGATTTCTGTGCATCGCGAAGCGCGTTACTATGAACGGAGTGAACAGTAACCAGTAACATGTATTTGGAATGGATGTAGACACGGCGCCTGAAATGTGTTAAAATAAACTTTAATAAGTTTTTGAAGGATGTTTTTATAATTCAGTATATAGCTTCTGTCTAATCAGACATTTGTATCCCGTTAAATCAAAATTGAAATGTGTTTTAGAATTGTATTAGTCGAAGAGGTAGATGATTGATGAAAGAAAAGTATGAATCATTATCCCTGGCTACGCTGAAAGACTTGGCAAAAGCCAGAGGACTGAAGGGCATTTCTACTATGAGAAAGCCTGAATTAATTGAACGTATGCTGGAAGAGGACAGGAAAGAACAGACTGCAGAAAATGAGCAGACTATTTCCGGAACAGCAGAAGAGAATACCATACCTGCAAGACCAGAGCCTGTGGCAGCAGAAAAAACAGAAAATACGGGAAGTGTTTCTTCACCGGAGAGAAGAGAGGCACCAACCAGATCCCGTACCATTATACGGCGCAATCCTGAGTATCGCAGCAATAATTATGGCAGAAGTGAAAATACGGGACGTCAGAACAGCTATAATGGGGAAAACAGACCGGAGAACTTTGCGAAGCGCACTCCTGTAGCGAAACCTGTAGAAGTGGTTCCGCCAGCCGAATTAAGACCCGAGGAAACGGAACAGCCCCGTACAGGCGTAGCCAGTGAGAACCGTACAGAAGAGGGGGTAAGCAATGCTTACAATGTTCCGGCTGAAACGGTCCAGCTTGATAGTGGCGAAAAGGCCAATGGAATCCTGGAGGTTATGCCGGATGGTTTTGGATTTATTCGAAGTGAGAATTATCTTCCAGGAGAGAATGATATCTATGTTTCCCCGTCACAGATCCGCAGATTTAATTTGAAGACAGGGGATATTATTCAGGGAAATATCCGTATTAAAACACAGGGGGAGAAATTCAGTGCTCTTTTATATGTAACGTCTATCAATGGTTTCCATCCAAGTGAGGGACAGAAGAGATACAATTTTGAAAACATGACCCCAATCTTCCCAGATGAACGTCTGATCATGGAACGTCCCGGCGGAACTACTGCCATGCGTATCGTAGATCTGATCAGCCCTATCGGAAAGGGACAACGTGGTATGATTGTTTCCCCGCCTAAGGCAGGTAAGACTACTTTGCTTAAGGATGTCGCGAAATCTATTCTTAAGAATAACAAGGATATGCATCTGATCATTCTTCTTATTGATGAACGTCCTGAGGAAGTTACCGATATCAGGGAAGCAATACAGGGACCGAACGTGGAAGTTATTTATTCCACATTTGATGAGCTTCCGGAGCATCATAAGCGTGTATCCGAGATGGTTGTAGAGCGTGCACGCCGCCTTGTAGAACATAAGCAGGATGTTGTGATCCTTTTGGATTCCATTACCAGACTGGCAAGAGCCTATAACCTGGTTGTTCCTCCAAGCGGAAGAACTCTGTCAGGAGGTCTTGATCCGGGAGCACTTCATATGCCGAAGCGCTTCTTTGGTGCAGCACGTAATATGCGTGAGGGAGGAAGCCTTACCATTCTTGCCACTGCACTGGTTGACACCGGAAGCAAAATGGACGACGTTATTTACGAAGAATTCAAGGGAACCGGCAATATGGAGCTTGTTCTTGACCGCAAGCTTCAGGAGAAACGGGTTTTCCCGGCCATCGACATTCAGAAATCCGGTACCAGACGAGAAGATCTGCTTCTGAGCAAAGACGAGCAGGAAGCTGTATATATTATGCGAAAGGCTCTTAACGGAATGAAGTCTGATGAGGCAGTGGAACAGATCCTGAACATGTTTGCACGTACTGCAAATAATGCTGAATTTGTGCAAATGGTAAAAAAACAGAAATTGTAATGTTCACAAAAAACACCGTGCAGAATATTATCTGGGATTAGTTTTAGAAATTTTTATAAATAACTTGCATTTCTCAGAACCCCATGCTATAATCAATAGGCTGTGTAAAGTGTGAATTCGTCAGATTCAACGCAAATAAAATAGAATAAATATAGAGAGGTGAAAATCATGAGAGAAGGAATCCATCCGAATTACTATCAGGCAACTGTAACCTGCAACTGCGGTAATACTTTTGTAACAGGATCTACCAAGCAGGACATCCACGTAGAAATCTGCTCCAAATGTCATCCGTTCTATACAGGACAGCAGAAAGCTAGTCAGGCTCGTGGACGTATCAATAAGTTCAATGAGAAATACGGTCTGAATAAATAATTTGAATATTACTGAATGAGAAGGTTGAGGTTGGGAAATCTCAACCTTTCTTTGTAACTGGAGGATAAAATGAAACCATCCAATATCGGTGGACAAGCTGTAATGGAAGGCATTATGATGCGCCATAAGGATAAATACTCCATTGCAGTACGACGTCCTGATAAAGAAATTGAAGTAAAAGTGGAAGATTATAAATGCATTTTCGGGAAAGCCAGGATCTGGCGGAAACCGATCATCCGCGGAATGGTAAGCTTTATCGATTCTCTGGTAACCGGAACGAAATGCCTTATGTATTCAGCTGAAATTGCAGGTGATGAGGAGGACGAGGAAGAGACCAGGAAGAATGCTGCTCTTTCTCCGGAAGAACTGGAAGCCAAGAAGAAAAAAGAGGACAAGGCATTTAAAGCCTTGCTCTATGTAACTGTAGCCATTTCTATTGTAATTTCCATTGCAGCCTTTATGCTGCTTCCTTATGCACTGGCCAGTCTTTGCCGTAAGGTAGGCGCTTCGGAAGTGGTGGTTACCATTGTGGAAGCGTTTGTGAAGCTGGGTCTGTTTATGGGATACATGATCCTGATCTCCAGAATGAAGGATATTCAGAGAACCTTTATGTATCATGGTGCTGAACACAAATGTATCAACTGTGTGGAAAATGGTAAGCCGCTTACTGTAGAGAACGTGCTTGAGAGCTCCAGATTCCACAGACGCTGCGGAACAAGCTTTCTGTTCCTGGTTATGATAGTAAGTATTTTCCTGCATTTTATTTTTGTACTGGTACCGTTTTACTGGCTTCGTCTTTTCGGACGTTTGCTCATGGTACCTGTAGTATCTGGAATTTCATTTGAAATTATCCAGTGGGCAGGCAGGACAGACAGTAAATTTGCCTTGATGATGAGTAAACCTGGTATGGCAATGCAGAAATTTACCACAAAAGAACCTACAGCTGATATGGCAGAGGTTGCCATCAAGGCTGTGGAGGCTGTGTTTGACTGGAGAGCATATTTAAAGACAGAATTCAATCTGGATATTCCATATGAGAACAAAGAAAACGGTGATCCTTCTGCTGCTTCCGCGCAATCTGAAAGCGGGGACAGTGAAGAACGCACCGGGAATGTGCCAGAAACGGGAGCTGCACAATGACTTCTCTGGAAACACTATTAAAAGAAGGAACCAAGGTTTTGGAACAGCATAAGATCCAGGAAGCCAGGCTGGATGCCTGGCTTCTTCTGGAGTATGTGACAGGGATGAACAGAGCTTTTTATTTCGCCCATTCAGCTGACGGGATTGAAGAGGAAAAAGCAGACAGATACAGGGAATTGATCCGAAAAAGAGCAGGTCATATTCCATTACAGCATATTACCCACCAGGCATATTTTATGGGATTTGAATTTTATGTAAATCAAAACGTACTGGTTCCGAGACAGGATACGGAGACATTGGTGGAGAAGGCTCTGGAAGTTATGAAGGGGAAAAAAACACCAGGGATTCTGGATATGTGCACCGGATCAGGGTGTATCCTTTTAAGTCTTCTGGCACTTACCGGGGATGCATATGGTGTGGGTGCTGATGTTTCCCCTCTTGCTCTTCAGGTGGCAAATAAGAATGCGGTAAGCCTGGAAGTGTCAGACAGAGCTGTTTTCGTGGAAAGCGACTTGTTTTCGTCAGCTTTTTTTCAACAAAACACTGGTAAAGATATGCCTCAGTATGATATCCTTATTTCGAATCCCCCCTACATCAGAAGCGCAGAGATTGAAGAGCTTATGGAAGAAGTGCGGGATCACGATCCAAGACTTGCACTGGATGGACATGAAGATGGTCTGTATTTTTACAGAAAAATCGTATCGGAGGGAAAGGCTTTCCTAAAGGAAGATGGCTGGATGCTGTTTGAAATCGGATATGATCAGGGCGAAGCTGTAAAGGCGCTGATGCAGGAGAATGGCTTTTTTGATGTACAGATTGTTAAAGACCTGACGGGACTTGACAGAGTTGTGTTGGGCAGACGATAGTTTTATATAAGTAAAGAGAAGAACATAACAGGAGGAAAACCATGTTTGACAAGTTGGACGATTTGCTCATACGTTTCGAGGAAGTTCTGAATGAGCTGGGTGAGCCAGATGTAACATCTAATCCAGATCGTTTCCAGAAGCTTATGAAGGAACAGAGCGACCTGCAGCCAATTGTGGATACCTATAAGGAATATAAGAAAAATAAAGAAACAATTCAGGACAGCCTTTCCATGCTGGAAGAGGAGAAGGATGAAGATATGAGAGAAATGCTCAAGGAAGAGCTTTCCGATGCCAAGAAGCGTGTGGAAGAGCTGGAGCATGAACTGAAGATCCTTCTTCTGCCTAAGGATCCTAACGATAATAAGAATGTTATCGTGGAGATCCGCGCCGGTGCCGGTGGAGATGAGGCTGCTCTTTTTGCAGCTGAGATCTACAGAATGTATGTAAAATATGCAGAATCCAGGCGCTGGAAAACAGAGATGATGAGCTTAAACGAGAATGGAATCGGCGGATTCAAAGAGGTTACCTTTATGATAAACGGTGCCGGAGCTTATTCCAGACTGAAATATGAGAGTGGCGTACACCGGGTACAGAGGGTTCCGGAGACGGAATCCGGCGGAAGAATCCATACTTCCACCTGTACGGTTGCAATTATGCCGGAAGCTGAGGAGATTGATTTCCATCTGGATATGAACGACTGTAAATTCGACGTATTCCGTGCTTCCGGAAATGGCGGACAGTGCGTCAATACTACAGACTCCGCAGTACGACTGACCCATATTCCTACAGGAATCGTAATTTCCTGTCAGGATGAGAAGTCCCAGCTGAAGAATAAGGATAAGGCATTGAAGGTTCTTCGTTCCCGTCTGTATGAGATGGAGCTGGCCAAGCAGCATGATGCAGAAGCAGAAGCAAGAAGAAGCCAGATTGGTACAGGCGACCGTTCTGAGAAAATCAGAACCTATAATTTCCCACAGGGACGTGTGACAGATCATCGTATCAAGCTTACACTTCACAGACTGGATAACATTCTGAATGGAGATCTGGATGAAATCATCGACAGTCTGATCGCAGCAGACCAGGCAGCGAAATTGAGCAATCTGCAGGAGCAGTAAGCTTAAAATAACAAACATATGAAAAATGGGAGGGTATTACCTATGAAAAAAACAGCTCTTGTAATTATGGCAGCCGGAGTTGGAAGCAGATTTGGAAATGGAATCAAGCAGCTTGCACCAGTTGGACCAAATGGTGAGATCATTATGGATTATTCCATCAGAGACGCACTGGAGGCTGGCTTCAATAAAATTGTATTTATTATCCGTAAGGATCTGGAAGAAGAATTTAAAAGCACCATCGGTGCAAGAGTAGAGAAGATCGCAGAAGTTGCGTATGCATATCAGGAAATGGAGAAGCTTCCGGAAGGTTTTGTGAAACCGGCAGACAGAACCAAACCATGGGGAACTGGTCATGCTGTTATCTGTGCAAGAGAGTTCCTTACAGAGCCATTTGCAGTTATCAATGCAGATGACTATTATGGAAAGGAAGCATACGTAAAAGTACATGATTATCTGGTTCAGGAGCAGCCAGCAGATGATGTTCTGCATATTTGCATGGCAGGCTTCCGTCTTGGAAACACCTTAAGTGATAATGGAAGTGTTACAAGAGGACTTTGCCACATTACAGACGGAAAGCTTACAGGTGTTACCGAGACACACAATATTTTTAAAACAGCAGATGGCGCTGAGAGCCGCGAAGATGGCCAGCCGGCAGAGAAGCTTGACTTAAACGAGCTTGTTTCCATGAATATGTGGGGACTGACTCCTGCGTTTATGGATACTTTATACGATGGATTTGTAGAGTTTCTTCAGAATGTAAAAGCTGGTGATATCAAGGCAGAGTATCTTCTTCCGGTTATGATTGATACATTGATCCAGAAGGGAACTGCCCAGGTAGATGTGCTTGAGACAAAGGATACCTGGTTTGGTGTAACTTATCAAGAAGATAAAGAGGTTGTGATCAAAGCCTTTAAAGAGCTTACCGAGGCTGGCGTATATCCAAACGGACTTTACAAATAAGATTATCAGATACTGTATATTGTAATTGTTTGCAGTTTTGTCTGAAAATATGGAAAAAAATGTATGATTCATATATTCTATTAGGTGTAATAAGCAAGGAGGATAATTAGATATGGGAAAATATTTTGGAACAGACGGATTTCGTGGAGAGGCGAATGTTCAGCTGACAGTTGACAATGCGTTTAAAGTAGGACGTTATGTAGGCTGGTATTATGGACGTGACCATAAGGCGAAGATCGTAATCGGAAAAGATACCAGACGAAGCAGCTATATGTTTGAGTATGCCCTTGTTGCAGGACTTACCGCTTCCGGAGCAGATGCTTATCTTCTGCATGTAACCACTACTCCAAGTGTATCCTTTGCGGTTCGTACTGAGGATTTTGACTGCGGTATTATGATTTCCGCAAGCCATAACCCATTCTATGATAATGGAATCAAGCTTCTGAACGGAAACGGACAGAAGATCGAGGCTGAGATCGAGGAGCGTATTGAGGCTTACATCGATGGCGAGATCGAGGAGCTTCCTCTTGCACGCAAAGAAGATATTGGACGTACTGTTGATTTTGCTTCCGGACGAAACCGCTATATCGGATACCTGATCTCCATTCCAAGCCGTGATTTCAAAAATGTAAAAGTCGGACTTGACTGTGCCAACGGAAGCTCATCCGCAATTGCAAAAAGTGTTTTCGAGGCACTTCAGGCGAAAACTTATGTGATCAACAATCAGCCGGATGGAACTAACATCAATACAAATTGTGGATCCACCCATATCGAAGTCCTTCAGAAATATGTGATAGATAATGGCCTGGATATTGGATTTGCTTATGATGGAGATGCTGACCGTTGTATCGCAGTTGATCATCGTGGAAATATCATCGATGGTGACAAGATTATGTATGTCTGCGGTAAATATCTGAAAGAGCAGGGGAAACTGAATGGAAATACTGTTGTTACCACAGTAATGTCCAATATGGGACTTTATAAAGCGCTGGAGCGTGAAGGAATGCGTTATGAGCAGACTGCCGTTGGTGACAAATACGTTGCCGAGAATATGATGGCAAATAACTACAGCATTGGTGGAGAACAGTCCGGACATATTATTTTCAGCCGCTATGCAGCTACAGGTGATGGTATCCTTACTTCTCTTATGGTCATGGAAGCATGTGTAGATAAGAAATCTACTTTATGTGATCTTGCCAAAGAGATGAAAGTTTATCCGCAGGTTCTTCGAAATGTACGTGTAGCAGATAAGAAGACTGCGCGTGAGAACCCGAAGGTGGTTGAAGCAGTCGAAGCAGCAGGAAAGGCACTTGGCGATTCCGGACGTATTCTGGTCCGCGAGAGTGGTACAGAGCCGCTGATCCGTGTTATGGTGGAGGCCGAGACAGATGAGCTTTGCCATCAGTATGTAGACAGTGTTGTGGAAGTAATGGAAGCCGAAGGGCTGATCGTTGGTTGAGAATGAAAATCAGAAAAACAGCATTAATATTGACAGCGGTCATGGGGCTTTCCCTTCTGGCTGGCTGTGCTAATGAAAAACAGCAGATTTTTAAGGAAGCAGAGAAAGATCTGGAGCAGGGTAGCTATGAGTATGCGCTGGATGAATTTACTACTTCTGTGAATAATGGTGTGAAGCCTGCAGTGTCTTACCGCGGGATTGGAATCTGTCAGCTGCGTCTGGGAAATTATGATGATGCCATTACTGCCTTTACCAGTGCTCTTGGCGAGGAGAAAGTAAGTAAAAGTATGGCCCGGGACCTGTATCTGTATCGCGCTACGGCACGTCTGCAGGCTGGGTATCTGGATGATGCCATGGCAGACTGTCAGGTGCTTGCCCAGAATTATGAGATGGATGCAGATGCCTGGTTCCTTACTGGAAAGGTTGCCCTGGAAATGGATGTTTATGATGAAGCTGCCTCTGATTTTGAGCAGGCGTATGGGGAAGATTCCAGCTATGACCGGGCAATCCAGATCTACGAGACGTATCTGGATAAGGATATGGAAGCGGATGGAACCAGATATCTGGAGGCTGTTTTGTCCACAGAGGCAAAGGGAGCAGAGGATCTTTGCAGCCGGGGAAGAATCTATTACTATATGGGAGATTATACCAATGCCCAGAAAGAGCTGACAGATGCTTCCAATCAGGGAAGTACAGAGGCACTTCTGGTTCTTGGAATGGTCTATGGCGCCCAGTCAGATTACGCAAATGCCCGGGCAATGTATCAGCAGTACATCAATCAGAAGCTGGATGATACGTCCGGGGATCAGACACAGACTGCCGCACAGGGATACAATGGACTGGCTGTGTGCGATATGGCAGAAGGAAATTATGATTCTGCTCTGGAAAATATCAGCAGCGGAATTTCCATTGCTTCCGATGATGAAATGCAGAGCTTGTTATTTAATGAAATTGTAGCTTATGAGAAGAAACTGGATTTTTCCACAGCGCAGGAGAAAGCAGTGTCTTATGTCGGAATGTATCCGGAGGATGAAGAAGCTGCGAAAGAGCTTGATTTCCTGAAATCCAGGACCGGAAGTAATGAATAGGAAACAGAGAAGGCTCCTGAAGTTATTTTTATAATTATAAAAAGGATTTGAAACCTGAGGCAATATTGAATGCCGGATTTCAAATCCTTTTTTGGTAATACGCTCAGACCTTTTTTACATAAAGGCGGTTGCCGCGGTACATGGGGCGGCCGTTCACGCCACTGAGATCGTAGGACATTGCAAAGTAGGAATCCACGCTGCTTACAAGCGCCCAGTCAGGATCATAGACCTTTCCACCAATTTCAGCCCAGCCGTGACCGCCGGAGCAGATTACATAAACTTTTTTCATTCCTACAGCGTTTGCAAGATAGGCGAAAGCTGCTGCATAGGAAACACAATCACCTCGTCCGCCGCGGAAAAACATATCTTCGGCGAAATCCTTTTCCCAGTCCTGTGTATTTCTGAATTCACGCCAGCAATAGTAGGTGTACTGCTTCTTGACGTAGTCAAAGCTGGCGCGGAGGCGCTGCATTTTGTTCATTCCTGGTCTGCTGATCTTTTCTACGATCTTGTTCGCCTCTGTCATTAGCTTCAGCTTGCGCAGGTTAGATCCGGATTTGCTGGCATGTCCGGAAGCATCAAGGGCGATACCGTTTATAGTAGTGGAGGTCAGCATGTATGCGCCGGTGGTTCCTGTGCTGATACGGAAAAAGTAGTAATCGTTTTTGATTTTTTTCCAGCCGTAGCGCTGAATTCCATTTTTGTCAAAAAAGTAATAGCGGGATCCGATTTTGACCTTGCCTTTGACTTTCTTACCGCGGGCATTGTAATAGTAGTGGCGGCCTTTGATGGTCTTCCAGGTACCAGAAGAGGAACTGGAAGCTTGTCCCTTACCGGAATGGGGCTTCTTATTGGTGACAGTGGAAGAAGCTTTCGTAGTTTGGGAAACGGATGTCCGGGCAGCTGCCTGGGTGGGAAGAGTACTTGTCAGAAGCGTACAGGACAGGCAAAGGCATGCTGCAAGAGCTTTGAAATTTTTCTTTTTCATAGGTTCCTCCTTTTGGGGTCTTTTGTTATTATTATATACTATATGAGGTCTGAGCTGTAGTTGTTGTTTTCTGATCTGAAATATACCTCTCCCAAAAGGGATGGGTTTGTGTTATACTCTAACAGATGAT
>OGCQ01003989.1_pt1 | contig 12513 bp, 9 predicted proteins | sample 1570161 | NCBI WGS metagenome assembly OGCQ01 (sample SAMEA4384402, study PRJEB24528) | human gut metagenome
AGGACGCCGAGGCTCTGAAGAAGCAGGTCGAGGAAGTCGGCGGCAAGGTCGAGCTCAAGTAAGTTATTCCCCTTATTTTCTCATCATCGTTGTATTGTTCACGGCGCAGCTTCGGCTGCGCCGTGACTTTTTTTGCCGGAAAACGGGCAAATTCTCCTTTACAAGGTCGAATTTATGTTCTATAATGATGGCTGAGAAAGAGGGGGGAGATGCACATGCACGCGCCGCAGATCAGCTGCTGCTTCAGCGGCTACCGCCCGGGGAAGCTCCCGTGGGGCAACGACGAAAACGACCCGCGCTGCCGTGCGCTCAAGGTGCGCCTGCGCGACGTGATGGAGGCCGCCTATGACGAGGGCTACCGCCACTTCATCTGCGGCATGGCCCAGGGCTGCGACCTGTATTTCTGCGAGCTGGCGCTGCAGCTGCGAGGCGAGCGCCCGGACATGACGATCGAGGCCGCCATCCCCTGCCGCACGCAGGCGGACAGCTTTCGCGATGCCGCGCGCGGATTTTTCCATACCGTGAAAACGGAGCGAAACATGCGTATACACCTTACAGCGGCGGTATACGTTTTGTTTTTTTCGCCCTTTCTGGGCGTGACGCGCAGCGAATACGGCGTTCTGCTTTTGACCATCGCAATGGTTATCGCGGCGGAGGCGTTCAACACCGCCATTGAGATGCTGTGTGATTACGCGCAGAAAAGCTATAATCCGCTCATCGGCAAAACAAAAGATATCGCGGCGGGAGCGGTGCTTGTGTGCGCCGTTTTTGCCGCTTTTGTCGGTATAGCCGTTTTGTGGCGTCCAGAAGCAATCTTAGCGCTTTTGATAACAATCGTCACAAATCCGCTTTACCTTGTGCTTTTCATTCTGTCGCTCATTTTGGCCTTTTTCTTCATTTTCAAAGTGCCATGCAGCGTGCGGGAAAAGCTTCATAAAAAGTGATATAAATTATCAGAAAGGAAACCGCGGCTGCGTGCCCCGGGAAAACTATGGATACAGAAAACTACATGAACGAAAAATCGGCGTTTATCGCCATTGTGGGCAGACCGAACGTGGGCAAATCCTCTATTTTGAACCGCCTGCTCGGTACGAAGCTTGCCATCGTTTCCAATAAGCCACAGACCACCCGCACGCGCATTATGGGCGTGTGGACAGAGGGCGAAACGCAGCTGGTGTTCATCGATACGCCGGGCCTCATCAAGCCGAAGAACTCCCTCGGCGATTACATGGTGAAAAGCGTTACCTCGTCCGTCGCAGATGTGGACGCCTGCCTGCTCGTTGTGGAGGCAAACACGAAAATCTCCAAAGCAGATGAAGAGCTTGTGCACCGCTTTAAAGATTTAGGTGTGCCGGCGCTGCTCGCCATCAATAAGATTGACCTTTTGCAGGACAAAAGCGTTTTGATGGAGCAGATTGCGAAGCTCTCCGCGCTCTACGACTTTGAAGCTGTGGTGCCGGTCTCCGCGCAGGACGGCAACGGCATGGACGCGCTGCGTGAGGAGCTCATCGCACTGGCGGAGCCGGGCGGACACTTCTTCTCGGAAGATACGCTCACAGACCAGCCGGAGCGCGTCATTGCGTCCGAAATCGTGCGCGAGAAAATTCTGCGCTTTACGGATAAAGAAATCCCGCACGGCGTCGCAGTCGTGACGGAAAGCATGCGCGACCTCGGCAACCTGACGGAGATCGATGCGACAATCTATTGCGAACGCGCCACGCACAAGGGCATCATCATCGGCAAGGGCGGCGCAATGCTGAAAAAAATCGGCTCGAAGGCAAGAGAAGACATGGAGCGCTTTTTCGGCTGCAAGATCAACCTGCGCCTTTGGGTAAAGGTGAAGGAAGACTGGCGCCAGCGCCCGCAGATCCTCACAAAGCTCGGCTTTAACGAGCACGATTTTGACCAGTACCAATAAACCGTGATTTTCGGGAAAACGGTCACATTTTGAGAAATTGACAGACGTTTCCACGGATAAAACCCGCAAAAACCGCAGAAGCTAAAAACAGCCATACGGTTTAGGAGGCGTTTGTATGCGAAATTCCCCGATGCAGAATGCGGCGTATGCCGCGTGGAACAGCTTTTATAAAAGCGGCAAGGCGGAGGATTACATCCGCTACGTGCAGCTTACACGCCGGGAGCTTGCCGACGTGGATTTTACGGCAGGAGACTTTGATGCAGGTAAAGACCCAGGGACTCATCATTCGGGAGCAGACGGTGGGCGAGAGCGACCGCCTTGTCACGGTGCTGACGCGTGATGCGGGCGTGGTGCGTGCGTTTGCCCGCCGCGCCAAAAACTTAAAGGACAGCAAAAGCGCCGCAACGCAGCTTTTGTGCTATTCCCGCCTTTCTATTTTTAAGGGGCGGGAAAAATACATGATTGACGATGCCGAGCCGATCGAGGTCTTTTTCGGGCTTCGGCGGGACATCGCCGCGCTTTCGCTGGCGCAGTATTTCTGTGAGCTGGCGTACTTAATGGTGCCGGAGGATACGGATTCCGAGGAATACCTGCGGCTCATCTTAAATTCCCTGCATTTTTTATCAAAGGGCACGCGGCCGATACGGCTGTTGCAGTCCGTGACAGAGCTGCGTATGCTCTCGTCGGCGGGCTATATGCCAAATTTAGTCGCGTGCGAAAACTGCGCCGCGTATGAGGCGGAAACGATGTTCTTTCTGCCGCAAAGGGGCATTATTCTGTGCGACAAGTGCTTTCACGGCGCGAATGAACCGTATGTCGCGCTGCCGCCGGGCGTGCTGACCGCCATGCGACACATTGCGTATGTGGATTTTGAAAAGCTCTATAACTTCTCGCTGCCGGAGGATGCGATGAAAATTCTGAACGCCGCAACGGAAAGCTACGTTGTCCATACATTACATACCGTACCGAAGACCTTGGAGTTTTATAAAACGTTTTTGGATTAACAGAGGAGATTGACCCGGCAAAACCGGGTACGAAAAGAAAGCAGGAACAAAATGCTGAAAGATCATAAAGCGCTGGAGCTGGATAAAATTCTGCTTCAGCTTGCAAATGAAACCACTTGCCCGGATGCGGCGGAGCTGGCGCAGAAAATTGAGCCGGATACCGACATCCGCCACGTGGAGCGCCTTTTGCAGGAAACGGACGACGCGTTTGTTTTAATGGCAAAGTACGGCGCACCGTCGTTTTACGGCATGACGAATGTCACGAATGCGCTGCGTCGCGCAGAAGCGGGCGGCGTGCTGAATCTGGCGGAATTATTGTCTGTTGCCGCGACATTGCGTGCCATACGCAGTGTTTCGGATTGGCGTAAAAAAAGCGAAAGTGTCAAAACGGCGCTCGATTACCGCTTCGAGACCTTGCAGCCGAATAAGTTTATCGAAGACCGCATCTCGATGACCGTCGTCAGCGAGGAAGAAGTTGCCGATACCGCAAGCGTCGCCTTGGCGGCTATCCGCCGCAAGATCCGCGCGGCATCGCTGCGCGTGCGCGAGCAGCTTGATAAAATGATCCGCTCGCAGACCTACCAAAAGTATTTGCAGGAGGCCATTGTCACCCAACGCGGCGGCCGCTACGTTGTGCCGGTTAAGGCGGAGTTCCGCAATGAAGTCAAGGGCCTCATTCACGATTCCTCCGGCAGCGGTGCCACCGTGTTTATTGAGCCGATCGGCGTTGTAGAGGCGAACAACGAAATCCGCGTGTTGCGTTCGGACGAAAAGGACGAGATCGACCGCATCTTGACGGAGCTTTCCCGTGAGATCGGCGAGTTTGCGAACGGCATCATCCAGAGCTACCGCGCGGCGGTGGAGCTGAATCTCATTTTCGCAAAAGGGCAGCTCGCCTACAAAATGAAGGCGACCGTGCCGAAGCTCAATCAGGAGGGGCGCATCGCCATCAAATCGGCGCGCCACCCGCTCATCGATAAAAATAAGGTCGTGCCGACCGATCTGTACCTCGGCAGTGATTTTGATGCGCTCATCGTCACCGGCCCGAACACCGGCGGCAAGACCGTCTCGCTGAAAACGGCGGGCCTTTTGACGCTGATGACCATGTGCGGCCTGATGATCCCCGCGGCGGATGGCAGCGAAGTTTCGATTTTCGACCACGTTTTGGCGGACATCGGCGATGAGCAGAGCATTGAGCAGTCTCTCTCCACGTTCTCGGCGCACATGACGAATATCATCCGCATTCTCAACATTGCGGACGACAAGAGTCTTATCCTAATTGACGAGCTCGGTGCGGGCACCGACCCGGTCGAGGGCGCCGCGCTTGCTATTTCCATCATCGAAGCCATGCGCACCAAAGGCACGCGCGTGATGGCGACAACGCATTACGCAGAGCTGAAGGCATATGCCATTCAGACCGTTGGCGTTGAAAACGCCTGCTGCGAATTTGACGTGGCGACGCTGCGCCCGACGTATCGCCTGCTCATCGGCGTACCGGGTCGCTCCAACGCATTTGCCATTTCCGCACGTCTCGGTATGCCGGCGAACATCGTAGAGCACGCAAAGGAGCTCGTTTCCGATGAAAGCACTATGTTTGAGGAGGTCGTCTCCCGCTTGGAGGAGAGCCGCCGCAAAATGGAAGATGAGCGTGAAAGTGCCGAGCAGCTGCGTTTGAAAGCGCAGAACATGGAAAAAGAGGCTGAAGCGCTGCGCGACCGCGCCGAAAAGGACGCGAAGCACGAAATTGAGCGCGCCAGAATGGAAGCGGCGGAGCTTGTGCAGAAAACGCGCCGCGAAGCCCAGAGCCTGTTAGACGAGCTCGAAGACCTGCGCCGCAACAAGCAGAAATTATTGACCGCAGAGCAGAAAGCGCGCCTGAAGGCAGGCATCCGCGATATGGAAAAGGCCAGTGACCCGGTGCACGAGCGCCGCATAGACGAAGATTATGTGTTGCCGCGCCCCTTACAGGTCGGCGATACGGTACTGATTTACGACATCGATAAGATTGCGACCGTTTTGGATGTGCCGAAAAACGGCGACCAGATTTTGGTGCAGGCAGGCATCATCAAAACGCGCGTGCCGCTGAAAAACCTGCGCCTGACCGACCAGAAGCCGAAGGAAAAGAAGAAAGCCGCAGGCGGTCACCGCACCGTGACGAAGAAGATGGATTCCGCTCCGGCGCGCAATGAAGTGGATGTGCGCGGCATGAATTTGGAAGAAGCGCTCATGGAAGTGGATGCGTTTATCGACCACGCTTTGATGCACAATCTCAACATGCTGACGATTATCCACGGCAAAGGTACAGGTATACTGAGAAACGGCATTCAGCAGCATTTGCGCCGCCACAAGGCCGTGAAATCCTTTCGCCTCGGCGTATATGGTGAGGGCGAAAGCGGCGTGACGATTGTAGAGCTGAAATAACCTTAAGAGGATCGTAAGATGCAAAGCCTTGGCTTTACTTGACAGCAGCGAAAAATTCTCTTAAAATAGGTACAACAGAACCGATACCGCATAAAACTACGAAACAGGTTTTGTGCGGTATTATTTTACGCGGCCGGGCACAGCCGGGCTGCCGAAAGGCAGGGATTGGATGAAAAATCTATATAAAGCGGGTATAGGACGCTTTGCGGCGATATGCCTTGTGGTTTTGATGGTGTTTTCCACCGGCAGCCTGTATGCGTTTGCGGATGAAGCCGGAAACGGCGACACGAGCACCTCGTCTTCCGAAGACGGAGGCGACACGGGCAGCACCGTAAGCGCGACGGCAGCGGACGCCGAAGTGCCGGAGCAGCCCGCGGATCTTTATGTCTATGACGAAGCGAGTGTGATTTCCGCCAGTACGAAAACGGTAATCAACGATAAAAACGCTGACCTCAATGCGACGTATGGTGTGCAGATTGCGGTGTTCACCATGAACACTTTGCCCGGCGAAAAATCCGATTATGATGGCCGCGTGACCTACCTTAAAAAGGTCATGGACACGTGGAAGCTTGGCGGCGACAGCAAAAACGGGCTTATCATAGGCCTTTCCGTTTCGGACGGCGACTATATGGCGGTGGCCGGTGACGGCCTGCACGGCGCGTTCTCCGGCACGGAGCTGAGCGCCTTGCTGCACGATAATCTGGAAGCGGATTTTCAGACCGGCGCATATGATGCCGGTGTTTTAAAGCTCTTTAACGCCGTGGCAGCGGCAGCGGAAACGTATAAATCCGGCAACCCCACAGACTCGGCGGCTGTGAGCACTGCAAGCAACGCAGAGTCCACCGCCGGCGGTACGGAATCTTCCGCGGCCGAAAGCAATGCATCCTCCGAAGCGAGCGGCCCTAAGGGTGGCTCGGTGATTTTCGGCATTTTAAAATTTGTTTTGGTGCTTGTCATTGTCTTTGCGGTGTTGCTGCTTATCGTGTACATCCACGGGCAGCGCGTGCGCAAAAAGCGCCGCGAAGCGCGCCGCAGACGTGCGGAACAGCGCCGCCGTGCCGCCGAGCAGGAAACGGCTGACCCGTACACCGCTCCGCGTAAGGAAGAACCGAAGCGCACGCTGGAGGACGATTACCTCGACTTCATGAACCGTTATAAATAACCGTAAATATAAAAATGCCGCAGGCACGGGAAAACCCGGTTGTCTGCGGCATTTTCTTTTGCGGTAAGATCAGCCCTTTGCGCGTGCTGCGATGATGGAAGCCATTTCGCCGACGTTCTTCATGGAGGAGATTTCGCCCATCTTGAACTTCATGCGGAACTCGCGCTCTACAGCGGAGATCAGCGTGATGTGCTCCAGACTGTCCCAATCCTCGATGTCGTCTGCGGTCGTTTTCGGCGTGACGTGAATGGTGTCATCGTCAAAAACATCCTGAAATACGCGGTCCAGTCTTTCAAAAATTTCTCTTGTGTCCATGGTAAAATTCCTTTCTGTGATTTGATTTAATACTTAATTTAGCGAGGATCACGCTTCTGCGTGGTCGTTGCCGAACACTTCGATCACGTGGTTCTGCGGCTTGTAGTCCGCGACGCGCAACTGCCACACGGTGCTGCCGTCCTCGTGCTCCTCAGTCTTCGTGAAGCCGAAGCGACCGAAAAGGTCGCTGACCATCTTGTTTTTTGCGGTGGGGTAGTAGTAGCCGTTAATCGTCTCTACGCCCACTTCGCGGCAGCGCTCCACAAGGCGGTCCAACATGGCAAATTCCATATCGCGCTTTAACACGCGGCAGCTCATCAGCCATAGGTCAATGTCGAGTGCCGTGCCGTTTTTTCTGCCGATGACGACGGAAACGACGCCGTTGTCGCCGAATTTATCGATGAGCTTGCCGTACAGACGGATATAGCCGTCGTCCTCAAATACGCTTTCCATTTCGGCGGGCGTATAGCGGCGGGTGGTCACGTTGAACTGGTTGCTCTTGTTTGTAAGCTGTGTGATACGCGCAAGGTACACCGGGATGAAATCATCGATGACGGCGTGCATCTCAAGGCTCTTTAAATAGTCGTTATAATCGCCGAACGACGCCATTTCCGCGGCGCGCAGGGCGTTTTTCTTGTACATTTCGTTGCGCTTCAAGTCATCTTCGCTGAAGGTTGTCACTTCAAAGAAGCCGCTGCGGTCAATCGTCGTGATGTAGTTTTCCACGCCGTCCATGTCCGGAACGGCCGCGCCCTTGATCTGCGTGCGCACGATCTCGCGCTCGGCGGGGTTATCGTCCGCAAAAACGATGGAATCCGGCAGAATGTTCAGCTCTGCGGCGGTCTCGGCAATGTTGCGGTCTTTGTTTTCCCAGTTTGCCTTAATGATGACGAAATCGTCCGGGCGCAGTGCACCTTCGGGGTGGTTTAGCCCCGCAATGGCGTTTTCATGGTCATTTTTAGAGCAGACCGTCAACACGATGCCGAGACTTTTAAGCTGCTTTACGTAGGTCTGAAACTCGTAGTAGGATTGCGAAACGCCGGTCTCCTGGCCGATCTCGATGCCGTCTACGCCGTCGTCGCCCACAACGCCGCCCCACAGGGTGTTATCGAGGTCAAGGGCAAGCGCCTTTTTATTCTTGCCGAAAATCGACTTGATAATGTGCGAAACACTGAACGCAAAGGACGGGATCGCCTCAAAGCACATGGCGTATTTGTACATGTTCCAGAACAGCGGGTTCGACCATTCTTTCAGGCCGTAATCGGCAGAAACAAAGTTGAGGTCGTGAATATAAAAGCTCTCATTTTCGCGTGCGTAGGCGTAAAAAGCTTCGTTTAAGCGCGTGAGAAAATTCGTGCGGCCGTGGATGTCCCACGCGTCGCGGCTGCCGAGCAGGCGGTAAAGCGGCATTTCAAAGTTATTTTGAATGATGGGGCAGTGGAATTTTCCCGCAATGCTTTTCCACATCGCCGTGAAACGGTTTATTTCCGTGTGCAGCTTTTCGTCTATTTGCTCCGTGGTGTCGGTCATCTCGGGCCAGTTCGTCACGTTGCGATTCGTGGTGTGGATGAACACAATGTCCGGCTTGAAGCTTAAAAGCGTTTCATCCGGGAACATGGCGTCCTGAAAATACTGCGCGTATTCGGATTCGTAAAATTCCGGCTCAATACCGGCGTCTAAGAGGAAAAGCTCCAGCGTTTTTACAATGTCGCTTGTGGTGGAGCCGCCGAACACGGCAATCTTCTTTCTGATGCGCGAGGTGCCGTCTGCGAGCAGTGCTTTCTTTAAAGATTTGCGCTTTTTGATGATGTAAGCGGCGTCAAAGGGATATTCCAGTTCTTTCATAGGCTCTCCTTTGTTATTCTTTTGCGGAAGAGGTATCATCTGTACCGGTCGAGGTGGTGTTAGCGGTCGTATCCGTGCCGGAAGTCGTCGTTGGTGCACTTGTCGCGGTCGGCATGACCGTTTTCGGCGTAACAGACGGGACAATGTGCGAATCGGTGATGGTCTCACCGACGTTCTGCGCGATGAGGTTCTGAATGTTGTCGGCGTTATCGCCCACAACGGAGTATGCGGACATCGTAAAGAGCACATCCGTAATGCCCATATCTTTGATGAAGCTGACGAGGTTGCACTCCAAATAGCGCACGTCGGCAACGTAGATCTGCTCAAAGGAATTCGTATAGAACGGAATCTCCGCGTTACCGAAGCTGTCCTTAATGACGAGCAGCTTGCGGCCGTTCTTCATCTGCGTATCGACTTTTACGATGCAGGAGTCGCCGCCGAGGAACTTGAGGTACGCGTTTGCGGTGTCCACATCGGCAAAGAGGTCGTCTTCGTACTGGTAGTTAAAAGAAGTATCGTAGTAGGAAGCCACGTAGTTCGAGGCCGGCACGAAGTAGTGGAAATCGTCCGGGTCGTTCAAAATACGCGTATCCTGCGAGAAACCGTACATAGTGCCTACATAGCCCGGAATGGATTCTTCCGTGTAGGTGGAAAGGTCTGCGAACGGCACGCCTGCGGCCTCGGCAAACGTGCGGGCGGCATAGTAGGCGCCGCGTGCCTGCCAGTGGTGGTCGGTGCGCAGGTAAATATCTTCCTCCGCATGCTTTTTCATTACGTCTACAACGTTTACGGACTGAATGCCGGCATTCAGCTTTTCGGCAACGCCGTCAAAGCATTCCTTCTGGTTGCCAACATAATCAATGCCGTTTTTCGGGGTGTAGATGGCGGAAGCGGTGGGCGCGGGCATAGACCAAATGGTCACACCGCTGCCGACCTTGCTTTGCAGGTCGTTGAGCGCATTGGCGTAAGCGGTGCCGCCACCGCCGCCGAAGGCCTCCATGCAGCGCCAGTGATTATCCCAGTTTACAACAAGCAGGTTGTTCACCCATTCCAGTGTGCTGTTATCCTCGGTGCTGAAATCGCGGCCCATTTTTTCATCCGCAGCGCTCACGGCCGGGAACACACGCCCTGCGGCGTATTGCAGCAGGTTCGTGTTGTTTGGCACGGTGCCGTTTGCGGGTGTAATTGTCTGGGTGTCACCGTTTGCGGCGGAAGCATCGGTGTTATCTGTGCTGCCCGTCTCGGGCTTTGCGGTGCTGACCGTTGAAGCGAACATCTTCATACCAAACAGGTTCTTAATGGAGTTGCTCATATTCTTAAAGCCGTCGTGGTTCGGCACGGTATCGTCAAACCATGTGGCGACGTCCGCCGTAAACGAGCCGGAAAAATACGATGCAAAAGAGAATTTCGGGAATTCCGCAAGGTTTCGGTTTTCAATCTGTGAGACGGTGGAGCGCGGGAAAAGGAGCAGATACAGCGTCATCAGGGCGAAAAGAATGACCATAACGCCGACAGATAAAACGGAAAGCCGCATGTTCAAAAGCTCGCGGCGGCTCGACTTCGGCTTGCGGCGGCGCTCTGCGGGTTCGGCGCTTTCATCCGCAGTCGGCGCATCTACGGCTTCGGTTTTCTCCGGCTTCGTTTCCGGTTCGGCGGGCTTGCGGGGAGCAAAATAATCAAGGTCAAGGTCTTTAAAATCGTTCATGTCAATGAGCACCTCCCCTTAGAATCTGAAATACAAGAACACGTTGTTCGTGGTATCAACGAGCAGAACACTCACGACGGCGAGCAACACCATACAGACCGCAACGGAGCCGACGCGGCCGATGGCATAAACGGTATCGTTTTTGCTCTCGAGAAAATAACTCTTGATCTTCGGCAATACCGGCAGGCTGACGAGAATCGCGAACAAAATGAGAAAGATGTTGTTGCGCAGGGAGGAGAACGTCATGGGGTCCGTAAACGGCGCGCCGTTCGCAATCATGCTGATGCCCGTGATATTGAGGAAAAACTGACCAAGCTGGCCGAGATCTTCAAAATAGAAGATGCCGAAGCCGAGGATGATGACAAGCTTCGTATACACGTGCTTCCACACGATCGGCCACTTCTTCATGCGCTTTTTGCCCATTTTCTGCTCGAACAGCATGAAACAGCCGTAGTAAAGGCCCCATAAAATGAAGTTCCATGCGGCACCGTGCCAAAGACCGGTGCAGAACCAAACAAGGAACAGGCCGAAATACTTGCGCGGCTTGCCGAAGAACGGCACGTACAAAAGGTAGTCGCGGAAGAAGGAGCCGAGGGAGATGTGCCAGCGCTGCCAGAACTCTGCAATGGTGGTGCAGGCAAACGGATGACGGAAGTTTTCGTCAAAGTGGAAGCCAAACATGCGACCGAGGCCGATGGCGATATCGGAATAACCGCTGAAGTCAAAGTAAACATACAGCGAATACACGATGATGGTGTACCATGTGCCGAGCACGGAAAGTCCCGTGATGTCCTTGCCGAAGAACGTGTTGACGATGGACCACAAATTGTTCGCGATGATGACCTTTTTCGCAAGGCCGAGGATCACGCGCAGCGCACCTTCGCATAGGTCGGTCGCGTTGACGGAACGGTTGTCGATCTCCTGCTCCACAACGCTGTACCGCACGATTGGGCCGGCGATGAGCTGCGGGAAGAGGGACAGGTACAAAAGGAATTTGTGGTATTTCGGCTGCACGTCCACCGTTTCCCAGTAGCAGTCCAAAATGTAGGAGATAGCCTGGAACGTGTAGAAGCTGATACCGATGGGCAACGTGATCTGCGGCACGGGAATGGCCGCGCCCGAAACGGCGTTCAGGTTTTCCACAATGAACGCGCTGTACTTAAAGATGAGCAAAAGCAGAATATCTACAAAAATACCGCCGCCAACGGCTAACTTTGCGCGCGGGGTATCCCGAAATTTGCCGATCAATATGCCGATGAACCAGTTAAAGAATGAACTGAACAGCAAAAGCAAAATCCAAAGCGGCTCGCCCCAAGCGTAAAAGATGAGTGAAAAGACAATCAGCACGATGTTTTTGGTGCTGAGCTTTTTGGCGAGGCCGTAACAGATGAGGCACAGCGGCAAAAAGACATAGATGAAGAACAAATCGGCAAAAACCATGTATCGGGCTCCTTAATCCTTTGTTTTTTCCGTGCAGGCACATTTCCCGATGCCCGCGGTGTTTGGTTTCCATAAGTTTTCATACATATATCAGTATAGACGAAAAAGCGAAAAGCGTCAAGGCAAAAGCCACTCAGAGCCTTGCCTTTTGCGGAAAATTTGCATGGGGTTTCAAAGCTTTTTCTGTGTATATTTCAGTGCGCGAAAATCCAATATGATTGACAAATGCGCCGCCGTGCGGTACAATAACACAGTACACTTTATGACCCCGATTTAACACGTCTCAGCAACTCAGTTGGATAGAGGTCACGCTCCTAAGAGAACCTAAAAGTATTCCCCAATAGATGGGTAGTAGCCTCATAAATTAAATATGCGCCAGTAGCTCAGTTGGATAGAGCATCCGCCTCCTAAGGTGTTACTTTATCACTTGCCTTTTCAAAAAAGGCAAGTGGTAATACAAATACAATTTAATAAATGTCGCTATAGCTCAGCCGGATAGAGCGACCGCCTCCTAAGGTTGCGTTACAACGGCCACCTTGGAAAAACTTCATATAGGATTCAAGTTCGAGTTTCTTCGGGCTTAGTCATAAAACCAGCCATGTCTCAGTAGCTCAGTTGGATAGAGCACACGCCTCCTAAGCGTGGGGCCGGAGGTTCAAATCCTCTCTGGGACGCCAGCTAACAACGCCGAAAGCCTTTGTTT